>Ga0209100_1001026_pt1 | contig 20616 bp, 18 predicted proteins | sample lystaG_FD_185480 | JGI IMG/M metagenome (GOLD analysis project Ga0209100, IMG submission 185480) | Glacier valley bacterial and archeal communities from Borup Fiord, Nunavut, Canada, to study Microbial Dark Matter (Phase II) -... | ecosystem: Environmental > Aquatic > Freshwater > Ice > Glacier ...
GACAGGCATTTTTTCAAGTATTTCCTTCAAGGCCAGTGCCCGCTTAATAATCACTTGTTTGTCTTCATTTTTACGGTAAACATCTGTAATAATACGGGCTCGGTCAATACATATTGTTGATGGCGTGTCCAGAATTATATTTCTTAGTTGCTCAATACGGCTGCTGGATTCACCAATAAAATCTGACATACATATTCCTCCTCTAAGCGGACATGTTGTTTATGCCATTCATTGTATTCTCCGGCGTTTGTATTGTCAATATTAAACTTTCGTTTGAAAGCTATTTTACTTATGCACGAAATCATATTTTTCTTTTCTCTATGCAAGGGGGAAAATTAGCTTTTGTACACATATGATCTATATATTTCAGTATTATTAGATTGAAAATTTTAGACAAGAGAATGCGACTTGCTTCTCACTTTCGTTTTTTCCTTGTGAAAGCATTATGTTTTTCTATTGAAAGCCATCACTTTTTCGTTTAGAATATAAGCATTGAAAAGGTATCCAAACAAACTCTAATATGTATAATCAGAAATCTTGTCCCGGCAACGTTTCAGGAAGTGACCGGAGGTGAGTTTCCGCATGAACAAAATGAATGACATCATCAATCGCTATGAACACCATCTGGAGTAAATATTATGGAAAATAACAGCAGCCCGTTCGAGGCCAATCTTTTAAAGCAAAAAGGAATTATTTATAATATACAGCGTTTCAGCATCCATGACGGGCCGGGTATCCGGACGATTGTATTTCTGAAAGGCTGCCCCCTGCGCTGTCAGTGGTGTGCAAACCCGGAATCTCAGCTCAGGCAGCCGGTACTTATGTTTAACGCCACGCCCTGCATCAGCTGCAGAGCGTGTGAGAGTGCGTGTCCCAAATCGGCCATTCGTTTTAAAGACGGACCTTACCCTGTCATTGACCGAAGCGCTTGTGAAAGCTGCGGTCAGTGTGTCTCATCCTGCTGTACGGGGGCGCTCTATTTTGAAGGATATTCAGCCACAGTGGAAGAAGTAATGAAGGAAGTTATTAAAGATGAAGCGTTTTACAGAAATTCAGGCGGCGGCATAACTCTTTCCGGCGGCGAAGCGCTGGTGCAGGCAGGGTTTTCTTACGCTCTCCTTGCAGCAAGCAAGCAGCAGGGACTTCATACAGCAGTCGAAACAACAGGGCATGCAAATCCGGATATACTGATGAAAATAGCAGAAAAGACAGACCTCTTTTTGTATGACATCAAGCACTATGATTCTGCAAAACATCTGGAATTTACCGGCGTTGGTAATGAACTGATTCTGTCTAACCTGAAGATGCTGTTAAAAACCCGGACTGCGCTTATTGCAAGAATTCCTGTTATTCCCGGTTTCAATAATTCACTCGAAGACGCCGGGCACTTTGGCAGACTTCTTGCAGATCTTGGGATTAAGGAGGTTAACCTTCTTCCTTTCCACCAGATGGGGCAGCACAAGTACGAACTATTGGAGATGGATTATCTCTATAAGGATGCAAAAGGATTACATGAAGAGGACCTTGTTGATTACCGTCAGATCATCGCGGATTTGGGAATCGATGCCAAACTCGGCGGCTGAATATTTAACTCTTCTATGCTAATTCTGTCCGATTTTAAGTACCAGAATCAGAACTGTCATCGTGACAAGGCTTATAACGATGGATAATGATGCAATAAAGCTCGAGAGGGCTGCATCTCCTTTGCTGCGTTCTGTAAACACAGGCGCAAGTGAAGATACCGGCGAAAAAACAACAATGGCAAGAACCTGGCGAACGGCCAGAGTGAAAGGCGTAAAGTTATAAAATAACAGGGAAAGAACTCCGGCAAAGAGAAACCTGACGAAAAGAATGACTCCGGCTTTTTTCAAGGCAGCTGAATCAAGTCGAATTTCTATCATCAGACCAATCATCAGCATCGCCATGAACGCATTGGCTGCCCCTATCGGCGAAGTAATTGCCACAATACCCGAAGGGATTCTGATGCGGGCAAGCGCCAATATCAGCATACTTATATACACCAAAAATGGTACAGAGGAGAAAAGTGTCTTTACGATGGCTTTTGCACTGACTCCTTCTCCTGTCTTAAGTGCATGAGAAGTTACAGCAAAAGTGCCTCCGGTAACCATGATAGCGTTGCCGGTATCAAAGAGGCTGGTAACAGCAACGCCGTATGGTCCCAGAAAACTCTGGATAAAGGGCATTGTAAAAGTTCCGATGTTATACCCCGGGATATTTATCATGTAGAGTGCTTTTGTAGATGAACTCCTGCGGCGGGAGATGAGGGCGCCCGCTGCCAGCAAAACGAGATTGCAGACAAGTCCGAAGAGTATGACAAAAACCAGATTAGTCTCCATCTCCAGACTGCCGAAGCTGGTAATGACCGCAGCAGGCAGAGTGATATTCATGACAATGTTGGAGACAATCCGATAATCTGACGGCTGAAAAAAACCGACACGCTTGAGGACATATCCTAAGGCGATCATTATGATGTAAGAAAATGATTTTATCAATAAAATACTCATATGTGAAATTTTATCATAGATGTCTGCAAAACAGCAACAGGCCGCCTTTATACAAAGACGGCCTGTTATCTATTTTTCGTACCGGAGAATCGGGTTTCTGGCTGCGCCCACCTCATCGAGCCGGCGCACGGGAGTCGTTACCGGTGCCTGATGCAGGACTTCCGGATCCGACTTAGCGAGATCATAAAGCGCAAGAAAAACATCAGCTGCTTCATCAATTGTCTGTTTTGATTCGGTCTCAGTCGGCTCAACAAGGAGCGCTTCATGGACAATATTCGGAAAATACATTGTCGGCGGATGCATGCCGTTATCAAGAAGACCCTTGGCAATATCAAGAGCCGAGACACCCGTCTCACGGTACAGCCTGTCGAGAGACATCACAAATTCATGCATACAGAACTGATCATAAGGCATATCGAACTTACTCTTGAGACGGGTCATCATGTAATTCGCATGCAGAACAGCGTGTCGGGACGCATCAGGTACGCCTTCCCTGCCGAGTGTAAGAATATAGGTTAACGCCCTCACAACAACAAGGAAATTGCCGTTGAATGCTTTCATACGACCGATCGACTTGGCAGGTGTCACCTGTTTAAACTGTCCGTCCGCTTCCTGCGTAACCGGACCGGGTAGAAAACATGAAACAGGCGATTTGCATCCGACAGGGCCGCTTCCGGGCCCGCCGCCGCCGTGAGGCGTAGAAAAAGTCTTGTGCAGGTTAAGATGTACTATATCAAAACCCATATCTCCGGGCCGCACCACGCCTGCAACAGCGTTCAGGTTCGCCCCGTCGTAATAACACAGGCCGCCCGCCTCATGTACAATTTTTGTTATTTCCAGAATATTTTTATCAAAAATGCCCAGAGTGTTGGGATTCGTAAGCATGAGTCCTGCCGTATCGGGGCCAACGGCGTCTCTAAGGGAATCCAGATCCACGCAGCCGGCTGAACCTGAGCTTACGTTAACAACGGTAAAGCCTGCCATGGCTGCTGATGCGGGATTTGTACCGTGTGCCGAATCGGGCACGATAATCTTCGTCCTGCCGGTATCCTTGCGGTCACGAAGATATGCTTTTATCAGAAGCATTCCCGTAAGTTCACCGTGCGCGCCCGCAGCCGGCTGAAGTGTCATGGCATCCATCCCGGTTATTTCACAAAGATATTTTTCAGCCTTATACAGAACTTCAAGGCACCCCTGTACGGTGGATGCGGGCTGCAGCGGATGAACCGCGGCAAATCCGGGAAGGGCTGCCATGTCATCATTAATCTTGGGATTGTACTTCATTGTGCAGGATCCCAACGGATAAAATCCGTCATTTACGCCGTGAACACGCTTTGAAAGCGCCCGATAATGCCGTGTCAGTTCATTCTCACAGACAGACGGCAGTTCAAGCGGCTGTTCACGGGTCTCTCGTAAGGCAACCTCGGGAACATCGCAGGCAGGTATAAGAGATAAGTGCTGTCCTTCCATACCACATTCAAAAATCAGCTTCATATCAGCACACCTCCCTGATTATGTCGATTGTCCTGTCAAGTTCAGCTTTACTGACCGTTTCAGTCACGCACCAGAGTACACCGCCTTCAATCGGCAGTCCTCCAAGTATGCCGTGATCTTCAAGTGCCTTAAGGACTATCTCCGGAGAAGGACACTCGGTTACAAATTCGTGAAAAAACTCACCCCGAAAAATAAGCCGCCAGCCCAATTCGCTGCTGATACGGCCGGCAAAATAGTGAGCCTTCGACATACACAGGTTTGCAGCCTGTTTCATGCCCTTTTCACCCATAGCACTCATGTATACGCCGGCTGTAAAAGCGCACAAGGCCTGATTTGAACAAATATTGGAAGACGCTTTTTCGCGGCGGATGTGCTGTTCACGAGCCGTCAGGGTCAGAACATAACCGCGTTCTCCGTCGACATCTGCCGTCTGGCCAACGATACGGCCCGGAAGCTTTCTCATCATTGCTTTGGTGCACGCCATAAATCCAAGATATGGACCTCCGAAAGCCATGCTCAGTCCCAGAGGCTGTCCTTCGCCGACAGCGATATCAGCGCCGCTCTCATACGGGGTTCTCATGACGGCACAGGCAATGGGATTCACACCCATAATGAACTTCGCACCGGCTGCATGCACTACTTTGCCAATAGCTGCTGCATCTTCCATCTGTCCATAGAAATTTGGCTGCTGCAGATAAAAGGAGGCGGCATCAACGCCGAGCATAGCTGCAAGCGCGGCAGTATCAGTACGGCCGTTCTTTGAAGGAACAACAATAAGCTCCGTGTCGGAGCCGAAGCAGTATGTCCTTACAGTCTCAATTGTCTGCGGGTCCGAACAGGCGGATATATATGATACGGTGCGCTTCCTGTCCCTGCACATAGCCGCCGCTTCAGATGCAGCTGAAGCTCCGTCGTAAACAGACGCATTAGACACATCCATACCGGTAAGCATACAGATCATTGTCTGATATTCGAATATAGCCTGCAGTATACCCTGGCTGATTTCAGCCTGATAAGGCGTATAGGCAGTTATAAATTCTTCACGAGAAGTAATGCTCTTAACAACGGAAGGTATAAAATGGTTATACGAACCTGCTCCGCGCAGAATGGTCCGGAATATTCTATTCTTCTCCGCCATCTCAGTAACAGCGGCACGTACTTCAAGCTCACCCATACCCTCCGGGAGATCCAGACCGTCACGTATTCGCATGCTCTCAGGGACATTAGCATACAGTTCATCTATTGAATCGACGCCAATCACAGAGAGCATCTGCTCCCGTTCCGTCACGGTGGTCGGAACATATTTTCCCATCAGACTGCGCCCCCTTCGGATTCTACGAACGCTGCATATGCCTTGGCGTCCATAAGGTCCACAGTCGCTGTAATCTTAACAACTTTAACGATCCAGGCTTCAAAAGGGTCTTCATTAAGTGTCTGCGGAGCATCTACGAGCGTCTCATTAACCTCGAAAATGGTTCCGGTTACCGGGCTTATCACATCGGAAACCGCTTTAACGGATTCTACGTCGCAGAACGCCTCTGCCTTTACTGCATCGTCTCCGGGCTCAGGCAGATTTATAAAAACAATATCGCCTAACTCAGACTGTGCAAAATCCGTAATACCTATCAGACAGGAATCGGCGTCCAGCATCTTTACCCATTCATGTGTTTTTGAATACTTCAGGTCTTCAGGAATTTTCATAATCTTTTCCTCCATATTGATTTGATATTTTTTGCATTTGTGATGTTTTTCTTTTCCGAACTTTCTCAGCGGTTAACATTATAGAAAGGCAAAGAAACGATATCTGCCTCTATCATACGGCCTCTCACATCCACGGTCACCGGGGTTCCTGTCTCGAACCCTGCGGCAGGGACGTATGCCATGGCAGCAGCATATCCGAGGAACGGGCAAAATGTACCGGAAGACACCCATCCGATTTTATTTCCGGCCATATCAAGAACCGGGCATTGTTCCCTTGCAATTCCGCGGCCCGTAATCTTCAGGCCGACGCGCCTGACAGCGGGTTTACCACGGTTTATGATCGCCTGTCTGCCAATAAATTCCTTGCCTTCCAGCTTACACGGCAGTCCTGCCTCGACCGGTGAGATATCATCGGTCATCTCATGACCGTAAAGGGGCATGGATGCTTCCAGTCTAAGTGTATCTCTCGCTCCTAGTCCGCAGGGAATCAGGCCTTCTTCGGTTCCTGCTTCAAGCAGTGTATTCCAAAGTTCAACAGCATCCTCCGGTCTGCAATAGAACTCAAATCCACGCTCTCCCGTATAACCTGTCCGTGATATCATGGCACTGATTTTGTGTGAACCTGCATGAATCTCACCATTTTCAACAAAATGATAATATTTTGCCGGTATATATTCTTCTTTACATATCTTTCGAAGAATAACCTCCGAATTCGGACCCTGCAGGGCAATCTGTGCCAAATATTCAGAGATATCCTTATATTTCAGATTCCCGAAGAGGTGAGATTCAACCCATGCCGCATCTTTTTTGTGATTTCCCGCATTCACAACGAGCATATACTGGTCCGCTTTCATACGGCATATCACAAGATCATCAACGATACCGCCCTTTTCGTTGCACATCATTGCATACCTGACTTGCCCGTCCGTCATGGAGGATATATCCGCTGTGCACAAATTCTGAATATTGGATACGGCATCCGGTCCCTCAAACATAAGCTCGCCCATATGCGAGACATCAAATAATCCGGCATGGGTGCGCACGGCCAAATGTTCTGTTATGACACCGGTTCCATATTGTACGGGCAGCAGGTAACCGCCGAAGGGAACTATTTTCCCTCCAAGCTTTTCGTGTTCGCCAAACAAGGGGGTCTTCATGTCCATTTGTTTAGGTCCTCCTTAGTTCCGGAATATAAAAAAACAGAGATGCAGACTACCCGATTAAGGTTAGTGCTGCATCTCTGTCTCTTTACCTGAGAGATTCTCCATCACGCTTGTGACAGGTTGCCCCTACGGTGCATTAAAAATGCTTTACAGAGTCCCGTCCGGATTCGGTTCTTTTGCCTGAGAGTTTTTTGCGTTTCCCCTTCGGCGCCGCTTTCACGGTCTCTCCCGAGTCCATCATCCAGTTATTTAGTTGTAAACTCTTATCTTTTTATGCTATCACTTTATTCTTTGCCGGCAATTACGTCAATGCTTATTTTAGATGAAACCCATTTTGCCGTACTTGGCCGTGCATTGTTTAAAGAGTTACCTCGACATTGTAAATCATTTTACCGTCTACAAGCGGGATAATCATAGATTGTGAAGGAATTCCATCGACAACCATCGAAGGAATTTTGCCGCCGCTATTGGTTACACTAATATGATAAGCAGCACCGCGGAATTTGCGTACTGCTTTATATTTTTGGATTTCCTTCGGAAGGCATGGATCTATCTTAAGTCCATCAAAGTCGGGGCATATGCCAAGAATACCCTGGCTTGCAGCAACGTAGGTCCAGGCTGCCGTGCCGGTAAGCCAGCTGTTCTTAGCCTCACCGTAATTCTGCGCGTCACGTCCGGCAATTGTCTGGCTGTAAACATACGGCTCTGTCTTATGAATCTCACTGACATCCTCCAGATAGGCCGGACAATTTCTGCGGTATGTGTCAAAAGCATTTTCACTGTCCTTTAGTCCGGCATATGCAAGAACAATCCAGGGGTTATTGTGACAGAATACAGAACCGTTCTCTTTGTATCCGGGCGGATAGCTCGATATTTCTCCAAGCTCCTTGTGATACTCGGTATAGCAGGGATACAGAAGTTCAACTCCATAATCATTTACAAGATGCTTTTTGACAGATGCAAGCGCCCGTTCACCGAAGCCCTGATCCTCTCCTATCTTTGCCATTGTGCAAAAACCCTGCGGCTCGATAAAGATCTTGCCTTCGTCGCACTCATTACTGCCGACTTTTTGTTCAAAAGCGTCATACGCACGCACGAACCATTCACCGTCCCATCCATAATTGACTACAGCCTTTTCGATTTTATCGACTTCAGTCAGGATGTTATCAGCCTCGGTGCTGTCTCCGAAAAGCCTGCATAGTTGAGCATATTCCCTGCCATATTTAACAAACATTCCTGCAATGAAGACACTTTCAGCTTTGCCGCTGTCAAAGTTGGAGCATGTCTGGAAGCTCTCTCCGGGTTCTTCACTGAAGCAGTTGAGATTGAGACAATCATTCCAGTCCGCACGCCCGATAAGGGGAAGTCCATGAGGTCCTTTATTGTTTACAGTAAAGGACACGCTGCGCCGCAGGTGTTCAAATATGGATTTTTCGCTTCCAGCTACATTATTGAAAGTAGCCGGTTCTTCAAGAATGGAACTGTCACCCGTTTCTTTGATATAGGCAGCTGTGCACGCAACAAGCCATAGAGGATCGTCATTAAAGCCTGATCCGACATCTCCGTTGCCGCGCTTTGTGAGCGGCTGATATTGATGATAGGTGCTTCCGTCTTCAAATTGAACGGAGGCAATATCAATGATACGCTCGCGCGCCCGCTCCGGGATAAGATGCATAAAGCCCAGCAGATCCTGGCAGCTGTCACGGAATCCCATTCCACGTCCAATTCCACTTTCAAAATAGCTTGCGGAACGGCTCATATTAAAGGTAACCATGCACTGGTATTGATTCCAGATGTTGACCATTCGATCGAGCTTCTCATCACCGCTCACGACATTGAACTTGGAAAGCAGGTTTTCCCAATAGTACTTCAATTCAAAAAATGCTGTATTCACCTGCTCCACGGTCTTGTATTTAGCCTGTAACGCTTTTGCGCGCGACTTATTGATTACGCCTTTACTCTCAAACTTCTCGTTATCAGGGTTCTCAATATAACCCAGGCAGAAGATAAAGGTTCTTTCTTCTCCTGCTTCCAGGCTAATATCAATACGATGGCTTGCCATGGGCGCCCATCCGCTCGCAACACTGTTATTGCTGATTCCTTCGCTGATTGTTGATGGATTCTCCCATGAGTTCAGTGTGCCCAGGAAGCTTGCGCGATCCGTGTCGAATCCGTCAATTTCACTGTTAACCGTAAAGAAGGCATAATGGTTTCTGCGCTCACGATACTCCGTCTTGTGGTATATGGCGCTGCCGTCTATTTCAACTTCTCCAATATTATAGTTGCGCTGAAAATTGGTTGAATCATCAATTGCATTCCACAGACACCACTCAATCGCGCTGTACAGCTTAATATCCTTAACGGAAGCTGAAGTATTCTTTATTGTAAGCTTACTAATCTCGCAGCGCTCCCCGAGCGGAACAAAGCAGGTAAGCTCACTGTTCAGATCATTCTTACTTGATTCAAATACGGAATAACCCAGGCCATGGCGGCACTTATAGCTGTCGAGCTCTGTCTTTGCCGGCATGAAGCCGGGATTCCAGATAGTTCCGGCATCATTAATATAGTAGTAACGCCCGCCTAAGTCGGTAGGGACATTATTGTAGCGAAAACGGGTCAATCTGCGTAATTTTGCATCCTGATAGAATGAGTATCCACCACAGGTATTTGAAATAAGGCCAAAAAAGCCGTCATTCCCTAAATAGTTGATCCATGGAAGCGGTGTTTTGGGCGTCGTTATTACATATTCCTTAGCCTTGTCGTCAAAATGTCCAAACTTCATAGCGGTACTCCTCATTTTTATTACTTATATACTATATAAACGGTAGTGTGATGCTCACTTAATCGTTTTCGTAGCACGTATCCCAATAATAAACGAGAGTTACGAAAAAGACAAAAGATTTCTTGATGATTTTTTTAAATTAGTCATACTGCACAAATTTGTCATCATATTTTTGACGAATGCAGCGGTTGATGAACCTCTAATTCGTCTTGACTAATCAAATAGGCCTAGATATAATGAAATCACGAAAACGATTAAGTGCTTTTCGATTCTATTTTCTTTCGTAAACGGCAAAATTTTACTTTAACGATTACGACAAATCATTTTGTTAGGAAAGGAGTGGTGATAATGGTAAGACTAAAAGATATATCAAAAGAATGCGGCGTATCTTTAGCAACAGTGAGCAAGGCGCTCAATGGACAGTCTGACATTGGCGAAGAAACTGCTCGTTATATTAAAAAGGTAGCTAAAGATATGGGTTACCTACCCAATGCAGCCGCCCGCGCGCTTAAGACGAACCGTTCATACAATCTTGGAGTCCTCTTCGTAGATAAGACAAGCAGCGGACTTCAGCATGAATACTTTTCCGGAATACTCAACAGTCTGAAAGTCAAAGCCGAGCTCCTTGGTTATGATATTACCTTTATAAGCAAGAACCTCGGCAAATTCTCGATGGATTACTACGAGCATGCAAAGTACCGCAACTGCGACGGCGTCATTATCGCATCGGTTGATTTTAAAGATCCTGATGTTATCAGACTTGTCGAAAGTGAGATACCGACAGTAACGCTTGATCACGTATTTGACAGCACCACCGCCATTCTTTCAGACAACGTAGGCGGAATGGTTGATATTGTTAATTATGTATTTAATAAAGGACACAGGAAAATCGCCGTTATTCACGGTGAGCAGACATCCGTTACGCAGAAGCGTCTCGCAAGTTTCCGAAAGACATGTAATTTGCTTGGAATCGAAGTGCCGGACGAATACATACGAAGCGCAGCTTATCATGATCCCAAAGCGAGCGGCCTTGCAACAAGAGAACTTCTGACACTTACCGACCGCCCAACCTGCATTCTCTATCCCGATGATTTTTCCTTTATCGGCGGTATGAATGAGATAGAACATCAGGGACTGTCCATACCGGATGACATCAGCGTCGTAGGATACGATGGAATCCTTCTCTCACAGGTACTTCGTCCCAGACTTACCACTTTCAGACAGGACGCCGAAAAAATGGGAAGCGAAGCAGCTGCAAAGCTGGTCGATGCAATCGAGAATCCCAAACTCTTCATACCTCAGCAAATCATGGTCACAGGTCAGCTGCTCGAAGGCAGCACAGTAAAACAGCTTTGAAGCGCCCCAGCGTTTTCAAATAAAACACTTGCATTGTGAAAGCAATGTGCGTGCAGCACTAATCTGGAGGGAATCATTTTAAGGAGGAAAACAATGAAAAAGTTAGTATCACTTCTCATCAGCACTGTGCTCGTTCTGTCAATGGCAGGATGCGCCGACACAGCCGTAACAACTGATGCGACTACGAAAGCAGCCGCTGACGCAACGACAGCCGCAGAGGCAACAACAGCCGCAGAAGAAACAGAGGCAGCATCTACAGAGGGTAAAGTATTCAATATCTACTGCTGGAACACTGAGTTCCAGGATCGTTATACGGAATACTTTGAAGCCGAAGGACTTATTCCCGAGGGAGTTACTGTTAACTGGATTATCACGCCTAGTGATGACCTCGCCTATCAGAACAAGCTCGATGAGACACTCCTTGCACAAGCTACGCTTTCCGATGACGAGAAAATCGACCTTTTCCTTATTGAAGCTGACTATGCTCTCAAATATGTTGATTCCGAATACACTGTTGACGTTATCAATGATGTCGGCCTGACGGAAGCTGACATTGCCGGACAGTATCAGTATACAAAAGATATCGTTACTGATTCCAATGGCGTTCTTAAGGGTGTTTCATGGCAGGCATGTCCCGGTGGATTTATCTACAGACGTTCCATTGCTAAAGATATCCTTGGAACAGATGATCCCGAAGCAGTTCAGGCAGCCATCAGCGACTGGGCAAAATTTGACACAGTTGCTAAGTCTGCCAAAGAAAAGGGCTACTTCATGCTTTCAGGTTTTGACGATGCTTTCCGCGTATTCTCCAACAATATGTCTTCTCCCTGGGTAGACGACAGCGGCAAGATCGTTATTGATCCTTCCATCGAAGCATGGATCGAGCAGACAAAGACTTACACCGAGAACGGCTACAACAACAAAGCTAACCTCTGGTCAGCCGAGTCCTTTGCCGGCGCTGCACTCGACGGTAAAGTATTAGGTTATTTCGGACCTGGCTGGTTCCTTGATTTCTGTCTTATGCCTGCAACTCTTGCAGATGCAGAAGCAACCGCAGAAGTCGGCAACGGAAGCTACGGCGACTGGGCTATCGTCAAAGGACCTCAGGGCTTCTTCTGGGGCGGCACATGGATTTGCGCTGCAGCCGGATCTGACAACCTTGGTCTTACCAAAGACATCATGCTGAAGCTTACCTGTGATACAGAGACACTCGTAGCTATCACAAACAAGTTTGGTGACTTCACAAACAACGTAGCAGCTATGGAAGAAATTGCCAACAGCGATTACGGCCATCCTTTCCTCGGCGGACAGAACCACATTTCAGTACTCCTTGATTCTGCACAGAGCATTGATATGAGCAACATCAGTTCTTATGATCAGGGCATGACTGAAAAGTTCCAGTTAGCTTTCATGGACTATTTCAATGAAATCGTTACCAAAGACGAAGCTTATGAGAACTTCTACAAGTCCATTCTTGAGCAGTATCCTAACCTCACCAAATAATTCGCAATTTCAGTAAAAGCTGCATGTTTCCGGCAAGACAGGAATTCCTGCCTTGCCGGAAACTCTCGCGGCATACAGACCGAAGTTAATACCGGAGGAGAAATGCAAATGGGACAACAAGCCTCAACAAAGACAAAAAAGAAGTCAGTCAGTTACGCCAGGTGGGGTTATATATTTATTGCGCCTTTCTTTCTGGTTTACACAATTTTCCAGCTGATACCGCTTATCTCTACTTTTTACAATAGTTTTTTTGAAAATTACCGTGTCGGTCTTTCACAGGTCGGCCCTACCTTTATCGGATTCGCGAACTATATTGAAATCTTTACGAATAATGATATTCCTACCTATGCATTCAATACTCTTCTCATCTGGATGATGGGATTTATCCCCCAGATCCTAATTGCCCTGCTTCTTGCAGCTTGGTTTACCAGTTTTCGCTTGAAACTAAAAGGCCTTGCGTTTTTCAAGACCGTCATATATATGCCAAATCTTATTATGGCAGCCGCTTTCTCAATGCTCTTCTTTGCATTGTTCTCAGATGCCGGTCCTGTCAATATGATTCTGACATCCATGAATATTATTAAAGAACCCTTCCGCTTCCTGACATCAATCGGAGCTACCCGGTCACTCATAGCATCGATGAACTTCCTTATGTGGTTCGGTAATACAACCATACTTCTTATGGCCGGTATTATGGGAATAGACCAGGCGCTCTTTGAAGCAGCACAGATTGACGGCGCCAAACCTCTCCAGATGTTTATGAAGGTAACACTCCCGCTCCTGATGCCGATTCTCGTATATGTAATGATCACTGCCATGATCGGCGGTATCCAGATGTTTGATGTTCCTCAGATCCTTACAAACGGAGACGGTACACCAGATCGTACAAGTATGACGTTGATTATGTACCTGAATAAGCATCTTGCCAGCAGAAACTACGGTATGGCCGGTGCAGTGTCTGTCATTCTGACTATTGTTACAGTAGCACTGAGCGTACTGGTATACAAAATGCTGATCAGACAGTACAAACCCGCGACGATAAAGACTGACAAAAACGGAAATGAGATAAAAAGGAGGCTGCAGAAATGATTAAGAAGGATGTCGGTGAAGGAAGTAAGACTCTTCTTACAATATCTCGAGTCTTATGCTATATCGCCCTTATTTTCATAACAGTACTATGCCTCTTCTCCTTTTATATCCTGATAGTCAACTCCACCCGAGCGCATGCAGACATCATGAAAGGTTTTTCATTCCTGCCAGGCAAGTTTTTCTCCAAAAATTTAACAGCGCTTCTTACCGATAAGAATATCCCTGTCGTTCGTGCACTCGGCAACAGTCTTTTCATATCCTCCTGTGTCGCATTGTTCACAACATATTTCTCAGCAATGACGGCGTTTGGAATTCATGTCTATGATTTCAAATTTAAAAAAATTGCCTTCTCATTCATCATGCTTGTCATGATGGTTCCAACTCAGGTATCAGCCCTTGGATTTATCCAGTTGGTTACCAAGATGGGTATGATGGATTCATTCTATCCTCTGATATTTCCCTCTGTCGCAGCTCCTATCGTATTTTTCTACATGAAGCAATATATGGAAAGCGTACTTCCGCACGAAATAGTTGAAGCTGCCAGAATCGACGGTTCAAATGAGTTCAGAACTTTCAATACAGTTGTTCTGCCGATCATTAAGCCGGCCCTTGCAGTCCAGGCCATCTTCTCCTTCGTTTCCTCATGGAACAACTACTTTATCCCGGCTCTCATCATTAATTCCAAAGCCAAGAAAACGATTCCGATATTGATTGCACAACTCAGATCTGCTGATTACATGAAGTTCGATCTTGGAAAGGTATACATTATGATCTGTGTAGCAATCGTTCCTTTACTTATCGTATTTGTCATTCTGTCAAAATATATTATCCGCGGTGTAACACTTGGCAGCGTAAAGGGATAATATTCTACCTCCATTCATTCGCCACCTCCTCTTTCCCGCCGCCTTCATGAGCAAATACATGAAGGCGGCGGGTTTTTTATGGAGAAGATATGGAAGCATACGTGCCTGCGGCTTACAAACAAGTTTTTTTCTGCTATAATAGACTTATATTATATAGTTTCTAACTTGTACTGAATATTCAAAAGAGCAAACGCTGTCATAACTGTTTTTTCGTTTTGCTCTTTTTGAGTGAAGCGTTTTTAATTTTGAAAGAGGTAATAGTATTCTCATGGGTAAAACAGAATTTCAAATCAATGATTACATGGTATATGGCGGCAGCGGCGTCTGTGTTGTAAAGGATATCACCAATCCTCAAATCAACGGTATAGACCCAACCAGACTTTACTATATTCTTACACCGTTATACGCCAATGGTGCCACTATTTTCTCTCCTGTTGACGGCACTAAGATAGTAATGCGCAGATTGATTACAAAGCCCGAATTAGTTGAACTCATTTCTCAGATGCCGGATACCGAGACGATCTGGGTAGATAATGAAAAAATGCGTGAAGCTAAATATCTGGAGGCACTTAACTCATACAGCTGCTATGAATGGATGCGGATTATTAAGACACTCTACCAGAGAATGGAAGCCCGCATTCATGATAAGAAGCCTGTCGGCGAAATAGATCAGCGATATCTTCGTATGGCAGAAGATCTTCTTTTTGGTGAACTTGCCGTTACACTCGACATGCCTAAGGAATCCGTAGGCGAATATATCGCGGAACAAATACGTCTGGCAGAAGCTAAAGCAGAAAGAAAAACAGCATCTTTATAAGGTATTGCCTGCTTGAACCAATATACGAAAAAAGGAGTTTGCAGCACAATCTGCTGCGAACTCCTTTTTTTGTTGTTTTGTGTGTGTAGTATGCCATGCATCCTTCGCGTCAAATATGACGAAAATAATATGTAGGTCTTATCCCAGCGCAACATCCAGAATCATCATGATTACAAAACCAAAGGAGACGCCGATGATTCCTATATTGGAATGCTTACCCTCCTGAAGCTCAGGAATGAGTTCCTCTACAACAACATATATCATGGCTCCCGCTGCGAATGCCAATAGGAAAGGGAGTACTGGAACCAGAATGCTGGTAAGCAGTATGGTAATCCCTGCTGCAATCGGCTCAACAACGCCGGACAGCGTACCGTAAAGAAAGGATTTCTTCTTCGAATAGCCAGCGCTTTTGAGCGGCATGGATATGATGGCGCCTTCCGGAAAGTTTTGGATGGCAATTCCGATTGATAATGCCAGCGCGCCTGAGATAGTTATTCCGCTGTTTCCTGCCAGAAGTCCTGCGAAAACTACGCCGACCGCCATTCCTTCCGGAATATTATGAAGTGTCACGGCAAGAAGAAGCATCGTATTCTTCTTCGCTTTGGAGTGGAGGCCTTCCGGAGTATCTGAGTACATGTGAAGGTGAGGAATCAAGCTGTCCAGAAGGAGCAGAAAGCCAATACCACTGAGAAACCCAAACGATGCAGGCAGCCATCCAATCCCCCCGTTTTCCGACGCTTTTTCGATAGACGGCAGAAGCAGAGACCACACGGAAGCCGCAATCATTACACCTGAGGCAAACCCCAAAAGCAGCTTTTGAAAATTAGGTCTGATTTCTTTTCGAAGAATAAGAACCATGGCGGCACCCAGAGTTGTGCCGAGAAACGGTATAAGCACGCCAATAAAAATAGTATCTGTCATGATATGCGCTCCATTCTCCTCAGAATTTATGATGTGTTTGTATCTTATCAGTCAAAATGGACATCAAAGATACAGTACCAAATTGCTATAATCTACTTCCATTAGAGTATAACATTTGAAATACCTTTTTCGATCCATATCGATTATTTTGCTCGTCTATGTGATAACTATTTTTTCCCTTATATAAAAGCAGGCTGAACCTAATCAAAAGTACAGCCTGCTTTAAAAAAATTACAAGTATTCTTACTGTTAGATTTGACCCGTTCCATTTGTCAGCAGCGCATGCATGATTTTATCGTGCATATCAACCGGCATTTGATCTTTTACCGGGGATTCACCAACTGTCATCACATTCAAGTCACCGCCAAAGCATTCCTGATAGAACGACATCGCCTCCCTGCCGTTTCCGTTGAATTTCAGATACACACTAAATTCTGCCATAAAAACTACCTCCAATCGCAGCAAGATATCGGGTCAGCTTGTCAAACATCTCGTTCCATCCCTGCGTCATGTCTTTTAAGTGTTCTTCAGGAATCCCTGAAACATCTTCATATACCATTGTAAACCTGGTTTTGTCTTTATTATCATCTTCATCAAAGTTGAATTCAACACGACTCTCCATGGGAAAATCAGAACTCATACCATAAAACGAGGCGCTTACGACATTTCCGTTCTCATCTGCAAAAGAGTCTGTCATCGCTAGTTTTTTGTACGGATCAATCTCAAGATAGCTTCCTGCACTCCAGAAGTCCTTATTATCAGGCGACCGCATGCATACGAGATACTTTCCGCCTACTTGAAAATCAATATTTACAAAGGGTATGGTAAAGGTCTCAGGACCCCACCACATCTTCATACGTTCCGGTTCTGTCGACGCTTTCCAGACGAGTTCACGCGGAGCGTCGAATATCCGGGAGATCCTGAGCTCCCTTTTAAGGGTATCTGTTAATTTATTATCGTTCATATTCTCAATCTCCTCATTTGTTTTGTAATGATTACTTGCTTGTTTATAAATTAGCAAATATAATTGAGATAAACAGATACCTAAGTTACCGATTTTGACTGTTATCTTGAACCATTGTGAAATGATGCAGCTATTTATGTCTGATTAACAACCAGGACACAGATAGATTCGCCGGTATATGCACATATCGGAGGTACACTATGAGAAAACAGCACAGTCTCCAGAAAGAATTACTTTCCTTCACACTTCTTCTGTCACTCGTCTTTTCCCTGACCAGCTGCGGGACATCCACCAATAAAACAATGGGCACAACTGCTGATTCTTTGCAGGAATCCGACCCGGCACCGGTATCCACAGTAGACGCCGTCTCTGCGGCAACAGCAGACCGGTACAGAACAGGCGAGGTCCGCGAGTATAAGGGTATGCTGCTTGACCCGGCTGTAGGTCCGCGCGACAATTCAATATCGGGGGTTCAGGATATTGACATGGATACCTATACACTGAAAATAAGCGGACTTGTTGATAAACAAGTAGAACTGACGTATGACGAGGTAAAAGAACTTACGTCTTATGAACGTCTGATCACACTTTTTTGTGTGGAAGGATGGGACGCTACTATCCTCTGGAAAGGTGTGCTGATCGAAGATCTGATGAACATGGCCGGTATAAAACCGGAAGCCGTCACTGTCATATTTCGCGCAGCGGACAATTATACGACTTCCATGCCTCTTCAGACAGTTCTTGACCGGGAGATGATCCTTGCCTATATGGCCAATGATCTGCCGCTTCCTCCCGAGATGGGATATCCCTTCATCGTAGTTGCGGAAGACAAACTCGGATACAAGTGGGCACGTTGGGTCACAGAAATCGAGTTATCCTCCGACCCGGACTTCCAGGGCTTCTGGGAGCAAAACGGGTACAGTAATGACGCTGAACTTTCTGATTGATTTCCGATTGATTTTTGATTGATTTCTGAGTTTGACTGCGCGGGCGGGATATCAGAATTCCTGCTGCTAATCATTATGAAGTTTTGCCCGCCAGCCTTACATCGCCTCCAGAACCCTATCAAGCCATTCAGAAGCGAGCGCTTCAAAGAGTACATCCTGATCGATCTGCAGATTGTGGCCGGCCTTATCAAGTATCGCAAAGGAGGCCCGCGGATAATCATCCAGCAGAGCAAGATGGTCTTTATATCCGACAGCATTATCCTGCCGGCCTGTCAGAATAAGGCCCGGCTTATCGAAAGGCACTTCAAGCGGGTCAACATCAAAAGTCAGGGCTCCCTCCAGACGATAATCAAGGAATTCCCTGTCATATATTTTGATTCCTGAAAATACATCGCTATTAAATTTGTTCCAGGTCCTTTCTGTCATTACAACTCCGAAATATTCGAACGCAAGTCTGTCTTCCCGGCGCAGGGTGGCAAGGAAGTCATCGTCTTTTTGAATGACTACTTTCTCAGGTAGATTTCTGTTACTGCTGACAGGGCTTACTGACGGGCAGATCATAAGAATTCCAAGTACCTGTTCCCTTCTTTTTCTGATGATGGCCCGGGAAAGATACCCGCCGTAGGACTCACCTGCCAGCAGGAATTTCTGTCCCGGTATGATGGTATCTATAAAGGCATAAAGAACAGCAAGCACCTGGTCGGAGCATTTGATTGAATCTCCTGCCCTTGACTGTCCCATGCCCGGCAGATCAATATAAATCCGCATGAAGGGTTCAGTATGCTTTTCAAAAACGGGTTCCATACATCCGGACATGAGACGGTGATCCACACTCCACCCATGGATCATCAGGACAGGAATCCCTGCTCCATAGACTTCATAATAGATTTCTGAATCAAAAAGCTTAACTTTGTCTCTGTATGCACTGGACATATGTTTCACCTTTGTCCCTTCCGGGTTTTTTAGGACCGGCGCTTATACCGCAGCCGTCTCGGCTTTGAGCCAAACTTTATGTTCCTCATCAAGCCTTACGGACAGCAGGTCATAAACTCGCGTGTGATATGCGTTGATCCAGGTTCGCTCGGACTCCGACAGCATCTCCGGGACAATCGCACTTCTATCGACCGGCAAGAAGCACAGATCTTCGAAATGCATGAATGTACCGGACTCGTTTGTCTCATCCTCAACAATAAGGAGTGTGTTCTCTGTCCGGATACCATGGCGTCCCTCTTTATACACGCCCGGTTCATTTGTGATTATCATGCCCTTTTCCAGAACACATGTATCCGGCTTCATGGAAAATCTCTGAGGTCCCTCATGGACGCCCGAGTAATAACCGACGCCATGTCCTGAACCGCACTTATAGTCCATTCCATGTTCCCACATGGGCATTCTTGCCAGAATGTCGAGCTTGGGAACCGGTGGCGCCATACATGAACCGGGCGGTTGACAGGGCGATCACGGACTTAAGTGTCAGTGTGAAGTCCTTCTTCTCTTCATCGGTCAGAGGCCCAAGTGCGAGGGTTCTTGTAATATCCGTGGTTCCGTTCAGAAAATGGCAGCCGGAATCCAGAAGGAAGAATCCCCTGGGCTTGAGCGTATATTGATTCTGTGGAGTCGCCGTATAATGCATCATCGCAGCATGGTCGCCATAGGCCGCGATCGAGCCAAAGCTCAGGTCCTTAAAGAGCGGCAGTTCTTTCCTGAAAGCAGTGCCCTTATTATCGACATCCAACTCGGTGATATCCTGCCTGGATACGTTCTCTTTAATCCATTTGAAAAGCTTCACAAGAGCAATACTGTCCTTTATATAGCAATCGCGGATATTCTTGATTTCAACGTCATTCTTTTTGGCTTTAAGCGGCGCAATCAATCCTTCCGTTTCTATTTTTCGAATTGCCGGAGCAAATGCGTCAGTCAGCCGGACATTTGTCCTTTCCGGATCGAAAATAATCGCCGCGGGTGATAAAAGCCGCTTGATAAAGTCATAAATCTCCGCGTATCCCTTTATCTGAACATGATTTGATGACAGGGCACTTCGAACCTCTTCAGGGACTTTATCCGAATCCACAAATAGATATGCAGTTGTTGTCCCAACCAGGGCAAAGGACGTCACATAAGGATTGAACGGTATGTCATTCCCCCTAATATTGTAGAGCCAGCAAATCTCTTCAAGCGCGCTAAGAAGATAATAATCAGCGCTTTGTTTTTTCATTTCTTCTCTTACCTGTTCAATCTTTTCTATACGGCTTTTTCCTGCAAAAGAATCATCGTGAAGGAATACTTTATCAGCCGGTATCCCCGGCCTGTCTTCCCATAGATTTCCCACGGGATCCAGATCTGTCCGGATGGTTATGGACTTGCCGTCAAGTGCCTCTGTCATAGCTTTCATGGCACTCACGGCAAAAGTAGATCCGTCAACAGCCAGGCAGCCGTTCTGCGGAAGAACCGACGCAAGCCATTCTTCGCTCGCAGGCACGCTGGGCTCCCC
>Ga0209100_1001027_pt1 | contig 20609 bp, 54 predicted proteins | sample lystaG_FD_185480 | JGI IMG/M metagenome (GOLD analysis project Ga0209100, IMG submission 185480) | Glacier valley bacterial and archeal communities from Borup Fiord, Nunavut, Canada, to study Microbial Dark Matter (Phase II) -... | ecosystem: Environmental > Aquatic > Freshwater > Ice > Glacier ...
AATCTATTTCAGCTTTAAGCATTCCGCCTAATGGATTTTGTTTGCTTATAATGAATAATTCTTTGATAAGCGTCTCGTAATTGACTGTTTTTACTGGTGTGAAGGTTCCAAATTTACATACTCTTGGTCTACCCTTTGCAACTGGCTCACCTGGTATAGTTAGATTTACCAATAAAACCGACCTCCCATCAGTGTTTTTAAATCCATTGTAGGATAATTTTCAGTATATTTCTTTTGCAATTCAAGTTTTAATTTAAAATCTAGTTCATGCCCATTCTTTCCATGTATTCCATTTGTACCCCTGTGGCATTCTGAACAGAGCATTATGCAGTTGCTAAAAGTTGCTACTACTTTTCTTCTCAATATATGATGAAGTTCCAAATTACCGTTTCTGCCACATAATTCGCAACTACCATTAGCCCTATCGCTTACCGCACTATAAACTTTCTTATCCATTGCATACCTCCAATGTGAAATACACTTTTTCAGCTTTTTCCCTAGCTGCCATTGCATCTTCTTTTAGTTTAAAATATCCTAAAAAATGATTTATCTTATTGAAAGTTATATATGCAGTCCATTTATCGTATGCCTTATAATACTTAACCCCTCTTATTCCACTTTTATTATTAGTTCTTAGACAAGTATTAATTAAATTTTCCGATTGAGTACAGACTCTTAAATTAATTTTTCTATTATCCAGTGTATTTCTATTTATATGGTCTATTACCTTACCCTCGCTAGATTCCATTATTAAACTATGAATTAATATTGATTTCTTTTTCTTTTGAGTTCCTATATATCTGCCTATTCTATACCATGTATAACCTTTAATTTTGCCTACATCTTCTGTATCAATTAAAATAATTTCGCCTTTTTTAGTTAAAATTTTTGTTACCTCACAACTCCCATCTGCCCTATTTGATACAGCTTCATATATTTTTTTATCCATTATTCATTACCGTAAATGCGGAATGATACTCTCTTTTCAGATTTCCAACCCCTGTCACTTAGTTTTTTCTGATGTTCTATAACTTCATCCTCAATACATACTTCATCTGCCTGCTCATTTATAGCATTTAAACACACTGTCAGTAAATCTAAAGCCTCATTAACTATGTCTTGTGGTTCTCCACTCTTTAAAGCTTCTTGCAGTTCTTTGCTTTCCTCTTCAATCTTATTAGCTATATCCTTTGCTCTGTTGTATCTTGCTTCATGTTTTATTATCATTAAATTCATTTTATTGCCTCCTTATAATTTTACGTGTCCGCATCTTATACATTTTTCGTACATAACTAAATATTCAGCTTTCCAAATATATTCATGCTTACATCTTACAAATTTATTTTTAAACCATTTTATAATTTTCATTTTGCTACCTCCAATATTTATTATTTAAAATGGTATAGAATCGTCTGTTTCTGTCATATTATCCATAAAATTTTCTACCTTTTTAGGTGTCTCTTTTGTTTCTCCCTCATTGTTCCACTGTGTAACCTCGCACTTTTGCACAATAATCTCACTTACATATCTCTTAGTACCGTCTTTAGCTTCATAGTGTCTCGTTTGAAGTGATCCTTCTACACATACCATCTTGATTTTACTGCTGTTGTTAGCTAACCACTCACCGCCTGCGCCCCAATACACACAATTAAAGTAATCATATTCCTTTGTAGTTTTATCCTTCTGAAAATCTCTTAAAACGCTAACTGTAAATGTTGTTACAGCATTACCGTTTGTTGTATATTTCAATTCTGGTGGTGTCTTTTGTCCTAAAAATCCGATTTCAATTATTTTATTAATACAAATCACTCCTTATATTTTAAATTTGCGTTTATAACTTGTTGGTTGTCCATGTCCATATTTTAAGTCAATTCCAAATTTATCAATGTTGTCATAAACTTCTCTTGTTTCACAATGCTTTATATAAGCAATTTTGGATGGAGATATACTTTGTGTAATATACATATCATATAATTCCTCCTTATCCCTAAAAAGTTCCCTATAAACTTCTTCGGCTACTGGTAGTGGCATGTATGAGGATGGTATATAGTCCTTACAGGGTCTTAGTTTAATGCCAACCTCCATTAAACACTCTTTTATTTCTTTACCTGTGGTCTTGATGTAAGGGCGATTAACAAACCACTGTTTTATTGTTTGCTCGTTAATTTGTGTTACTCCTATTTTCCCCATTCCTTCGATTGCGAATAATGCTGTTAATATTTGCATTTTCTTCCCTCCTATTGATTTTGTCTAATATTCTATTTAATATTTCTAATTGCTCTCGGTCCTCGTTTTCTATGATGGCATCTACTATTAATAATCTAGCTTTTTTATTCGATACCATTAAGGACCTCTTCATTACTCATTTCTCTGCCTGTTAGTTCTTTATAAATCTGTGTCATTTTACTAAGTCCCCTAGTTATTTTTAAAAACTCTTCCATGCAGGCATCTTTTTTAGATTGTTCCACTAAAGGATTACTGAAATATATTTCTGCATTCTTTTCTCTTTGCAGCAGCTTGTTATATTTTTCTTTTAATATTTCTACAATAGTCTTAATTGTTGGCCACCTCCCTTATAATTTAAATAAGTGAATATAGCTTGTTCTCTTATAACAGAATAAAATTTTTGTTTTGGGTACCATACGCTAAAATCTCTATTATTTTTAGAACAATTACATGTTATACAAACAGGCAATACATTATTTACAGCCAACTCTCCAAAATTGCTTACTGGCACGAAATGTTCAATTGTTAGTTTTTGTTTTTCCCCACAATAAGCACATAGGCCTTTGAAATGTTTTATAACATTGTTCCATTGCTCATTTGTCAATGTTGATGATAATAAATGTTTTCTAGTTCTACGTATTTGATTTGTAACATTAAACTTATTTCTATTTTCTCTTTGATATTTACTAGCTTTTGCTGCAAGGATTATTTTATTTTTTGTACGATATTGCTTTGCACTTATCGAGATAACTAATTTGTTTTCTTGTTTATATTGTTTTTTATTTTCAGCAATTTTTTCTTTATTTAATTTGTCATACCTTTTTGTTTGAATTGCAGTGCACTCCTTGCAATTGCTTCTTCTATTTATTAGGTTCTTGCGTTTATAATAATTTTCAATGGATAATTCTCTATTACACATGCTACAAATTTTTGTTTCCATCAATAACCACCCCTTGTATATATTATAACATATTGTCCAAGGACTTGCAAGGACTATTTAAGTGTAGTATAATAAATTAGAGGTGGTATAAATGGCTAATAAAGATTTAAAAACTCGTACTCCAATATCTAACGCAATTGATACAAATTTGTTAGAAAAATTAAAAACATATTCTAACGAAACATCAATACCTATTTCAAAACTCTTAGATAAAGCAATAGTTTTACTTTTAAAGTCTGCTGAAAAGTAGGCTTTTAATTTTAAAAAGGCCAGTTCCCACGGACTTCCTCCATACCCTCAAATTCGGTCTGTTCTGTTTTTTCCTCCCAACTATATTTAATTTGCTCTTTTGTAGAGTCATTATAAAACCTTAGAGTTTTTTTACTAAACATAAATTTCATAACTTTCTTTTCTCCACTTTCACGGTCTTTTTGACTTGTTATAATTGCATCACATTGAGAAGTTTCTCCCCAGTTTCGCTCTACTGCAATGATGTTATCAGCCTTATTTGCTATATTGTTACTCCCCGATATATCAAGTTTATCTAAATTTCCTACTTCTGCATCTTCTAATTCACCTTTCACCTTGTTAGGATGAGTTAGTAATACTACGTGGACTTTATTTAAAACTGCAAACTCTTTGCATTTCTGTACAAAGTTAGATTGTTCCGAATATAAAGTATCTGCATTTTCTTCAAGCTTTGACATTAAATTATCTATAATAAATAATTTAATTCCGTATCTGCGTGCTGCCAGGTCCATTAATTCAAAGAACTTTTCAGTGTCTTTCTTATATTTATCAACTTTTCTATCAAATAAAAATAACTTTCCTTCATGCCATTTTTTAATTCTAGCTACAATGTCTGGTAAAATTTCCGTTTTATCTTTGTATTTAGTTTTTATAGTCCTTAAATATTTTGGGTTATTACCAACAAGTTGTTTATACAACCAATCTTGTATCTTAAAATCAGACATTTCTCCACTATATAAAAATACTTTTACATTTTTTTCTAAACAATGGCCTATTACTTGACTTATAAAAGTTGTCTTACCTTCTCCGTTTCTGCCATTAATAACAGTCATTTCTTCTTCTTTCCAGTCTTCTACATGTCTGTCATATTCAATAAAACCTGTTTCAATGCCTTTTCCGCAATTACTAATTAACGATTTGTATTCCATACGAGAAACATCAATCATCCCATCTGGAACCAAATTAATAGCTTTATTAATCATTGCTAATACTTTATCTGGACCATACTTATACATAACCTCATTAGCATCTTTTAAAGTTTCGTGATAAATTGTTTTAACATTTTCCAATCGGTTTGTTATTTTATCTGCAAATTCAAGCCCTGGTTTGTCGTGGTCCGCAAATACAATAATTTCTTTAATGCCTTTAAGCCACTCATAGCAATTATTTATCCATGTTAAGCTATTAGCGCCGCTTGGAGCACTTACAACATTCTTATAACCGCTTTGCCATATTGACATTGCATCTGGTTGACCTTCTGTTATAACTAAAGGCTTTGTTTTATCAACATGCCACATTCCCCACAAAATTGATTCTGTGTTTTTCTCGCAGCCACCTTTAAACCCTTTTGCTTTTATTTCCCTATAGCTTACATGTTTTAAAATTCCATTGTCAAAGTACTGATAAACATAAACCTCTGAACCGTTCCAGTTGCTTTGTTTTACTTTCCAATCATCTAAAGTTTGCTTTGTTATTTTTCTTACTGCCATTAAATCTATAGCCTGTTGGCTTAATTCCTGCATCTGTATTTTAGGTAACACTTTTTCAATTTTAACAACTCTATTAATTGTTTCAATACCCACCATATCAGCCACCTTATTTTTTGCTTCTATAAAACTCATATTTTCATGGTCTGTATAATACTTGTATATATCTATTTGACCATTACAAGCATGACACCGCCACATTAAACCATCTTTAAACCAACTCATAGAAGGTTTTTTATCTGCATGTAGAGGGCATTTAGCCATTCCTGCTCTATTAGGCTGTAAGTTTAAGCCATTAGCTATTATGCTCTTAGCCTGTTCTCCTAACTTTTCTTTATATTCCTCTGATAATTCCATTACATATCCTCCCTATAATGTGGATTTGGTGGAATATTATTTATTCCGATTGGGATTGCTTTAGTAGTAGCTTTTAAAGGAAATATTCCTTTATAGCTATTCATTGTACTTTGGTTTAAAATATTAATTCTCATATTGTCATTGCTTGATAACTTTGTTAATTCTATAAGCATCAGTTCAACACCCCTTTCGGTTATATTTGGTTTTAAAGTTTTTCTCATATCCATAAAGTCGTTAAGTGCTTTTAATAGATTTTCATTATTTGTAAAAGCCTCTATAATACTTAATTTATCCTTTATAACCTTTATATCCTTTTTGTTAGGTGTTACCTCTTTGTTACCTCTTTGTTGGTCGTTTGTTACCTCTTTGTTAGTGCCTTTGTTAGCCTTTGTTAAATCTACTTGATAAAGTGCCCAGTTTACTATAGTTATAAGCCTTCCTGTCTTTGTTGATTCGTTTGTTAGAAATTCAAGTTTTTCTAATTTTGTTAAAGCACTTCTGACGTTCTGTATTGAGATTCCCTTGCCTGCTGCTTCTACTATTTTTTCTAAGCTTGTAATTTTTTGTCCCGGCATAACTTTAAATTTTTCGCCTTTCCACTCCCACTGTGCTTCATGGTGGTTTACCATTAATAGCAAGGTTATTAATATTGTTTTCTGTTCTGGTGTGGAATTTTTCCATATTGGTTTTTCTAATATACATCTGAATAACCCTACATATCCTGCCATTTTTTCACCTACCTATAATTATTGATATATTCTTGATATTCTTCATCTAAATAATCACGAATAAACTCCGATAAATAATAATATTTTATATAAATTCTCTTTCTTAAAAAGAAATCTGCATTGTGTTCTTTTATAAGATTTAACCTATCAAATTCATTAAATAATTCGATTTTATTATCAGCATTAAATTTATAAATATCTTTGTATTGGCTATTATGAAAATCATAAGACATTTTAGATATTTCATTATCAGAACCATAAGTTCTATATAATTCTTCTTTTTCGTTTCCTAAATGTATATTGCTATATTCAGCAGGGTAATAATCTCCAAAAGTCCATATAAATTCTAATCTGTGTGCTACCCATTCTTTGTCAGTTTCCCATTCCTCTGGCTTGTAAGCCCTTGAATGTTCTCTATAATCTTTCATCAGTTAGCCTCCTTTATCCATTTTTCAGTATCTATAATCTTAAATCTTAAAACATTTCCAATTCTTGTTACTGGCATACCTTTTTTTAACCAATTTCTTATAGTCTTATCTGAAACTTTGTATACCTTAGAAATCTCTTTAATAGTTAAATACTCCATGAGTTAACCTCCTTTTCTATATTATACCAATAGTAAATTACTTTGTCAACTAAATGTATAAAGTTAATTACTTTTGGGTATACTGTTTACTAAGTACATATTTTTATATATAATGTAGGTAAGGTGGTGTTAAAATGATTAGTGCTGATAAAGTAAAAAAACAAATTTCATTAGACAAAAATTTAGCTATTGCCGCTGAAATTCAAGCGGATAAAGAAGTGCGTACACTTTCAAATTTAATTACAATAGCTTTAAAACAGTATTTAGAGAAAGAGGTTAATAAATAACCTCTATTTTTTTCGCCATAACTTGTTTTGACTTAGTCTAACCCTGGCGCATCCATCACTAATACAATTCTGCAAGTCTATGAACTTTAGCTTCTCCACTTGTACTTCATCTATAAACGGTGTAGGCGGTGTATAAATTAAGTTGCGGTCCTTACAGGCTTTAGTTATAAAATCTTGTTTGTTCATTTGTTAGCCTGATAAAATGCTTTTGCAAATCCTTCAGGAGTTTCTTGTCTTAATTCTTTGCACTCTTCTGTATTCCATCCAACCTGGACCCCTTCTTTATTTGTAGGTCTGTGAATCTTTTCATAATCTAAACAAGGTAATGCGTTTTTAATTAGTTGATTAAATTTACCCCATAAACAAGTTTTTTTAGAATACTGTTCAATTAAAGGATTTTCTAACAAATACGCAAAATCATAAGGATTAAATCTTTGTTTTACTTCTCCAATGCCAGGGTTTAATCTACCTATTCTACTAACTGGATTTTCTATTACCCAAAATTCAGGCTTAAAGTAATTTATAATTTCCATTGTCTTTTTAACTAATAACTGACTTTGTGCTGTTCTGCCATCTTCATCTTTACTTTTAAACCACCTAGCACCACTGACTGCATAATCTGTGCAAGGTACTGCCGCCAATATTCCATATACATTTTTAAGGCTCTTATAGTCCCATGTAAGAATATCTACACCATGTTTAATATCTATTTGCATTACAGTGTATCCGTTATCTCTGTAAGGCCTACACCAATTCCCTGTATAATCAAATAATGACAAAATAACTTTTCTTTCCATTAATAATTCCCCCTTATTTATAAACACTTACAAAATGATTTAATAAATGCTTATTTGTTTATATAATTCCTTTCGCAATATTATTGAGTTGTGACGCTATTTTTTCCCTCATTCAATAAGAACTCCGCTAATTTCTCATTGCAATCTCTACATAAATCCCATGTACCGCTTGCAGTTTTATGATAGTACGAAGAATCTTCTACACCTTCTCTTCGTCTTTGAACTGCAATATCTATATTTCTTATAAATTCTCTAAAATTCCATTTAAATTTAATTTGCATATTATCTCTTCTATCTATTGGCTTTTTACACCTATCACAGCATTTCATAATTTCCTCCTTTTGTTCAGCAAACAATATTTTCATTTATTATCATTCCTTCGTCTTATATTTATATTATTTGTAAACACTTACAGCTATAATTCCCAACCCAAACCACATACTAGTAGCAAACATGGTAAATAATATTATTTCTTTTAGTTTTTTAAACATTGTTAATCACTCCTTAAACTATTTTAAATTGTTGATATGCTATTCCGTTTGAAGTCTTTTTCTTATCAACATTATTCATATAAGGAACATTGATAAAATCTAAAACCTCTTTCATTCCTAAACCACCCTCGCTAATATCTTTCATGCAATAATTCCACTGGTTAGGGTGAGTTCTTTGCATTTTTTGAAATCTATTTTCTCCTTTTTCAAGGTGTGCTCCAAAGGCACAAAACATACAGCCTGTTCTTTCATATCCCATATCATAAATTTTTGAGTAAGAAACATTATAGAGTTTTATATAATTCCATATATCTTTCTCATTCCAGAAACTTATAGGTGCTGATATTGGTCTTTTAGATTCAAACGAGTTACAGCCAGTTTTTAAATACGATTGTTCTCTTAATTGGCTTTCCTCTGTCATTGTTCCTAATATTGGTTGATTCTCTGATTCTCTTTCATAGAGTTTAAAAGGTTTCTTTTTCATTTCATTACAGCATTTACCCGATATTTTAAAAGGTGCATCCATTAAAAACTTATACTTTGATGTGTCATATCTTGATTTGCCACCGTCTTTATTTTTTAAGATACCGTTAAGCCTATTAAGCCTATATATTTGTCCTTTGCGCCCTCCTTCTATACAATCTGCTACCTCTTTGCCTATCACTGGATAACCGTAAGTTTTAATAATTTCTTTATGGTTCATTTTAGGTTTTAACCAAACAACATTTTCAGTTTCTTTAACAAAATTTCTTATCTCTGGAAACTCTAAGCCTGTATCAGAATAAACTCCAACAACCTCTGGGTATAAACTTCTTACTAAATGGAGCAGTACCGTTGAATCTTTTCCACCGCTAAAACTCACATAAACTTTTCCACTAAAATATCTATACCATTCTTCAATCCTTAACTTAGACTTTGCTATTTTTATATCTAAGGGTAAGGCTTGAAGCATTTTCAATTCGTTTATTTCCATTTTTAAACCTCCTGTGTTAGAATTAAAGGGAGAAGTTGTAGCTTCTCACCCTAGAATCTTTTTATAAGGTTCTTTTCTTTATTTAACCTCAATTTCTTTCATTGCAGCTTCAAGTTTTTTCAAGTCTGCTTTTGAAATATCTGCAAAAGTTTCAATGTTTAAAACTGTTTTCATTAATTCTTTTAGTTTTGCATTATTGAGGTTATGTGCTTTGGCGGTTATAGTAGCTGTTGTAACCTCTTGTTTAGTAGCTAGTAAGGGATTTATATTACTAGTTGGTTTATTGCCCTGTGGTGGCTTCTGTGAGGTTTTAGAAGTATCTTTGTTATAATCATCTGAATGTGTATTATCGGTATCTTCACCACTAAATAACATGAATGTTTTACTTAATACGTTTTTTAAGCTATAAGTTGAAGCTTTTCCTGCTCCTTTGTCCTGTGGGTCTGCTCCGTTTCCAAATCCTACGATCATTTCAAATTCTCCGCTTTCAATATCAACTATTTTATAAGTTACTTTTAATTCTGTAATAGCCCTTAAATCGTTTTTAGTTGTTCCTTTGTAGGTGTCTGTTTTCTCCCAGGTCATAACATTGTCTTTAATTTCTCCCCCTACTGGAAATATGATTAATTTATGCTTTTTAAATAGAGGTTTAATAAGGTTTAACATTGAAGCTTCGCTTACAGCTTTATATGAATTATTTCCACTTCCTACGGTCATTGTTTTGTCTATTGATTCACTCTCACACATTACAGCGTAAATCTTTTCATATAATTTCAAATTTTCCATTTAATCATCCTCCAAAATTTGTCTACCACATATTTTATAAGCAAACTTTAACTCTTCCAATTCTTGTTCTTTTGCTAACATTTCATTTTTAAGAAACTTTCTAAATTCTTTTTGATTGTATTGGTCTGCAAAGGCATCATAAGTAGTTCTAAATCCATTTAAAAAGTTTATTAAAAATTCTTCTTTTGTAACAAAGTCTTTTGTTATTAATTTAATAGAAATACCTTTATAGTTATTTGTTATAGTGCCTTTACATCTAACGTTTTGTCTAATTAAACTTCTGTATTCAATTGTTAATTCTTTCATCTAATCCTCAATCCTTCCGTTTGTTTGATTTCACAACCCTGTATTTCAATATTGTCTTTTAAGTCTTTTAGCATAGCTTTTTTATCAAAAACAAGTTCCTGGGGAACAATATAAATCATTGGAATTTTTGTATCATCTAAAATGTTTAAACTTGCAGGATTCTTTTGGATGTTAACTGAAAACAAAGGAGTTTTTATTTTCTGCATATTTAAGGCCTTTAATTGGTCGAATAAATAAGTTTTAATTGATGTAATTGCATTTGTTTTTGCCTTCTTCATTTTTTCTAACCTTGTAACCTCGGTCTTAATGCCCTCTACGTCACTTTCGATACTTTTTATATATTTACACATGCCTGTAATCTTTTCTTCCAGTGTGCCTTGTACTTCGTTTAAAGCCTGTTTAATTAGTTCTTTTGGAATATTTTCATCATCCAACAAAGCTTCTAAATTTTTAAAGTTATCTGTTATTTCATAAAGTTTCATTCTAAAATCTCCCTTGCTTTTTCTACCATGTCTCTCCAATAATCCCTTATACCTTTGTCAACGTCTATTCTTTTTAGCAATTCTTTAACCTCTTTTTTTAACTCTTCATTAGTAGCCTTTAATAAAATAATTTCACCAGCCTGTTTGTCATTTACGCTCTCTAAGCCCATTGTGGCAATAGTTTCATTTAGTGAGTATATTTCATCCTCATATTGTTTTAAAAGTTGCCCTGCTTGTTCTACGCTGTAATTTATATCTTTTAACCCTTCAATTACTCCTGGATAAGTTAACATTTAATAATTCCCCCTTTAATATGTGCTATAGTCTGCTGCCATCCCAAACCAGTCATCATAATCTAATTGATTTTCAATTCTTTCGTTAAATTCAAATTCTGTTATTTCGTCATTCTCTAGTAAATTTTCTAACTCTTCTCTTTCTTGTCTCATTTGGTTAGTGTATTTTACGTAGCTTGGAATACTAAACATTTTGTTCCCCCTCTTCAATAAACTAAACTTGCTATTAATATTAAAATTCCCCATACTGCCATACAACCGATAATTCCATATATAAAATCTTTTTTAATTCCCATCTTCCCCCCTATGTGTTATAATGTTGGTGATTATTTTTCTTAGTGACCTCTGCAAAAGGTCGCTTTTTTATTCCTCTTCATTAAATCACCTCTTTAAATTTTTCTAATTGCTTTATTGCTTCCGTTTTAGAAACTATTCCTGATTTTCTATAGCGAGTTCCTCTTATCATAATTTCAACTGACCATTTATTACTTTTAGCAATAAGCCTTATGCCTTTTAATCCACTTGTATTAGTAGCAAAAATCTTACTGTTATGAGAATTTTCGCTTGGAGTAGCTTCTCTTAAATTTTCATTTGTACAATCAAGTTTATTACGGTTAATATGATCAACAAACATTCCTTTTGATACAGGTAATAAATATTTATGTAATAATATAGATTTATCTCCAACCCTTGCCATAGCATAACCTTTTTTATTTAGTGACCATTTGTAAGGTGCTATTTTATCTACATTGCAAATGCTTATCATTGCTTTCCCTCTGATGTTGCACTTTATATCCATCAATATAATTTCAGCGAATTTGTCGTTAATTATTATTTCATTTCTATCTCTATAAGTTCTCCTTATTTCCCCAAACTTTATCATTTGGAGTCTGTGCTTATTGCATAAAATTTGATTTCCATTTAATTTACATGCCTTATGTTTAGACCCGCATATTTCGCAAAACATATCTTATTCCTCCAATTCCAGATACCATTTGCCTGTTGTTATACGATAAAAAGATAATTCACCCGAGGAACACATTCCTGGCCTATTTTTATTTGTTTGTTTGTAAACGTCTTGAAGAGGTTTACCACTCATTGCTCCTTTAAATTCAACCCTCACGTTTTTGCCTTCACTAAATGCCTTTGCAGCTACCATAAAATCAACTGGTTCTTGTACTAATTCCCATGTTTTGTCTAAATCAATTACAGATTTATTTTTGTTATTAAATGTACATTCTAATGTACATTCTAATGAACCATACCTACTTGTTAACGTTCTATTTTCCTTGTCTGTAAACTTCAATGTATTGTCCTCGCTCAACATTTTTACTACTTCCCATGTTTTGTAATTTTTCATTTAATAATTTCCCCCTTTGCTTTTAGATTAAATTCTTTACTTTTCTTTTCCCAATAGCGTTGGTTGATTGCTTTTACCTTTTCTTTGTTTTCGGACCTCCATTTCCTAACATAAATATTTTGTAATTCCCTTGCATTCATTTCTTCACTTCCTTATTACTAATCTTTACCATAATCTTATTATAAAACGTAATTTAGGTAATGTCAAGAGAAATTTTGGTAATAATTGAAATATCTTTACCAACCTTGTATATTTTCTTTTAAACTTGGGTATGCTAGTATAAAGACATAGTATAATAAAGAAATAAACGAATAAGGGGATTTATTTATGACTGGAAAAGAGATAGAAAGATATAGGTTAGAAAGAAATTATTCTCAACGAGAAGTATCTGAAATAGTTGGTACTACGCCGAAAACGATCGGTAATTGGAAAAAAGGAATAGGCTCGCCAAACCCTATACAAGTAGAAAAATTAGAGAAGTTTTTTAAACTGGATGAAGTTGTTACAGAAAAAGAAGTTTTGATTTTAGATCTGATAAATGAATTGGTTGATGCAGGAATTATAAAAAATAAAAATAGTATTCCTCTAGAAACTTTAGAATTATTAGTTGCTACAATAAAAATAATGACAAAAAAGGAGAAGTAGTTTTTACGCTACTTCTTTTTTCATTGATTCAATTACTTTTTCAACATCAATATTTTCCACCTCTGACAAATCAATTTCTTTTTCTAACTGCTTGATTATGTAAGCAACAGCTTCATCCTTAGTCATTTCTTCAACCCTCCTCCAAACGTTTGTTCTTATTATAAACTAATTTTAAATGAATAAGGTGGGGAATTTGTCGAATAGAAAATAAATAAGAGGTAGAATTAACTACCTCTTTAAAACTAATTCCATTTTAACTTCTGCCCACATTCAGGGCAAAACTTTAATACTGTTACGTCATAAGCTTCTGTGTTTTCTCCGCAGGATGGACATTCAAAGCTATCATCAAATGCTGTATAGGCTCTCATTGGTGACTGCTTTTCTGAAAGTTTTTCAAGCGTTTCAATTTCTTTTCTTGCATCATCCCATCTTTTTTCTGTTACTAATGAATATTCTCTGCTCGACATTAAGTCTGCTAATAAATCCCTTGCTTCTATTGCTTTCATATTTCACACTTCAAAGCTTCTCTAAGCACTCTAATAGCTTCGAGATGTGTTTCTCTATCCTTTATAGAATCTTTCAGTAGTAAGCTTTCTAGTGCCTTTACTTGTTGCTTTATTTTAGCTTTGTCTGTTGGTATTTCAACTCTTAACATTTTGCATCCTCCAGTAAGTTTTTAGATTCGTAAATATTGCCTATAACTTTCGTAAAACCAAAATAAATATAATCATATAGCCTAAAGTTATTACCAACACTATTTATACATTCAAATCTATCCTGGTTATATTCAACAACCATAAGGCCATCTCTAGTTTGTAATATATCGCCTTCAAATATATCTACACCTTTTGAATCAACTAATCCTGTATATTCCATGATTTCAAATTCTTCAATATCCCATGCAATATTCCACTTATAAGGCATAACTTTATTATTCTTAAAACTTATTTTTTGTATTTGCACCATTTCTTTGTTTGTTTTACACCAACCTCTGAACCTTAATTCTCTATTCATTATTACCATCCTCCAATAATTCATATTCTTGTATTTCTTTGTCTGTAAGCTTTCTATCATACCATATATATCCCCAGGCTCTTATATTCATTCCTTCTACAAATCTTTTGATACCATAGTCTTTTATAGCTACAAAATCTTTAGGTTGACACCCTGGTCCTGGTCCTCTTTGAGTTAAATAATATTTATACATTTTTCATCCTCCTAATTTATCGTTAATGTTTCCCCATTCTCATATTCATCATCTTTATTAATCTTTATATGTTTTAAATAAATTTTATTAATATCATGCCCTATTTCTTCTTCTTCGTATCTTATACATTCAATTTCTGCATTAGGGTTTAATTTTAAAAGTTTATTTATCAATTCTTTAATTATCATCATTTAGTAACCTCCATTAATTTCCTACCACATATAGGGCAATAATTTATTTTGACCATTGCTCTACCATCACCCTCACCTATAATCCAGTACTTACCTTTTTCTAAAGATATAAGTAAGTCACACCAATTGCCCTGAACAATTCTATATTCTGTACCCTCTTTTAAATTACATATACATTTATTACTCATTTAAACCCCTCCTAATATTTAACCTGTTACTAAATCTAATATTTCCTGCCTTATTCCCATAATTCTATTAGTGGCTTTAGTTAATTCTTCTTCGTCTCCCATTTCTCTCCATACATAAGCTGAATTTATGCAGTTTTGAAACTCATGCATTAATTTATTTACTTTGTCTTTGTTGCTTTTATCATTCATTTTATACCCTCCTAAATTATTTAATTAACTGTTATATAAATATTCATAAGTTTTAAAAGTCAATAAAATCACTGAAAATTTTAGTACATCTGAAAAATATTGTTTGTAAGTTTCTCCGCGCATTTTTTCAAAAGGTGCAATTATAGCTATAATTATTATTACAATAGGTGATGTTATAAAACCTGCTACGTTTGCAATTATTTTCATTTTGTTACCTCCTATTTATTTAAATCAATAAACTTCTTATATTCCTGTTCAAGTTCCCATAGTTCCTGTTCTTCTGCTCCACATAAGCCTACATCTGATTGTTTACTATATAGACTAGCCATTTTAATATATAATTCGTCTACTCTATCATTCATTTTGCTACCTCCTATTCAACTATTCCTATTTTAAAATAACTTTCCTCTGCTACTGGTGTTAAAGCTATTCCCATAAACTTTATATCTTCTATATCTTCAAGATTTTGTTTTATTATTTCTTTGTTTATATCTTCCCATTCGTTACGGCCTACAAATATAGCATTGGGCGATTTTTTGTTATAATATTCAAATATTCTAATTTTAGCATATATTTCAGTAATCATTTTCTATGCTACCTCCATTTTGTCTAAAGCTTCTATCATAAAATTCTGATATGGTTCTACCGTTTAATTTTTCCTTAATTAAATGTCTTATCATTTTAACTGTCGCCCTATTACTTATCATTTTCCCGTTCCATCTTTTATACAATTTACCCTTTTTACGTGGAATAATATAAGTTTCTATTGCATCTACTTTTATAAACCTTTTTACATTTCTATTTACTATTTTCTGAAAATTATTCATTTGCTACCTCCTTTAATTCTTTTTAACATTTGCCTGCGTAGTTTCTTTTCTAATAAATGGTCTTGTATTTTGTCTGTTAAATCTAAAAATGGAGGTACTAGAATAGCTGATATTACAAGCCCTAAAATAATACTTATTACCATCTTTTTATAACCTCCTATATTAAATTTGATAAATTATCAATTTTATACTGCACCCTTGCAATTATCTCGCTTTGTCTTGCTCTTTCACATAACATTTTAAAATCAACCCTGTATCTAATATTATAATTCAATTCATTGTTTTGCCTTATTGTAGCCATTAAACTATCTATTGCTTTTTCCATTTCTAAGCTTGAATTTTCCATTTCTTTTATAATAGCTTCTATATCATTCATTTTATACCCTCCATTTTCTCAAATAGTTTATTTGCAGTGTCTTGAATACTTTCAATATCTCTTATATTTCTATCTTTTTGGTATATGCCTGCTTTAATATCATGTTTTAAAAAACTAAGTCCCCAAATAAGCTGAATGATTAAATCTTTTGTTTCTTTGTCCATTTAATAACCTCCTAAATTATTTAATTTTTCTTATTATTCTACTAGGTGGATATGAAACCATATTGTCATTATTAAAATTATAATATTTTTGAAACCCAGCATCATAAATCCCTGTTACAATCATTTCTTTTGTTTCATAAGGAATTTCATGTGTTAACATTCTTGTTGCTACTTCTAATTTATCGCCTATTTTATATTCCATTTGATAACCTCCTATAAATTTAATTCATTAACTACATCTTAAAGTATAATATTTTTAAATTGCTAAACTATTGTATTTTTGGTATATAGGATAAAATATGTGTTATAGTTGCAATATCCCATCCATTGCCTACCATTGTATATCTTTTAGTGTCGCAAAATCCTGCGGTGTAATTATCATTCAAGTTATGCAATCTTTCATATTCAATTGGCATTAATTTTCTACATCTTCCATTTTGATACACTTTTTTTTCTTGATATCCACCACTTACGCAGGTTAATGTTCCACATTTATTATTCATGTTATAAACTTTTTTAAGCAAGTCGTGGGTATTTATTTGTAGAGTACATTGAATTTTTTTATCATCACCATTATAAACAAATGGCTTATCGTACCAATATTTAATAGGTACTTCATTTGCAGGTACTAAAACATCTTTAAGTAATAATCCTTTATCCTGTGGCTGCTTAATTCCGGAAATATTAGTCCAGTAGATTCTTTTTCTATCAGTTGCACTGACTAGGTTAGAATTTATCTTTATAGGTATAACACCCATTTCTTTTGTAAATATGTCTTCCCATTCTTTAGCCATTTCTACATTTTCCAATAAAAAATATTTGGGTTTTATATATCTTAAAATTCTTAAGTATTCATAAAATAACATACTTTTTGACCCTTTTAATCCCTTACGTTCTCTGTCCTGTTTAGTTTTTGTAAGGTCTTGGCATGGACTCCCACCCATTAATAAATCTATTGCAGGTAGCTTATTTAGTTCAATTCCATCTAGTAGAGTTATATTACCTAGTTCTTTTATTCCTGGATAATTATTTAAAGCAACTTTCATGGCACTATCTTCTATTTCTGAACTATAATAATTATCAACTTGTAATCCTACTCTTTCAGCAGCTACTCTGCCACACGCTATTCCATCAAATAAGTTTAATATATTCATTTTGCTACCTCCTCTAATTCAAAACATTTACATCCTTTTGCTAATTGTTTACTACTTAATCTTATATCGGCTTGCCGACACTCGTAAACTACATGTATAGGTTTTAAATATATTATTGATTCACAATTTACACATTTAGTACATTTCATTTGGTAACCTCCTATTATTTTTGAATAACATTTATAAATATAATTAATTCTTTTCTTACAAATGTTTCTTTGTTATGATTAAAAAAGTTAGCTTTAAATGTTTTAGCATCTTCTTTATTATCAAGCCAGTCTACCATAGCATCTGCTATCTCTATAGTTACATCTGTCCATACGCAACTAGTTCCACCAACAAAGTAAATTTGTATATCACACATTTTAATACCTCCTATGTTTATTATCGTATTTATTCATTTTCTTACATAACCATAATCCCATAATTATAGCCATTGTATATCCAAATATTTCTCTAATCATTTAGTTTCCTCCTATTAAATTGCAATAAATAATTTACCATCTACTAAGTAATGAACACCATTTGATTTAATCCCTAAAAACTTTATTTTACTTTTACATGAGAATATAAGTTTTATCATTTCATCCATTTTAATAATCATTTTATCAGCTCCCTTAATTTTTCTCTAACAAATTCTGAAATAGTTTTTTTATTTATATTTACTTAAATCAACACTTTCAATTGTTAAACTTCCAAAACCTTTATTATAGCTGGACTTATCAATAATATTCTTATTAACACTTCTTTTGCATTGTTTTTTAGTTGGTTTAGAACCATTAGTATATTCATCATTTATTTGCTTACCGTTTGCTCTTGTCCTTTTATGATGTATACAGTTATGATTTTTATTTTTATATCCCGAATAACATATTCCTCTAAAATAATCAACACAAGAATTGCAACTTTTAATTAATTTAGTTTTAATGTATTTATTTTTATTACTTTTTAATGATAATAAAAACTTGCTTTTATCTGTATCAATAGCTTCATGTAACTTTGTATGACAATCTTTACATAAGAAAACTAAATCATCAAAGTTTTCATTTCCTAACCTTTCATAAGTCATATGATGTATGTTTAAGTTTTTAATAGATCCACACATAACACATTCTTTAACTTGTTTGCTTTTAAACTTACTTCTTAATGCAACCCAATGCTTAGTATTTAAATACTCACTATAATTTAATACTTTTTCCCCTGTGTCATTGCAGATTATTTCTTTCATTGTTAAAACTCCTTTTTATATTTATTAGTAGTCTAGTTTTTAAGGTAATCCTTGGTATATATAAAGGGTATTGATTTCTAGTACTGGGAACTATAGAATACTTTTTAATGAAATTTGATGTAAACCTTGTAATATAGTCATTGTATTGCGAATTCCCAGTATTGATTTCTAGTACCGGTAATTATAGATATAAAATACTATTTGCTCTCCCCGGTATTGATTTCTAGTACGCGCCAATGCGGATTTCTAGTACCACAAAATGATTTTACATTCTGTTTTTAGACCTCTTCCATTCCTCTTTAATTAAAAAATTTGGTTTGCCATAGTCCTTCCATTTGTCTACAAATCCATAAATTATTACTTTTCTGCTACCGCCTAAAGATTTATACTCAACAACTCTTACAAAACCTGTATCAATTAATTTATCTATGCTATTAGAAAAAGCACATTGACCTATAAATTTCAAATATTCTTCTTTCGGCATACTTATATTGTCTTTGTTACTTCCGTATATAATCCCATGTGAAACATTTCTTGAATATTTTCTCCTCATATGTATGTATGTTGTAATATCATTGCCACTAAGAGCGCCCCACGCCTCAGAATCAATCATATCCCAATATAATGCAGTAAAGTTACTATTCCCTTTAGTTTCAAAGGATTCATTATTAGTACCCTTTTTCATGCTATACCCCCTATTAATATTAGAGGATAACTGTTATAATAAAATCATAGGTTTTTATAACAACCACCCATTCGTAACCACGCTGATAACGTGGTTTATTTTTTTGCAATCCAATTATTTACTTCATCCACATCAAATCTAACAAGAGTACCAATCTTTTTATAAGGCAGTCCCTCCTTTCTCCATCTTTCAATAGTTTGTCTTGAAACATTTAAACTTTTTGCAATGTCATTAGTTGTTAATAACTCTTTCATAAAATCCCCTCCTTATGTATAACATCATATCACATAATATAGAATGTTGCAACAATTATTTTTAAAATAAAAGAATAGTTTTTATACTATTCCTCATTGTCTAAGGCTAACTCTAAAATCACATTAATAAGTTCATTCCTTGATTTATAATTCTTTTTAACGAAAAGCTTATCTAGTTTATTAATTAGTGTTTTAGTTGATGTAACAGTGTAAGGTTGCGTATCATGTTTACACACTACCTTAACAGGTATATTAAACACTTGTTTTCTCACTGGACTGATAACTAGTTCTTTAATAGGTTCTGCAATTATCTTTTTCGTGGTGTCACGAATATGGTTTTTAACCTCTTTAGGCTCTTCCTGTTGCGTTTTAATAACCTCATGGTCTATTTGTATTCCTTCACTACTAACCTTCTCATATAGCTTGTTAGTAGCGTTATATTGATACCCTATTTTAGATACTCTGTCCCTTATGGTCGTTTTGCTAATTCCTATAACTTTTGCAATCGCCCTTAATGTCTGCCCTTGTTTTAAATTTAAGTTTACATACTCTAATTGTTTTAAGATTTCTAACAAATTAAACTCTTCTTTGGTCATATTAAACACCCCTTTTGAAGAGTATAACATAAAAAGCACCATGCAAATAATACATAATGATTTTTCGTTTAAACAACTTGAAGTATATGATAAAGTGTGATATTATTAAATTAATAATTAAGCAATGGTGTAACAGTAGCATATATCTTGGGCGACATTGTTAAAATAGGAATAGACGTATTCCCGTACACGATTTAGTTTTGACAAGGTGATATAAGGTGCAAATCCTTATTTGTTTAATAAAATAAAGAAGCTGTGTGTATTAAATACGCAGCTTCTTTTTTATACCTCCTTTTCCAATTCAATAGTTTTCTTTTTAACGGTGTTTATAGGCTCTGTGGTAAGTTCTTTTTGAATGTATGCAAATTGATTTCATTTAGTGCTAATTTGAGCAAAAAAATAAGCCTAGAAATTATCTAAGCTTTGAATAATATTATTGAATTGCGACTTAAATATCATCTTGAATAAATACAGTTTTCCCAAAATCGGTATCATAAAAATTCATAAATCTGTCAAAATCATATGAAACTCTTATAACCTTTTTATCTTTAGATATT
>Ga0209100_1001029_pt1 | contig 20567 bp, 19 predicted proteins | sample lystaG_FD_185480 | JGI IMG/M metagenome (GOLD analysis project Ga0209100, IMG submission 185480) | Glacier valley bacterial and archeal communities from Borup Fiord, Nunavut, Canada, to study Microbial Dark Matter (Phase II) -... | ecosystem: Environmental > Aquatic > Freshwater > Ice > Glacier ...
TGATCGTTGACACGAACCCGCCGGTGTTGACCCTGCCGTTCGCGGCTCCCAGGTGGTCGTGGTCGGCGAACGTGCGCGCATAGTCGAGGCCTATGAGGGACACGGGACCGCCCGCCGCGATGACCGCGACGAACACGATGAGCTGCCACATCGGCCGCGGGGTCGACTGCGACAGCAGCGCGATCCAGGCCACAGCGGTGATTCCGGCGAAGATGAGGACCATCCACGAACGACGCAAGGGGTGCCTCGCCGTCGCTGTACCCACGATGGGGCTCACCACAAACTTGCCGATGGTGAGGACCGTGAGCAGCACGCTCGCCTCAGCGGGGCTGCGGCCCTGGGCCGTGATGAAGAACGGCACGCCCCACAGCAGGGCGATGGTGTTGGCGGAAAAGAGCGCGGTGAAGTGAGTCCAGAAGCCCAGACGTACGCCGGCGCGTGAAATGGTGCCGCGCGCGCGGGGGGTGGCGAGTTCCGTTGATGTGGCCCTGTCGGCGTCGTTCGGGGAGCGCACGGTTGATACGAGTGCCGCGGCGACTACACCCGCGACAGCGAGGGTGAGGAATGTGGGGGACCAGCCTTGCGTATGGAGAAGCCAGGCGACGGGAATCGCGGTGGTGAGTTGGCCGAGTTGTCCCACCTGGGCGGTGAGCTGAACCATCATCGGCGCCCTGCGCGGCGGGAACCAGTGGGCTACCAGGCGCGATGCGGTGATGAAGATGGGGGCGTCGCCCGCTCCGATCAGCACGCGCGCCAGCAGCGCGATCTTGTAGTCGTGATTGACCGCCATGAGAGCCTGGCCCCCGGCCATGAGCAGTGAACCGCCCACGAGCACGGCGCGCGGCCCCCACTTGTCGAGCATTCGCCCCGCAGGGACCTGCAGTGCCGCATAAGCGGCGATCTGAGTAATCGAAAGCGCGGCCAATCCAGTGGCGCCGATCTGGAATCGATCGAGAGCCTCGACGCCCGCCACACCCAAGGCCGTGCGGTGCACGATCGCGACGAGGTACGCCGCAGCGGCCGCGGCGAACACAAGCCAAGCGCGACGACTGGCGCGGGTGGGTGCGGTCACGGTCTTCCTCGGGTTCGCAGCGCGGCACGGCTCGCTTGCGCACGTGTCATGGAATGGCGCCGCCACGCTGCGTGCCTTGAGCACAGCCTAGGCCCGCAGGGGACGAGTGGCGCCGGGCCTATGGTCTGCCTATGTGTTCACGAGCGAGAAGGCGGGTGGAAGCACCACGATCACGACGATCGCCCACAACCCGTAGACAGGCAGGAGCGCAGTTTGCCAGCGCTCGAGCCGCAGCACCGCGCCACCCTCGGCCCGCGTCACGCGGGTGAGCAGCCACGCGCTCACCGCGAGGTTGGCCAACAGGATCAGGTTGGCCCCGAGCACGACCGTGCGGTTGAAAGTCCAGCCTCCGTCGCCGATGCGCGTCACGATGTTGACGAGCGCGAGAAGGTCTAGGGCGAGAGCCCCCGCGACGAGCGCCACCTGGAGCCAGTCGAACCAGCCGGTATGGGCATCGTCCGACCTGGCCGTGAGGCTGTAAAGGACCAGTCCGGCCGCGAGCACCAGGATGGCGTTGCAGACGGCGAGCAGGTTCCTGTCGAGGTCGAGAATGTTTCCCGACGCGAGAACGACAAGCAGGAGCACCCCAAAGGTCAGGGTGAAGAGGGGAGTGAAGACGCGCGCGAGCACGGGCGCCATGTTCTCGATGACCGATCGTTTGGCCTCGACCAGCCACGCGGCAACGACGGCGGCGCCGCCGACACCGCATGGAAGGATCCACTCGGTGAGGACGGTGGTCGGATCCACTCCCGCCGCCGAGGAGACGAGCGCGCTGATCCCCATGAGCACGCCGCCGCCGAGCGCCAGCAGCGTCATGTAGATGACCCACTCGCCGGTGAACCGCACGAAGTCCATCCGACCCTCAGTAGTGCGCCAGTGGTCGCCCGCGTACGCGAGGCCGACGAGGAGCCACGCGGCCACAGGAACGTGAAGCATCGTCGAGAGGAACGCGTCCCCACCGGAGCGGAGCGGGTACATGAGCGAAAGCGCAGCAAGCGCGGCCATGCCGCCCGTGACCGCGACGGTGAGGGTGCGCCCCTGAACGTGGCGCCATAGGAGGTAGGCGACCACGGCGGCCAGGCCGATGACGCCTGCGGCTCGAGCGTACGACTCGCCCGCCCAGCCGTTGATGTCGCCAAAGAGGGGCAGCCGCACGAGCACCGCCCCGGCGACGGCGAAAAGCACTGCCGGGAGCCAACCGTTTGCAGTGGCGCTGCGGGCCTCGTCGTCCGAGGCCCCGAGCACGAGCTGTTTCCACAACCGCTTAGAGTTTTCCCGAGCGAATTCGCGGGCGATGTCGTCCTGGCTTCCGAGGCGTTTCATGGCGACTAGGAACGCTTCGTCGTCGCTGAGTCCCGCGGCCGCGAGGGATTCGATGTGACCCCGTAGGTGGTCCTCGAGCTCGTCGACGTCTGTGGTGGCGACGGTGGCGTGGCGCTCCATGTGCGCGCGCCACAGGTCGATCTGGGTGTCGAGGGCGTCGGTCATGCGAAGGCTCCCGTGGGTCCAAAGTCAAGCTTGGTTGCGGTCCAGGCCGCCTCGAGGGCGGTCGACACCGTGCGCCATTGCGCCTGGTGCCCCGCAAGGGCGGCGCGTCCATCGGCCGTGATTCGGTAGTACCTGCGCTTGCGCCCGGATTCGGAGGCGCCCCATGTTCCCTCGATCTGCCCTTGGCGTTCGAGGCGGTGCAGGAGCGGATAGAGGAGGCCCTCTGTCCATTCGAGCTGGCCCGAGGATAGCTCTCCGACGCGCTTGATGATCGCGTAGCCGTAGCTGTCGCTCTCGGCCAGGATCGTGAGCACGAGCGGAGTTGCGCTCGCGGCCACGAGGTCCCTAGGGATGTCCATGCCGCCTCCTTGGGTGATCGAAGTGATCACCTAGATGAAGTATGCATAGCGCGGCTAGGTATGTCAACGCGTGAGGGCGCGTCACAACGCCGGCGAACTGCGACACCGCGGGAAGGGTGGGGCGGAGCGGGCGTGCGGTGCGCCTACATCTCCTCGTGCGTTGTGGGGTCGCCCCCAAACAGCCTGCCGTCGACCTGATCGAGAGCGCTGATCGCGGCCATCTCGGCATCGGTCAGCTCGAAGCCGAAGACTTCCAGGTTGGCGGCCTGGCGCTCAGGCGTGGCGGACTTGGGGAGGGGGACGTTGCCGAGCTGAACCTGCCACCGGAGCACTACTTGGGCGGGGCTTGCTCCGTGGGTCGCTGCGGCGTCGGCGACGGCTGCGGTGGCGTACGGCGCATTGCGCTTGCCGAGCGGGCTCCATGACTCGGTGACGATGCCGAGCCGTGCGTGTTCGGCGCGCATCTGCTCCTGAATGAAGAGCGGGTGTAGTTCGATCTGGTTGAGCACCGGGGTCACACCGGTCTCGGCAATAATCTCCGCGAGTATCGGCGCGGTGAAGTTGGAGACGCCGATGCTACGCGCAACGCCCAACTGCTGGAGCTCGATGAGCCCGCGCCACGCGTCGAGGTACAGGCCCTTGGAAGGGTTGGGCCAGTGGATCAGCAGCACGTCGATCTGGTCGAGGCCCAGCCTCGCGGCGGACTCGAAGCCCGACTTGACGGCACGAGCGGTCGCGTGGTGTCTACCAGGAATCTTGGTCTGAACCGTGAGTTCCTCGCGTGGGGTACCCGACTCGCGCAAGAAGTCGCGAATCGCCTTGCCCACCGTTCCTTCATTCTCATAGTTCACGGCGGAGTCGATCAGTCGGTAGCCCGCGTCGAGCGCCGACCGGATGGCCCGGTAGCCTTCCTCGCCCACGAGGGGATAGGTGCCAAAGCCAATCGCGGGAATTTCGTGGCCGTCATTCAGTGCAAGGGTGGGAGTGCTCATGCACTCAGGTTACGACCATGCGGAATGGCCGTGGTGCCGACTACGTTGTGAAGACTGGTCCCCACGGTCTGTTTCGCCCCGCCACGCCTTCAGGAGGCCACAATGTCCCGCATCACCGTCATCGGCGGCACCGGCTACGCAGGTTCGGCGATTGTGGCCGAGGCCGTCAAGCGCGGGCACGAGGTCCTCGCGATCTCCCGCAACGCGCCGGTCGAGCCGATTGCAGGAGCGACGTACGTACAGGGATCCGCGATGGATGTCGACGTGCGGGCCCGCGCGTTCAAGAATGCCTACGCGGTGGTGAGCGCCACCTCACCGCGAGGCGCGATGGCCGATCAGCAGCTCGAGCTCACCGAGGCGCTCGCCTCGAGGGCAGGGGGGTCTGGCGTGCGACTCATCGTGGTCGGCGGTTACTCATCCTTGCGCCCCGCGGCCGGTGCCCCGCGGTTCATCGAGGGCTTCATTCCCAGTCAGTACCTGGCCGAGGCAAAGGCCGGCTACGCGGTTCTTGAGTCCCTCATGGCCGAGCCCGAGCAACTCGACTGGACGTACGTGAGCCCCGCGCAGAGCTTTGGGGCGGTCGCGCCTGGCTCCGCCACGGGCAAATACCGCCTCGGCGGCGATGTCGCGATTCTCGACGCCGAGGGAAAGTCGTACGTCTCGGCTCCCGACTTCGCGATGGCCGTGGTCGACATCGTCGACTCGGCTGGGCACCGCAGAAAGCACGTCTCCGTCGTCGGATAGAGCCACCGCGAAACTCGATGCGCTCTACGCATCGGACCGGTTGCTTCGTTCCTGATAGCGGCCTCAAATCGGGATCAAGGTCCTGGCCCATTTGGGATATTTCGGACTTACCCTTCGTGAATCTAGACTCTCGACGAAGGGCAACAGCATGCGTAATTTTGCCAAGCCCCCTGTAGTTCTCACGGCAGCGGTCGCGCTCGCGCTTGCGCTTGCGGGCTGCGGTGGCGACGACGCCGCCAATGGCACAGCCGCTTCCGACGACGCGGTCGTGACGGAGGCGACCACAGGCCCCGTCGTCGATGTGACCGAAGACGCCGTGGTGTCCGATTCCGACGACTCCACCGAGGCTTTGCAGAGTGACGTGTGCACGTTCCTCGACAACGACACCATCACCTCCATCACGGGAATCGACTTCTCGAAGGCCGTCGCGACGCCGAGTTCCGAAGGCGGCTGCGACTGGGATCTGACGGACTTGGGCGGAATGTCCGTCGTCTCGGTGATGGTCGAAGAGGGCGACTCCTCATATGAGGTCAACCGTGGTGTGGCAGCCAGCATGTTCGACGATGCGACCGATGTCTCGGTCTCCGGCGCGGACAAGGCGTTCAGCTACATGGGTGGCCTGGTCGTCGCCATGGATGCTCATGGGAAGTACGTGCAGGTGCTGTTGGTGTCCTTTGAGCAGGCCGCTGTTCCGGACGGTGCCGTGGTCGAACTCGCCGGCGAGGTTGCCGGCAACATGTAGTTGACGGGCCTTGAGGTGCCGCGCGCGGCCCTAACGGCTCATGCGCTTGCGCCACGCCTCGCGCACTGTGGGGACCAGAATGCCGTCCTCGGCCATCACAGCCCTGGTGTCTCGCCTGCTGAGCCACACGCCCACCACGCCGATCGCCCACGGTACGGCGAGCGAGGCGAAGGCGAGCCTGTACTCCCCGAGCGTGTAAGCGGAGGCGCCGTGGGGCGCGACCAGTTGGAGCACGACGCCCACGAGCAGCACGCTGATGATCGTCGCGATGAACCCGCCCATATTGACAAAGCCGTTCGCGCTTCCGGACGTGTGTTGCACCGCGAACGAGCGCGCAAAGTCCATGCCGACAAGCGACATCGGACCGCCTGCGCCGATCACAAGGACGAACGCGATCAGTTGCCATAGCGGCCGGGGCGTGGTGGGGATGAGCAGTGCCGCCCAGGCGAGTGCCATCACCGCGGCCCCTCCCAGCACGAGCCATGACCGTCGCAGCGGGTGCCTCGCGGTGAGCATGCCGATGAACGGCGCGACCGCGATGTTCGAGACGACCAGGAACGTGAGGAGCACGCTCGTCTGCGCCCGTGAGAGGCCCTGAGCCGTGGTGAAGTACGGCACGCCCCACACGAGCGCGATCGTGTTGGCGGAGAATGGCGCCACAAAGTGGCTCCAGAATCCGAGCCGCACGCCATGGGTCTTCCAGTGAGTCTTGAGAGCGCCCCTGACCGAGGCCGCGGGAACGCGCTCCTCGATTTCGGCGTCGTCCGTGGGCCGCACGAGCACCCACCACACCACGCCCGCCATCACCGCTCCCACTACTGCGAGGGTCGCGAATGCGGGGCTCCAGGACGTGCGGTGGAGGAGGTACGCAAACGGGATCGCCGACGCGAGTTGACCGGTCTGGCCGATGAGTCCCGTGAGTTGGACCATCACGGGCACGCGGCGCGGCGGGAAGTGGATCGCCACGAGTCTGGCCACCGCGATGAAGATCGGGGCGTCGCCCGCGCCGATCAGCGCACGAGCAACGAGTGCCCATCCGAAGCCTGGTGCGAAGGCCATGAGCGCCTGTCCGGCCGCCATCACGACCGAGCCCGCGATGATCACGCGCGCAGGTCCCCAGCGGTCGAGCATCGTGCCCGCGGGCACCTGCATCACCGCGTAAAGCGCGATTTGCACCACGGCGAGCATCGACAGGGCGGTAGCACCGATGCCGAAGCGGTCGAGGGCGTCGGCGCTCGCGACACCGAAGGCCGTGCGGTGGATGACCGCCACCACGTACGCGGCCACGGCCACACCGAACACGATCCACGAGGTGCGCGTGGTGTGCGATGAGGCGGAGTTCGACGAGGTGGCGCGAGTCACGGGGGGTCCTTGGGGATATGTTGCCTCCACACTATGCGCGGACCGTGGCCCCCGGATCGGACATAGTGCTCAGGGACGTTGGGGCCGGGTGGGGGCGGTGCCTAGCGAGCGACGCCCAGTGCCAGGAGCCCGCGCCAGCCCATCGCGCGCGTGACGGGGCGGTCCGACAGCGCAATGCCGACGCACTTGCTGAGCGCGATTCCGCGCGCACGAGCGACGAAGGCGTCGTCCGCGCGGCCCGTCAGCCGTCCGTATTCGGCGAAGGCCGTATCGACCCCTGCGCGGGGCATGAGGGAGTACACGAAGCCGAGGTCGACAGCCGGGTCGCACGTGGCCATCGAACCCCAGTCGACGATTCCGCCGAAGGCCCCGTCGTGGCTCAGGACATTTGCGCCATGGAGGTCCGCGTGGGACCACACCCCCTCGGTCGGCTCCGGCATCGCGAGGGCGAGCTCCCACACCTCGACCGCTATGGCGACGCTGAGCACCACGCCATCGGGGCCGGGAGCTGAGGCGAGCGATGCCACCCTTGACCTGACCTTCGCGTCGCGAGCGAACATGGGGATCGACTGCTCGACGTTGAAGGGCGCATCGTCGGGCGCGGGGATGTGCACCTGGGCGAGGGCTCGACCGACGGCGGGGCCGGCCGTGTCATGGAGCGGTACGGCGTCGGCCATTTCGCCAGGCACCCACGTCACCACGGCCCAAGGCCAAGGAAAGCCGTGACCTGGCACGCCGTGCGCGACGAAGCGAGGGGAGGGGAAGTCCCAGTCGCCCGCAAGCTGCGGCACCCAGTGCGTCTCGGCCTGCAGAAACCTCACGGCCTCGACGGTGCGGGGCAGGCGTACGGCGTAGCCGTCGCCCAAGCGGAACATTGCACAGTCCCAGCCGTCGAAGCGCTCGCCAAGTGGAACCGCAGCGTATTCGGGGTGCTGATCGGCCAAAAGCGCATCGACCGTCGCGCGCGTGATCGACGGATGCGCCTCGGGGGGCGTGATGTCGCTACTCATGCGGCCTCGTTGGCGTTCACGCGAGCGACGCTAGCATCTGGCCCGTGCGAATAGGGTCCCGACGGCGTTTGATGTCGGCATCGACATCCCGAACGTGGTTCACACCTTCCACACCTACGAGCGGCTGTACTTCACGCGCCAAAACGCGCCCTGGGCTGCGGGGCCGCGGGAGTGGGGCGGTGTGCCTTCGTATCCCGGCTACCTTGACGGCCTCGGCGAGTGGCTCGCCACGAACCCTGAGCACAACCAATTTGGCGACCAGCAGGTGGACAGGCGCATGGATGGCGAGTTCTTGGCCGATGTCGTGGCGCCGGCGGCGTGACGCCTACTCGGCCTCGTTGACCCGAAGCTCCCGCCGGTGCGACGCCGGTGCGACGCCGGGGTGACGCCGGGGTGACGATGCAGACGACGGTCAAGACGGTCGTAGTGATTGCCAGGACCAGGATCGCGTCCAACGGCTGCATCCATAATGCCCCTGCCGCAAAGAACACGGCCGACGCGGTCAGGTAGCGCCATTCGCCGCCGGCCATCCTCATGAGAATCGCCGCCGACACACTGAAGAGGGCCGCACCGCTGGCGAGCATCGCGGCGGCGACCCCGGCTGAGTGGTGCTCTGCCAGCGTGACGACTGCCTCCTCCACACCGGCGGCCGCGGTTTCGCCCGCCTCTGCCTCCCACACACTGCGAATGGTCAGGGCGACAACAAAGATCGCCACCATGGAGGCGGTGAATCCGAGCAGAGGCACGCCCTTGTCCGCCCGCACCACGTTGCCGGTCCACGACCACGCCACCCATGTCCACCACAGCAACCCCAGGACCAAGAGGCGCTGGGCGGTTCCGTGCCAACTGTGTTCATGCGCGAGCCAGGCTGTGACCTGGGTGAACGCGAAAACGTAGACGAGGTCAAAGAAGAGTTCGAGCGTGGTGACTCGGTGGCCTTCCTCGACAGGCATGACGCGAAACCAGTCGCGCCGCAGCGCTGGGGAGCGCAGGGACATGCGCTGATTGTGGTCCAGGGTGGTGCCGACGGCTAGGGGCGTTTCCGCACTTCGGCGGCGTCCGTCATCGACGCCACGTCGCCCCGCTACGCTTGCGCCCATGCTGCGTCAGTTTTGGAAGCGCTTCTGGATGCCGCCGCGTGCCCACGGCGACGTGCGCCACGAGCGTCAAGTGAGCCACGTCGAACTGTTCTACGACCTCGTCTTCGTGGTGGTCGTGGCGCGAGCGGCTCACGCCCTCTCTCGCGACGTCACGTGGGGCGGCGTCGCGGTGTTCGCGGTCGTCTTCGGGATGGTGTGGATTCTGTGGCTCAACGGGACGCTGTACTACGAACTCCATGGCCGCGAGGACGGGCGGACGCGCTCCTTCGTGTTTATCGAGATGATTCTGTTGGCGATCCTCGCGGTGTTTACCGAGGGGGCGAACGGCGAGTACGGGCGTGAGTTTGCGACCGTCTATGCAGTGCTGCTCGGGGTCACGACTCTGTACTGGCGGGATGTTCAGCGCTTCGACGATGCCAAGTATCTCGCTGCGGCAAGGCGCTACGTAGCATTCATGCTCTTCGGCCTCGTGATGGTGGGCGGCAGCGTCGTCGCACCCGAAGCCTGGCGGTTGTGGATGTGGGCGGCGTTCGCCGTGACGTGGCTGGCCTCGGTGGTGATGTCCGTCACGCGGCGACGCCCGAAGGATGAGCTTGTGACCGTGCCGACGGAGTCCCTCGTGGAGCGTTTCGACCTGTTCACGATCCTTGTCCTCGGCGAGGTGGTGTCGGGGGTCGTCATCGGACTGACCGGCTCGGAGACCGTGACCACCGGCATCGTGACCGCGGTAGTGGGGATGGTACTGGCCTTCTCCTTCTGGTGGCTCTACTTTGACTTTGTCGGCGGTCGCGAACCTGAGAGCGACCCACGTGTCTTCGGCATCTGGCTTGGCTGGCACCTGCCTATCTCGGCGGCCATCGTTGCGGCCGGAGCGGCGGTGGTGAGCCTTGTCGACTTCTCCGGCGAACCTCGCACGCCCGCGCCCACCGCTTGGCTGCTGGCAGGGGCAATGTCGCTCTTCCTCGTGTCTGTGGTCGGGATGTCTGCGGCCCTAGCGCACGGGCTGGAGCACCGCAAGGGATTCCGTGTGGTGTCTGCGACGCTCCTCGTGGCCGCCGTCGCCGTGCTGGCCTTGGCCGCACTCCGACCGGTCGCGTGGCTGTTTGCGTTGCTACTAGTCGTCATCGCGTCGATTGGCTGGGTGATTGCGGCTGTGAGGTCCGTCGCCCGCGGCACCGATCCCTCGCCCGACGGGCATTGATTCGCGCTACGTTGCCTGAGCCGCACTAGTGATCGAGTGCGTCGTCGGACCCTGGGCACTCGTAGGCTTGGCACGATGACGACACCCGCCCGCCCTCCCCGCCCGGTTCATACCGCGATCGTTGTGCGCACCGAGGCCGTCGCTCGCGACATGGTTCGCGTGGTTCTGACGGGCGATGACCTGCTCGTGCTCCCGCCGCTCTCCTTCACGGACGCGTACGTCAAGCTCAAGTTTGGCGAGGTGACGCGCACCTACACGATCCGCTGGTTCGACCGTGAGGTCAATGAGTTGGCGATCGACTTCGTGATTCACGGGGACAAGGGCCTCGCGGGACCGTGGGCCGCGCGCGCCCAGCCAGGCGATCAGATCTCGTTCATGGGGCCAAGCGGCGCGTGGGCGCCATCGGCCGACGCCGACGTCCACCTGCTGGTGGGCGACGAGGCCGCGATCCCCGCGATTGCCGCCGCACTCGAGGTTCTCCCTGCCGACGCGCGAGCATCGGTGTTCCTGGAGGTCGCCTCCGCGGCGCATCACCAGCCGCTCCCGGCGACATCGCGCACCGAGATCACGTGGGTGCACAGGGACGAGCACGGGCTTGGATACGGAGAGGCCTTGGTGCGGGCGGTGATCGCCGCGGGCGTGCCCGACGGCGTGGTCGAGGCGGGCGTCGTTGAAGCATTTGTGCACGGCAACGCCGACATGGTGAAGCCGCTGCGGCGCTTCCTGTTCTTCGACGCGGGTCTTGAACGCTCGCGAGTGTCGATCTCCGGCTATTGGCGCACGGGCCTCAACGAGGACGGCTGGCAGTCGAGCAAGCGCGAGTTCAACGCCGCGATGGAGGCCGAAGACCCGCAGGGCCCCTGACCGAGGGCCTCGAGGGTCCCGCCTAGCCCTCCGTAGGATGGGTGCTTACACCCGCACGTGAAAGGCAGTGATGAAGGACTTCGTCAATGGAGTCAACCTCGGCGGTTGGCTCTCGCAATATGACGCATACGACCACGAACACTTCCGTACCTTCGTCACCAGGAGGGACATTCAGAGGATCGCCGCATGGGGGCTCGACCATGTGCGGCTCCCCGTTGACTACCCCGTGATCGAGTCCGATGATGCCGTGGGCGTGCCCCGCGAGGACGGCTACGTGTACATCGACCGCTGCATCGAGTGGTGTGCCGACGCGGGCCTCGCTGTGATTCTTGACCTCCACGAGGCGCCGGGATTTACGTTCCGCAACGACCTCGAGGAGGGCGACGCAACGGCCAACACCCTCTTCACCGACACCGCGGTGCAGGATCGCTTCGTGGCGCTGTGGGAGACCATCGTGCGCCGCTATGCGGATGCGCGGGTGCCGATCGTCTTCGAGCTCCTCAACGAGGTCACGCTTCCCGACAACAGTCTGTGGAACCCTCTCGCCGCACGCACCGTGGCCGCGATCAGGGTGATTGCACCCGAGGCGACGGTCATGATCGGCGGAACGCACAACAATGCCGTGAGCGGCCTCGAGGGTCTCGTGGAGATCGATGACCCGAACGTCGTCTACACGTTCCATACTTACGAGCCGCTGTACTTCACGCACCAGAACGCCCCCTGGGCGGAGGGGCCGCGCGAGTGGGGCCAGGCTCCGAACTACCCCGGCTATCTCCACGGGCTGGGCGAATGGCTTGAGACGAATCCGCAACACAATCAGTTTGGCGCCCAGTTCGCGGGCCATCGCATGGATCGCGAACTCATGGCCGCGATTCTCGCGCCCGCGATCGCGTTTGCCACGCGCACTGGGCACGAGGTGTATTGCGGCGAGTTCGGTGTGGCCGACTGGGTTGACCCCGAGAGCCGCAACGCCTGGCTTGCCGACGTGTACTCGTTGCTGCGCGAGCACGGCATCGGCCGCGCGATCTGGAGCTACGCGGCCATGGACTTTGGCCTGATCGACCTGCACGGCGAAGTAGTCGATCCCGACTACCTAGCGATCGTGCGTGGGGAGTAGCTGCGGCGAATAGGCGCGCGGTGTCCGCACGCTCCCCCCCACCGGGATGCTCAGGCAGTCGGTCTGCCATCCTCCCCGCGTGTGGCGTGGCTACTTCGCCACACCTCCCTCCCCTCGCCAGGGCAGCACGCCTAGACTTTGGGAGCCGCGATCGGGCCCGGCGTCAGGTCCTGAGTGTCGCCGTCGCGACGAAGGGAGGCCATGCTGTGGCCGATTCCGCATACCCAGTTCCTGAGCGCGAGCAGGAGCGCCTGGAGGAACTCGACCTCCTGAACATCATGGACTCGCTCCCCGAGCGGTCCTACGACGGGTTCGCGAAGCTCGCTGGGATGATCTGCGATACCCCGATCGCGCTCATCAGCCTGCTCGACGGGCAGCGGCAGTGGTTCAAGGCGAATGTGGGTCTCGATGCGACGGAGACGCCCAGGGATCAAGCCTTTTGCGCGCACACGATCGTCGACCCTGGAACCGTCATGGTGGTGAAGGACGCGACCGCCGACGAACGATTTGTTGACAACCCCCTCGTGAAGGGTGATCCGGACATCCGGTTCTACGCTGGCGCACCGTTGGTGACTGCGTCGGGTCTGGCGCTTGGCTCGTTGTGTGTGATCGATAGGGAGCCGCGAGAACTGTCCGCGCGTCAGCTTGAGGCGTTGGAACTCCTCGCGAGCGAAGTGTCGATGATGCTCCAGTTGCGGCGCACCGTCGTGGAACTCGAGCGGACGGTTCTTGATCAGGATGCCGAGGTGAATCGCCTGGTCGACTATCAGCGGGAGTTGCGCCAAGCGGAGTCGAATCTGAGGCACGAGGCTTCGATCGACCCGGTCTCCGGTCTCGCCAATCGTCGCACTCTCGATGCCAGGCTCACAGAGGAGGTCGCGCGCGCGGTCCGCTACGGGGCTCCATTGACGGTGCTCATGGTTGATTTTGACGCGTTCAAGGGTCACAACGACGCGTTCGGCCACGTCGCGGGCGACGAGGCGCTTCGCCATATGGCGGGCGTGCTGTCCGGGGGATTGCGGCCCCACGACTTTGTGGGCAGGTACGGCGGGGACGAGTTCACTGTGATCCTCCCCAACACGAGTGCGGTGGGTGCGCGGGTTCTCGCTGAGCGACTGCGCCGCGAGGTTTCGATGGCGCCATGGCGGGAACGCGATCTCACCGTGAGCATCGGCTACTCGGTGCTCGGCGAGGGGATTGCTACGCCCGAGGAGTTGCTCACGGCCGCCGACGGCGCGCTCTACCGAGCGAAGGGCGACGGACGTAATTGCGTGCGGGGTCCGATCCCGCTCGAGGGCTAGGGCTTCAGGAACTCGCGCTCGCGACCACTCGCGCGCGGTGCCGTCCTAGTCGGCGTCGACTCTCGTGACCTCGACCAGCAGGCCGTTCCCAGGGTCGAGAAGGGGAAGCGGGAGCCCCGCCGTTGCGAGCGCGCGCCCGGACAGCGTCGGCGTACCGGTCACCCATGCGGGGTCCGCGACTTCGTGACGCGACGCGCGGCCCAGGTCCTCGCGGACACGCACTCGGTATGTGGCGTCGGGGTCGAGCCCCGGCAAGGGGACCCGCGGCGTCGACGCGTGGCCGGAGGTGGCCACGCACACCCAGGCGAAGATCGCGTGTGAGGCGTCCGGTGCGACGATGCCGTGCAGGAGGTTCGACTCGTCGGCGAGGTCCGCACGCACCGTCTCGCCGGTGTGGAGGAGCGGCCGGAGTTCGCGATACAGCTCGGTCCACCTTGTGAGCGCGTCGAGTTCCTGCTCCGTGCACGTCGTGAGATCCCATTCGATGCCCGCGTGCATGAACAGCGCGGTGAGCAGGCGGAAGCCGAGGGTCGAGGATCGGTGCGTGGTGTGAGCGGTTTCGGGTCCCACGTGCGAGCCGACCAGTTCCGGTGGCAGCAGCACTCCCGTCCACCGCTGAATGGCCTGCCGCTCGATCGGGTCATTCGTGTCGGAGGCCCACACGCGTTCGCTCCTGGAAAGGATTCCGAGGTCGACCCGGGCACCTCCCGACGCGCACGATTCGATTTCGAGCCGCGGATGGCGGCGTCGGACCTCGTCCATCAGGGCGTACGTTGCCTCCGTCTGAGCGTGGACGGCCGCGCGGCCCGACGCCCGCGAGACCGCGCCGTGCAGGTCGCGGTTGTGGTCCCACTTGATGAAGTCGACCCCCACTTCACGGACGGCGGAGTCGATCCGTTCGAGCAGGTGGGCACGCACCTCGGCGCGCGTGAGGTCGAGCACCAGCTGGTGCCTCCACTCGGCGGGGTCCTCGCGAACCCCGAGGATCCACTCGGGGTGGCGCCGCGCAAGGTCGGAATCCCTGTTGACCATCTCGGGCTCGAACCACAGCCCAAACTCCATGCCCAGCTCGTGGACCACCGTCGAGAGCTCCTGCACGCCGTGCGGCCACTTGTGGGCGTCAACGACCCAGTCGCCGAGGCCAGACCTGTCGTTTGGCCGTCCCGCGAACCATCCGTCGTCGAGCACAAAGCGTTCGACCCCCACGCGGTGCGCGAGGCGCGCCAATCGTGACAAGGCGGCGGGGTCGTGGTCGAAGTACACGGCCTCCCAGGTGTTGAGCGTGAGGGGCCGCGCTGTGCGCGGGTGCGCGTCGCGCGCCCTGACGTGCCCGTGCAGCGTGCGGCTGAGCCCGTCGATGCCTGCGTCGGACCATGCCCATACGGTCACCGGCGACGCATAGGTCTCCCCGGGGGCGAGCCTGATCTCACCGGGGCTCAGCAGCTCTCCCGCCGCGATGACGGCCGCGTGGACCCCGGCGCCCTCGGGGAGGCGCTCGACGCTGACCTCGTGGTTGCCGCTCCACGCGACGTGCACGCCCCACACCTCGCCCGAACGGAACGCGAAGCCATTGGTGCCCACCATGGTGACGAGCGGAGCGTCGTGTCCTGGCCGCCCCCGGCGCCCCTGGCGCACGTGGGCCCCTTCGCACACGGGGGTTCGTTGAGGGCTGCGTTCCCGGGTCCACCTGCCGGTGAGGTCGACGATGTCGGTGGCCCGCGTCGGGAGCGGCAGCACGAGCCTGGCCGCAAGCAGGTCGAGGGGAGGCGCGTCGTCGCCGATGTTGGTGACTCGAGTGAGGCTTTCTAGTACGCCGAAGGGGTCGAGCGTGAATTCCAACTCGACGCTCACTGCGGCGGCTTCATCGACCATGGCCACGGTCGCACTCGCGTCACCGTGCATGGGAGTCGACGCAGTGACGTCGCGCGTCACGAGGCACACATCGGAGTCGGCTCCCGCGCGATGCCACGCGAGCCCTGGGGTTCCCGACCAGCCGTCGCCATCGACGGGAAGAAGGGTCACCGAGCGTGGGGCATCGAAAGAACTGAAGGTGACGGCCGGAAGGTCGGAGGCGGCGAGCGCGACCACGTCGGCTTCGGAGAGCGCGGCTCCCCAGTGGAGGACACGCGGGCCGTGGGCGTCCACGAGCATCGCGAAGCTGACGCCACCCGCCGTGAGATGGATGATGCGCGGTTGGTCGGCCATCGGCCCCTCCGTAGAGATGGTGAGAGGGGCGGGCGCCGATGAGGCGCCCGCCCCCTTGTGGAGATTTCTAGCTACTCGGTGACAGGAATACCCTGTGCCTTCAGCGCGTCAACCGTCTTCTGGTTGCCGGTCGTGAGTGCATCACCCAGGGTGCCCGAGCCAGTCGAAGCGCCCTTGAACCCATCGGCGACGTCAGTGTAGGTCTGCGTCATGGTCGGGCCCCACGTGAAGTCGGGGATGACCTGGGTCGAAGCCTCGGCGAACACGTCGTAGATGGCCTGGCCGCCGTAGAACTCAACGCCCTCCTTCAGTGCGGGAAGGTCCGCACCTGCCAAGGTTGCCGGGTAGAGGTTTGCCGCCTTGTTCAGCGCGGTCAGTGCCTCGTCGGACGTGTTGAGCCACAGCGCGAACTTGGACGCCTCGTAGAGGTGCTCGCTGCCCTTGAGGACTGCGGTCGAGGAGCCACCCCAGTTACCGGCGGCGTTGTCGCCCTCGGCCCACTGCGGCTGAGGCGCAACGGCCCAGTTGCCCGACGTGTCGGGAGCACCCGATGCGATCGAGTTGGCGCCCCAGACGGCGGACACCCAGGTCCACACCTCGCTGGAGTTGTACGCGTTGTTCCACTCGTCCGTCCATGCGGGGTACGTGGCCACCAGGTCCTCGTCAAGCATCGTCTGCCAGTAGTCGGCAACCTTGAGCGACTCGGGGGAGTCGAGGCCAACGGTCCAGCCGGCGTCGTCAGCGGAGAACCACTGTCCGTCCGCCTGCCACACGAACCCAGCGAACTGGTTGATGTCGGTGGTCGAGAAGTTGGTGATGTAGCCATCGAGGTCGCGAATGGTCTTGGCGGCCTCCATGTACTCGTCCCACGTCGTGGGCACGGCGATGTTGTTCTGCTCGAACAGGTCCTTGCGGTAGAACAGCGCCATTGGGCCTGCATCCTGCGGAACGCCGTAGATGCCTGAGTCTGTTCCGAGCGTCACCTGGCTCCAGGTCCACGGAACGAACAGCTCCTCTGCCGCGACGACGTCGGCGCAAGCGCTGAGGTCTTCGAGGCCGTCCTGGACGCGGAAGTTCGGAAGTGCGTCGTACTCGATCTGGCCGAGGTCGGGCGCGTTGTCTGCCTTGATCTGGTTGAAGAAGTTCTGGTACGTGCCACCGTTACCGTTCGGGCCCGTCTGAACTTCGACCTGGATGTCAGGGTTCTCGTCGTTCCAGAGCTTGACTACGTCCTCGATGCCGGGGAGCCACGTCGTGAACGTGAGCGTGACGGGACCGTCCGAGGGAGCGCAGGCGCCCGTCGAGACCGGCGCCGCGCCCCCAGTTGCTGTGGTGGTCGCGTCGCCGCCGCTTGAACATGCTGCGAGCGTGAGGGTGAGGGTGGAAAGCAGAGCGACTACCGCCGCCTTCCGGGGGTGCTTCGTCATTGAAACGTCCTTCTTTCTTTCACTTCATCACGGTGCGACGGTCGCCGCAACGCGCCCTGAATTATTTGACTGCACCGGCACCTAGGCCGTTACGCCAGAACCGCTGTAGTGACAGGAAAGTCACGATGAGCGGCACGATCGATACCAAGGCGCCCACAAGCACAAGGCTGCGGAGCTCTGGAATCTGGTTGAGCTGGGTATTCCAGCTGTAGAGCCCGAACGTCACCGGGAAAAGCTTCGCGTCGCGAAGCATGATGAGCGGGAGGAAGAAGTTGTTCCAGATCGTGACGAACTGGAACAGGAACACCGTCACGAGCGCGGGCGACATGAGTCGAATGCTGACGGTGAAGAACGTGCGGATCTCGCCCGAGCCGTCCAGACGCGCCGCCTCGAGCACCTCGTCCGGCACGGAAGAGGCCGCGAAGATCTTGGTCAGATACACGCCGAAGGGACTCACGATCGACGGGAGGAAGACCGCCCAGAACGTGTTGGTCAGTTCAACCTTGCTGAAGAGGAGGAACAGGGGAAGAGCTAGCGCAGTCGCGGGGACAAGGACCCCGCCCAGGATCACGTTGAACATGACCTCGCGGCCACGGAACTTGTACTTGGCCAGCGCGTATCCGGCCATTGCCGCGAGGAGCGTCGCTACGGCTCCACCCAGGCCCGCGTAGATCGCCGAGTTGACGAGCCATTTCAGGTAGATGCCGTGGTCGTAGGAGAACAAGTCGCCGATGTTCGACCACATCTGGAAGTCCGCGAACCACAGCGGATTTGTGGTGAAGACGTCGCCCTTGTTCTTGCTCGATGCCACGAGCAACCACCACAGCGGCATGAGGAAGTAGAGGGTGAAGACACCCATGATCACCATCGCGGTGGTCCGCGACATGAGGGCGTCCCGGGGGCCGCGCGAGCCCTGTGACTCAACACGAACTGAGCCCGACGTCCGGTGCTTGGTCGCGGTGCTCATTCGGAGCCCTTTCGCTGGGTGAACTTAAGGAAGGTGAATGAGAGGACGAACGTGATGACGGCGAGGATGACCGAGAACGCTGCAGCGAGGTTGGTGTTGGGGACCGATGCCGTCGCATACACGGTCATGTTCGGCGTGAACGTGCTGGTGACCGCCGTACTGAAGGACTGGAACACCTGCGGCTCCGCGAGCAACTGGAAGGTGCCGATGATGGAGAAGACCGCCGTCATGATGATTGCGGGGCGCACCAGCGGAATCTTGACCGACCAGGCCATGCGGAATTGGCCTGCGCCATCCAGGCGTGCGGCCTCATGCAGCTCGGTGGGGATCGAGAGCAAAGACGAGTAGATGATCAACATGTTGTAGCCGACGAAGACCCACGTGACCACGTTCGCGATGGACCACAGGACGAGGTCAGCGCCAAGCAGATCCACCTGGCTGGTCACCGACTTGAACGGCGATACGTTGGGCGACAGCAGGTTGCCCCACATGATCGCCGCGATGACGCCCGGCACTGCGTACGGGACGAAGAATGCCAGGCGGAAGAAGCGCCGGCCCTTCAGGAGCGACGAGTCGAGAAGCAGCGCGAACACCAGCGCGAGTCCCAGCATGACGGGCACCTGGATGATGCCGAACAAGCCCATGCGTCCCATCGACTGCCAGAAGGCGTCGTTCTGCATGACGAGCTCGTACTGCTGGAATCCGCCGAATACTTCGCGGGCCTTGCCGAAGGTGCCGTCACGCTCAATCACCAGGAGCGACTGCCAGAAGGCATAGAAGATCGGCAGCAGGTAGAGGAAGAAGAAAAGCGTGCCGAATGGCGCGAGCAACGCGAGGAGGGCCCTGCGGTGCGGTGTGCCGCGTCGCTTGCGCGGGGAGATGACTCTTGGTGGGATGGTCGTCGGGGCTGACGATGGTTGCACGGCGGTCATGCCGCCTCCTCTCTTACGACGCGGATCTCGCCCGCATCAAGTCCAACTGACTCCTCGAGCGCGTCGCCCGTGAGGGGGTCGATGCCACAATTCATCATCGTTGCAGATGACTCCGAACTGTTGACGGAGAGAAGACTCGACACCTCGTCGGGCGACTCTCGACGCCACTGCTCGTGGTCGCCGTCGCGCCCGAGAAACAGACCGTCATTCAAGAGGGCGCGAACGGGTGCGAGGGTTGTCGTGCGCGGGTTGGTCACCATTGGCCTCTCTTGCTTCGTTGCAAGTCTGTGCACGTGCACACATTCAATCCGCCGGGTTGGCTAGAAGAATGTGTGCACGTGCACAGGTTATGAAGACTCGGACTCGCTTGTCAAGCCGGGAGCGCTGTCGCGCGCCCTTTCGAGACCGATTCGTAATGAGGCGAGAGGCGCCGTCTCCCGCTACAAAGTCGGCGCTCACGCCCACTTTCGAGCGTCCCGTGCTTCTCAGTCGGCGCTCACGCCCACTCGTCGGCTGCGGCATGGGTGGCCGGCGCCCGCGAGGCGAGCGATCTCAAACCAACACGCGCACAAGAGGAGGCCTCGCAGCGGCGCTCACTCGAGCGACCGGGGCCGCCGAATCTCAGGCGATGCGAATCAGCCGCGAGGGAAGGCCTCAAGGGCCTCGATGCCCTTGTCCATGAACGCATCCTCACCAAACGTGTTGATCTTGAAGAAGACCGCCTCGCTGCCGCCGGATGTCGTGAGCGCGACCTCCATCCGGTCGCCGACGGCAAGGATGCTCACCGACAACGTGACGCGGTTCCCTCCCATCATGCTGTAGCGCTCATAGGTCCGCAGGATCATGCGCGCGTCCCCGATCGAGAGCTCGTCTTGGTGCTCGATCGATGCCGAGACGCTGCCCCTGGAGATGGCGTCGTCGAGGTGGGCGGCGAGAGCGTCGGCCGAGCCGACGAGCGATCGGGTCTGGTACATGTCTCATCCGTCCTAGGGTCGCGCCGGTGCGCCAGCTGTTGACGTGCGTCAAGACTCGACTTCGACACTGATCAACGCGCTGCGTCACCGAGCCTAGATCGCCGTCTGGGCTCACGGTGGGAAGAGCGCGAGATCTTCTGCCTGAGTTTGGCGGGGTCTCGTTCTTGGCATGCCACCGGCGGCGTCGGTTCGCGCCTGCCGTAGGCAGAGGTCCGCTGGCACCACTGGGCCGGGACAGGGTCCCAGCGGCCCCTCATCGGGCAGCGCGTGCGGCCGATAGGTAGCCGTGAGGATGCCCACGACAGCTTCGAGCCGCTACCTGACGCTCGGCCTCGTGGTCGTCGCGGTCGACATGATGCTGCCCGCCGGACTGACTCGTGATGCCTTGTTCTGCCTGGTGGGCTTCTCCACCGTCGCGGCGGTGGTCGCAGGCGTCCGCCTCAACCGGCCGCGCGCCCCGCTTGCGTGGTACCTCGCGGCGGGCTCGATCGCCTCGAGCATTCTCGGGCAGGTCGTGTACGTCTGGTACGCGAACGTGGTCGGTCCCGTGCCCTTCCCCTCCGCGGCCGATGTCTTCTACCTGGGCTCCTACCCGCCGCTCGCCCTGGCGCTGCTCGTCTTCGTCCGAAGTTGCAGCCCTCGTGGCGCCTCGGCCGCTCTGCTCGACAGCGCTCTCCTCACCGTTGGCGTCGGGCTGCTGTCGTGGGTGT
>Ga0209100_1001032_pt1 | contig 20540 bp, 15 predicted proteins | sample lystaG_FD_185480 | JGI IMG/M metagenome (GOLD analysis project Ga0209100, IMG submission 185480) | Glacier valley bacterial and archeal communities from Borup Fiord, Nunavut, Canada, to study Microbial Dark Matter (Phase II) -... | ecosystem: Environmental > Aquatic > Freshwater > Ice > Glacier ...
TATAGCTTCCTTTTAAGACACCATACTTCTCTATAGCAGCAATGGCATAAACTGAGCATGTAGGCGTAAACCTGCAACTCGGTTGTGTCATTGGTGAAATATATTTTCTGTAGAATCTAATTATTATTAGTAGTATTTTTTTCATCATTAAACATACCCGCCTTCTTAAAGACGTGCTTGAGCGCTTTTTCCATTTCTGCATAGGACTTGTCATGACTTGATACTCTAGCGATTATCGCATAATCATAACCTTTAATAAAGTGATCCTTATTAAGTCTGTATGATTCACTGATAAGCCGCTTTACACGACTCCTGACTACACTTTTTCCCACTTTTTTACTGACTGAAATGCCTAATTTGTTATAAGGCTCATTATTCAGGAAATTTTTCCTGTTTTTGAAGACATATAACACTAAAAGATTATTGGCAAAGGATCTACCTCTCCTGTATACCTGCTGAAATTCCGAGTTTTTTCTAAGTTTTTCATGTTTCATGGAGATAATCCTTTCTGATTATAGAAAAAGGTCACTAGAAGCGACCCTTAAGCTGATAATCTTTTTCTTCCTTTTGCTCTTCTTCTTTTAAGAACGTTTCTTCCGCTCTTAGTAGCCATTCTTTTTCTGAAGCCGTGTTCTTTCTTTCCTTGCTTCACTTTAGGCTGAAATGTCATCCACATGATAACACCCCCTTCATATTAATATTCATCATATTATACTTAAGTTCCAAGTTCTACAAACCTAACCTAATATTACGATTTTACTACACTATTATACTCATGACATCCCTGAGTGTCAAGAATTGTTGGTATCTTAAATTAATTAGGATTTAGCCCTGTTAATTGTGGATAACTTGTTGAACAAGCTTCTTTTTATATGTTATTATATTAAGTACCTGTTGATAAGTATTTTGAAAATCGCGTTTTATCCACAGGTGTTGATAACTTTGTGGATAAGTTGTTTATAGTGTGTATACAATTTAAATCATTAGGGCTTAACCCCTTTAAAATCAAGGGTTACAAGAAATCTTACAATGTTGATAAATCTTTTTTGAAGCAGGTATAAATCCTTTGAATAATAAGATAATAACATTATAAACACCTTAAACCCGAATTTTATTAACATTATACCAAACTATTTTTTATGACGAAAAAATGTAGATAAACTGTGGATTACTTGTTAATAACGGCTTATTTAAATTTTTTTTGTATATTTATTTTTTTAAGGAGGACAATATTCATGGATACCCAATTAAATGAGACATGGGATAAGGTACTGAAAATATTAAAGGTAGAAATAATGTCTGAGGTCAGTTATAACACATGGATCCTCGGACTTAAGCCTATCGGAATAAAAAATGGGGTATTTATGATCGATGTTCCAAATGAGCTTACACTAGATATCATCACTCAGAGATATAAGCTTCTATTTAAAGAAGCGATCAAGCATGTTCTAAACCAGGAAATCAATGTTGAATGCGTAGTCGGTGGACTTGTCAAAGAGAAAGACGAAGAACTCTCTTCTATTAAGGAAGAAAAGAAAAATACGACTCAAAACACAGATACCTATGGCATTTTAAACTCAAAATATACCTTTGAGTCTTTTGTCATCGGTAATTCAAACAGGTTCGCTCATGCTGCTTCGGTAGCTGTCGCAGAGTCACCGGCAAATGCCTATAATCCTCTCTTTCTCTATGGCGGAGTAGGACTAGGCAAAACCCATCTCATGCATGCCATAGGGCATCATATCAAGGAAAACAACCCAAGCGCGAAAGTCGTTTACGTCTCATCAGAGAAATTTACCAATGAACTGATCAATTCCATTCGTTATGACAAGAACCTTGATTTTAGAAACAAATATCGAGGTGTTGATGTCCTCCTAGTGGATGATATCCAGTTCATCGCTGGTAAGGAAAGTACACAGGAAGAATTCTTCCATACTTTTAATGAACTATATGAGGCAAGAAAACAGATTATTATCTCAAGCGATAGACCGCCCAATGAAATTCCAACCTTGGAAGACAGGCTTCGAACCAGGTTCGCCTGGGGTCTTCAGGCCGATATCCAAGCTCCTGATTTTGAAACAAGAATAGCCATTCTCAAGAAGAAAGCAGAGATAGAAAAATATGTGGTTTCTTCAGATGTCATGGTCTATATTGCAACGAAGATCAAATCAAACATCAGAGAACTTGAAGGCGCTCTAATCAGAGTTATGGCCTATTCCTCACTGACAAACAACAAAAATATTACCGTTGACCTTGCAGCAGAAGCTTTAAAGGATATTATTTCCTCAAGCCAAACGAAAAATATTACCATCGACCTGATCCAGGATGTTGTAGCTAATTACTATAATCTCTCCATCCAGGAATTAAAATCGCAGCGTAGAACAAGAAATGTGGCTTACCCAAGGCAAATCGCCATGTACTTATCTAGAAAGATGACGGATATGAGCTTGCCTAAAATCGGAGATGAATTCGGCGGAAGGGACCACACAACCGTTATTCATGCCTATGAAAAGATCTCAGGGATGATTAAAACCGATGATTCTCTTACCAATGCAATAAAAATCATTACAAAAAAGATAAACAACCAATAACCCACAAACTATTAGAAGTCCTGTTAATCCACTTGTGGATAATTTTATTTTCAAAATCACCTGTGGATAGCTGTGGATAACTCTAAAAAAATGTTCAAAACAATCCACAGAGTTTAAAATCATACAACCCCATGGATTTCAATGATAATATCGGTTATCCACATAATACCGTCACCTACTACTACTATTACTAAAAATTATATTATATTATTACTATTAACCGGGATAAACTTCATCTCGTGTTAAGAAAGTTATCATTAATGTAACAATGTTTTATTCGATGAATTCAGGAGGATTGTAGCATGCATTTTAGATGTGAAAAAAGAGACTTAATTGAAAGTATATCAATAGTACAAAAAGCAATTTTAGGGAAATCTCCAATGGCAGTTCTAGAAGGTATTTATATCGAGGCAGCAAATAACGAAGTCATCATGAGGGGAACAGATATTGACCTAAGCATAGAAACGATACTAAAGGGTACTATTCTTGAAGAAGGTACCATCGTATTAGATTCAAAGCTATTTGGAGATTTTGTAAGAAAGCTTCCAGATTCCATTATAGAAATGGCAACGATGGAAAATAATTCCATATTAATTTCATGTGAAAACTCAGAGTTCAATCTCTTATATCTAACTGCTGAGGAATTCCCAATACTTCCTGAAATTGAAAATGCAGAGAAGATCACGATTAAAGAAAATGTTTTGAAAAACCTCATTAAGGGCACCTCATTTGCCGTAGCACAAGATGAAACTAGACCAATCCTCATGGGTGTTCTCTTTGAATTAAAAAATAAAGTTCTAAATATGGTAGCCCTGGATGGTTTTAGGTTAGCCCTTAGAAGTGAGTATATCGAATCCAATGAAGATGTGTCCGTAGTCATCCCAGGAAAAACATTAAATGAAATTTTAAAAATTCTGGGCGATGGAGACAGGGATATTTATATCAGCTATAATGATAATCACATCATGTTTGAAATAGATAAAACAAAAATCGTCTCCAGGCTTCTATCGGGAAATTTCATCAAGTATGAATCCATTATCCCAACTGACCATAAACTTCAATTCAAGGTGAAGAGAAACAGTTTTGCGCAGAGTATTGAAAGAGCATCACTGATGGCAAAAGATGGAACTTCAAGATTGATCAAGCTAAATATTGAAAATGATGAAGTGGTCATTACTTCAAATTCACAATTTGGAAAGGTTAGAGAAGAAGTTCCCATAGAAATGGAAGGGGATTCTCTTGAAATCGCATTTAACTCGAATTATCTTATGGATATCCTTAAAGTTATGACTGAGGAAGATATCATTGTAGAAATGACTTCTGGGGTAAGCCCAACAATCATAAGAAACAGCATGACAGACAATTGCAAATATATGGTTCTGCCAGTCAGACTAACAAGATAGGAGACAATATGAATATAAATGTAAAAACAGAATTTATTAAGCTTGACTCATTTTTAAAATGGGCTGGAGCAACTTCCCTTGGTTCAGAAGCAAAGGCATATATTCTTGATGGTCAGGTTAAGGTCAATGGAGAAGTTGAACTAAGAAGGGGAAAGAAAATCTATCCTGGTGACACTGTAGAGTTTAATGGGGAAACCTACACCGCTGTTAAAGAAGAAATCTAATTAGCCTCATTTATAAAAAGCTTTGGCATCCATACCACATAGAAGCTTCAACTTCTATGTGGTATAATATATTGTAGGAGTTTTTTAATGAAGATACATAATATCAGTCTGATGAATTATAGAAATTACGATAAACTTAATATTGTACTTGGCGATAATGTCAATGTATTTCAAGGGGAAAATGCCCAAGGAAAGACTAATATTCTGGAGGCTATCTATTATTGCGCATTTGGAAGATCTCATCGAACGCTGAAGGGTAAAGACTTGATCAAGTGGGAAACCGAGAATGCAAGGATAAAGATTTTCATTGATATGGAAAGACTCGACAAGACTATAGAGGTGAATCTTTTAAATGACGGGAGAAAGTCGATTTCCATCAATAAGGTGAAACTGACTAAAATTGGAGATTTACTGGGTGTTTTGAATGTTGTGATGTTCTCACCAGAGGATCTCAGAATTATAAAAGACTCTCCAGGAGTGAGACGGCGTTTTCTAGACATGGAAATCAGTCAGCTCGATAGAAAGTATTACAATGCTTTAGTCACTTACAATAAGGTCTTAGCAGAAAGGAATGCTCTTCTTAAATCAAGAAGAGTCGATAAAAATGTCCTGGATATCTATGATATCAAGCTTTCTGAAGAAGCCGGTTATATTGCGAGTCAGAGAATTAATTATATTAATTTACTAAATTCATATGGCACAGCAATCCACAAGGAAATTACCAAGGATAAGGAAGAAATCAAGTTTGAGTACAAATGCTCTTTTGGCTTGAATGGAAACGTAAAGGAAAATTTAAGCAACACTTTAAAAAAACAAAGAGTAAAGGACATGGAAAGAGGAACCACTTCAGCAGGGGTTCATCGAGATGATTTTATTATCGAAATCAACGGAGCGGATACAAAAGATTTTGGTTCACAAGGTCAACAAAGAACAGCAGTGCTTACGATGAAATTCTCATCGCTGGAAATCATAAAAAAGATAAAAGGAGAATATCCTGTGCTGCTCTTGGATGATGTGTTATCAGAGCTGGATCTTTCAAGAAAGAAATTTATCTTAAAATCTATAGAAAATATACAGACTGTAATTACCTGTACTGGAGTTGAGAATATCGAAGAATATCTTACAGGAAGTTACAGGCTCTTTAATGTGAAAAATGGTTCAATTTTGGATGGAGGTGATTAAAGTGTTTTTACATTTAGGAGACAATGTCGTGATTCCCATGAGAGATATCATTGGAATATTCGATATCAATTCATGCATGTATAGCTCAGATACCAGTCAGTTTTTACGTTTGGCGGAAGAAGATGGTTTTGTCATGAGGATCAATGAAGAGGCACCGAAATCAATGATTATCACAGAAGTTGGTAATAAATCGAAGATTTACTTATCTCCAATATCATCTAAAACCCTATCCAAACGAACCAAGTTTAACTTAGAGGACTAGAAGGGAGGCAACAATATGTCAGAAAACAAGAACAATGAAATAACGAATGATGAAAATCAAAAAGATGTTGAAATGACCAATGAGAATAAGACTGAAGAAAGTGTAAATGAAGTGAAAATTAATACCATGGAAGTGGTAGGAATAGATACTGATATGAATAATGCGACAAGGACTTCAGATAGTTATGAGGATAGCAATATCCAGGTTCTGGAAGGACTTGAAGCCGTAAGAAAAAGACCAGGAATGTACATTGGATCAACTTCAGCAAGAGGCCTTCACCATTTGGTCTATGAGATTGTAGACAATAGTATTGATGAAGCTTTGGCAGGCTACTGTACACATATTGAAGTTTATATTCATAAGGACAATTCGATTACCGTCGTTGATGATGGTCGTGGAATGCCGATAGGAATGAATGAAAAACTTGGAAAATCAACAATAGAAGTTATCATGACAGTTCTGCATGCAGGTGGAAAATTCGGCGGTGGGGGATACAAGGTATCTGGCGGACTTCATGGTGTAGGAGCTTCTGTCGTAAATGCACTCTCTGAAACATGTGTCGTGGAGATAAGAAGAAACAACAAGGTCTATAGACAAAAATTCGCTTATGGCAAGCCAGTTGGCGGACTTGAAGAAATTGGTGTTTCAGACCATACAGGAACGACAACAACCTTCTTTCCAGACAAGACGATTTTTGATGAAGTGGAGTTTGATTATGAGACCCTTTCAGACAGGATGAGAGAGCTTGCGTTCCTAAACAAAGGACTCAGGATAACTTTGACGGACGAAAGAATCGATGAAGATGATGAAGAAACTGAAAGCAAGATAGAATCCTTCTATTACGAAGGTGGAATAAAGTCTTTTGTCGAGTACCTGAACCGAAATAAGGAAGTCCTTCATAAGGAAGTCATGTACATTGATGAGAAGAAGGATGATTATCTCGTAGAAGTTGGGCTTCAGTTCAATGACAGTTACAATGAGAATATTTTTACATATGCAAATAATATTGATACAATTGAAGGCGGAACACACCTGGATGGTTTCAAAAGAGCCCTCACCAGAGTCATCAACGATTATGGAAAGAGATTTGGTCATATCAAAGAAAATGATAAGAATCTTTCCGGCGATGATATTAGGGAAGGATTGACAGCTGTTGTATCCATAAAACTAACGGATCCACAATTTGAAGGTCAGACGAAGACTAAGCTTGGAAACAGCGAAGTCAGAAGCATCGTGGACAATATCGTCGGTTCTGCACTGCAGACCATCCTTGAAGAAAACCCTGTAATTGGAAAGATAGTCATCGACAAGGCTTTAATGGCGGCACGTGCGCGAGAAGCGGCTAGAAAAGCAAGAGAACTTACAAGAAAGAGCGTACTGGAAAGAAGTTCACTTCCTGGAAAACTTTCAGACTGTGCATCAAAAGATCCGCTTGAGTGTGAGATTTACATCGTCGAGGGAGATTCCGCTGGCGGCTCTGCTAAGCAGGGCAGAAATAGACAGTTCCAAGCCATACTTCCACTACGTGGCAAGATCATGAATGTGGAGAAGGCAAGACTCGACAAGATGCTAGGATCAGATACCATTAGATCCATGATTACCGCTTTCGGAGCAGGCATTGGTAAGGATTTTGATACTTCCAGGTTGAGATATTCAAGAATCATCATCATGACCGATGCTGACGTCGATGGTGCACATATCAGGACTCTGCTTCTGACATTCTTCTTCAGATATATGAGGGAACTCATCGATGAAGGACATGTGTTCATCGCACAGCCACCATTGTTTAAGATTTCAAAAGGTAAGACCCATGAATATGCCTATACGGACAAGGAACTTGATGATGTTCTGGTGAAGTTAGGCGGCAAAGATGGCAGCATCAGCATCCAGAGATATAAAGGTCTTGGAGAGATGAACGCTGAACAGCTTTGGGAAACTACCATGGATCCAGACAACAGAATACTGCTGCGTGCTGATATTGAAGATGCGAAAGCAGCTGATGAAATATTCACGATTCTTATGGGTGAAAAGGTCGAACCTAGAAGAGCATTTATAGAAAAAAATGCAAAATATGTTGTAAATCTCGATATATAGGAGGCTCTACAAGTTGAACAATAATGAAGGTAAGATATTACCTATAGACTTAAGAAAAGAAATGAAAACCAGTTACATCAATTATGCCATGAGTGTAATTGTTGGTAGAGCACTTCCAGATGTAAGAGATGGTTTAAAGCCTGTACATAGAAGAATCCTCTACGCTATGCATGAACTTGGTATCTATAACGAAAAAGGATATAGAAAGTGCGCAAGAATCGTCGGAGACGTTCTTGGTAAGTACCATCCACATGGAGATAGTTCTGTATACGAGGCTCTTGTTAGACTCGCACAGGATTTCACCACTAGGTATCTTCTTGTAGAAGGACATGGTAACTTCGGTTCTGTCGATGGGGATGGCGCTGCAGCGATGAGGTATACCGAGGCCAGACTTGCGAAGATTTCTTCCGAGATGCTTCGGGATATTACCAAAGATACTGTTGATTTCATGCCTAACTTTGATGGCGAAGAAAAGGAACCAACGGTTCTTCCCTCAAGATTTCCAAATTTACTTGTTAATGGTTCCTCAGGTATAGCGGTTGGTATGGCAACAAACATTCCACCACATAACCTGAAAGAAGTCATTGACGCTGCAGTATACCTTATGGATCATGAGGATGCATCTGTTCTTGAACTTATGCAATATCTTAAGGGACCTGACTTTCCAACTGGCGGAACCATCATGGGCGTTTCTGGAATAAGAGAAGCCTTTGAGACCGGTAGAGGAAAGGTTATTGTAAGGTCAAAGAGTGAAATTGAAGAAGTCAATGGAAGGCAAAAAATAATTATCACTGAACTTCCCTATATGGTCAACAAGGCAAGACTTATTGAGAACATTGCGGAACATGTCAGAGATAAGAAACTTATAGGAATTTCAGACCTAAGAGATGAATCAGACAGAGATGGGATGAGAATCGTCATCGAACTTAAACGTGACGCCAATGCCAATGTCATCCTGAACTACCTATACAAAAGGACAAAAGTACAGGATACCTTCGGTATCATCATGTTGGCTTTAGTTGATAATGCACCTAAGGTCCTGAATGTTAAGGAAATACTGGTCAATTACATCAAGTTTCAGAAGGAAGTCATCACGAGACGAAGCATATTCGAACTCAATAAAGCAAAAGACAGAGCTCATATCCTTGATGGATTAAGAATAGCCCTGGACAACATCGATGAAGTCATTAAGGTGCTAAGAGGCTCTAAGACTACAGATATTGCCAAAGAAGAGCTGATCACGAGATTTGGTCTTTCCGAGAAACAGGCTGTAGCGATTTTAGACATGAGACTTAGAAGACTTACCGGACTTGAAAGAGATAAAATTGAGGAAGAGTTTAATGCCCTTATGGAGCAGATCGCTTACCTGAATGGAATCATTGAAAGTGACGAAAGACTTCTTTCCGTCATCAAGGAAGAACTCATCGAACTGAGAGACAAGTACGGCGATGACAGAAGAACCTTGATTGAAAAGAACGCCAATGAAATAGATTATGAAGATCTGATCAACGAAGAGGATGTTGTCATCACCCTTACCGAGGACGGCTACATCAAGAGAATCAGTTCTTCAGCTTATACAGCCCAAAAGAGGGGTGGAAGAGGAATTCAGGCGATGGCTACAAAAACTGATGATATCGTAGCAAGAGTATTTGTAACCTCTACTCATAGAAATCTACTTTTCTTCACTTCAAAGGGGAAAGTATATAAGCTGAAGGCTTATGAGATTCCTGAATCAGGAAGAACATCCAAGGGGATTAATCTGGTTAATCTTATTCCTGTAGACCAGGATGAGAGTATTCAGGCAGTCATTTCCATCAGAGATATGGAGACTGAAGGTTACCTGATATTTGCGACAAAGAGCGGAATCATTAAGAAAACTACGCTTCATGACTATAGCAATATCCGAAAGAATGGACTGATAGCGCTTAACCTTAACGAGGGAGATTCCCTTCTTAATGTAAAGTTCACCAGAGGCGATGCAGATCTTATCCTGGTAACCAAGGATGGATTTGCCATTAAGTTCAATGAACAAGATGTAAGACCAATGGGAAGATCAGCCACAGGAGTTAAGGGAATTACACTAAGGACAGGAGATATCTGTGTATCCTTTGACATTGCTGTAGAAGGCGAGGACATCCTTGTAGTGTCTGAAAATGGTCTTGGGAAGAGAACCCCGACTGAAGAATATAAACGTCAGAAGAGGGGCGGAAAAGGCCTTATCGCTTACAAGGTGACCGGCAGGACAGGTTCTGTTATTGGTGCAAGGTCTTGCAGTAATGAAGACGAACTTCTCATGGTTAATTCAGATGGCGTTGCCATCAGAATCAATGTCAGCGAAATTTCAGTAACCTCCAGAAATGCCATGGGCGTCAAGCTTATGAAAACCTCGGAGGAAAGCAAGGTTGTATCTTTAGCGAAAATCATTGCCGAAAGGGAAGAAGTTGGACCTGAGGTAGAAGAGATTGACAGTGAAGATATGATCATCAAGACACTCTATAATTCCGATTCCTATGACGATGAGGAAGAAATTGAACGCAATGACGACGACATTGACGAAGATATTGAAGACGACATCGATGAGGATGATGAAAACTAAATCTAAAAACAAAGAATGAAGGTAAAGATGAGCAGTCTCAATTGCAGAGGCTGCTCTTTTCCTTAAAACTCATAGATAAAAATGAGTTTTAATAAGAAATCAATAAAGAACACAACAATAAATCCAATATCGAAAAAGCTAAGATCCCTTGCAGTGCAATAGATATCTTAGCTTTTTTTTGCGTCAAAGTGACAAACCAGGATTGAGTTGGATTTATTCTATTGGTTCCTGGGATGTAACATAAGTGAGCGAGAAATGCCACATAGAAGATTGAAAAGTGCTTAAGAAAATACTTCAATAAATTAATACTTATAGTATCAAACAATTATATTTATAAGTCGTAAGTGTAATAAAAATTAGTAAAAAATAGAATAATATTATATTTATTTAACATTTAAAATTTATAATATAATATATAAAATGTAAAATAGATATAGGATGGTAGGGGGTAAATTGAGAAAAAGTTTGAAGGTGACACTAATCCTTCTGGGAATGACTGCAGCTCTAGTAGGAATCATCGCCACCGTAGGAGTAATGAAATCTGGCATCGATAACCTGTTAGCCGAGGGTACGCCCATGGAGACTGTTGGAAAAAAAGAATTTGATGAGATGGTTGAGTTCATTGATGGTAATTTTCGTCTGACAGCATCCCAGGTTTTGGCTTCGGCATCTGTTGTTAGTGCCATTACGGGAATCCCACTTAATGTTGCAATCCTCATCAGCGGAGCAATTGTTATCGCCTATACAACCTTAGGTGGAATGCTTGCTGATGCCATCGCAGATATACTGCAGTTTTTCATCATTTTCTTCGGACTTTTAATTTCCATTCTTTTCATCATCCAAGGAGCTGGTGGATGGCAGGCTGTTTCAAATATGCTGCCACAGTTGAACTGGATATGTTCAAGATTGGTATCCCAACAATCCTGGGATTGATCTTCAACTATTTCTGTACTTTCCTTTCTGGACCTGAAATGGTCAGTCGTTTCGCCGGTGCTGAAGATGAAAAGACAGCAGTCAAGGCATCAGTACTGTCTGCTGTACTGATGGCACTTTTAGCTTTCATGCCTACGATCATCGGCCTTGTCGCCTTAGCTGAAAATCCAGGTCTTGATGGTGGAAAAGGAACGACAGCCTTGATGTATGCCGCTTCCAAGTATGCTCCACCAGCCATAACAGGATTTGTCGCTGCAGCCATCGTCGCAGCCACGATGTCCAGTGCGGATTCCAACCTTCTTTGTGCATCTACCATCTTGATGAAAGACATCTATCAAAGATTCATCAATCCTGATATAGAAGATAAGAGGTTGATCTTTATGACACGAATGATCAATATTCTGATTTGCCTCGTTTCCATGGGGATCGCGCTCTTCAAGATCAATCTCATCACATTGAATCTCTTCGCATTCGCTCTTCGTTCAGCAGGGCCTTTTGCAGCCTATGCCTTGGGCATGGTTGTTCCAAGTGCGACAAAGAACTCCGGAATTGTCTCTATCGTTGTCGGTTCTGTAGCCGTAGTTGGCTGGCAGATTTTCAGCATAAACGGAGGAAATACTTTTGGAATCTTACCGATCGTCTTCGGTTGTTTCTGGGGTGTAGTTACTTTCTTCCTCGTCACCTACATCGAAACAAAGATGGGAAAACTAGCAGCACCATCCTCATATTTAGATGGTTCTTCACAGGTAAGTTAAGAATGATAGACCAGGATCGCAGTTCGACGTTCTATTTAGAATTCAATTGGAGATATAACTGAATCCAGGAGAAAAAAATATAGATAAGCATAGTCAGGAAGTTCATCAAAAGAATTTCCTGCCCATGCTTATTTTTTTTGGACAAGTGATTGGACAGACGGATTCGTTTTAGTTAATGAGAAAAGAATTTACGAAGTTCATAGAACAAGTTATATTAATATTATATTTACAACATTAATTCAATTTTCTGTAAGATTAAGTTATACTATAAAGAGCAATAACATAAGGAGAGATGAAATCATGGACCTGAAGAAGTGGTTGGAAGCAAGAACCAAAAAGACCATAGAACTCAATGAAATCATGTCTGGCTATGGCAAGGGATATGATGCATTGTGCCAAGAGGTCAAGGAGATGATTGAATTGGGCATTCTCTTTCCAGTTAAGGCATCAGGTCAAAATGGAAGAAGGCCAGCGCTGCATAATAGATATAAGATACAAAGAAAAGTCTCAGACTATTCGGATGCCATGGAAGAAATTCGTTACTTGTACCCAAAGTTTGATCATCAGGTATATCTGGACCATCCGGAGCTATATCTAAAAAATCGGGAGGATATCCTATCCTTGAGCCGGTTTCTCTGGGACAGGAGGGTGGAACTTGAAAGCCCAATGTCCATTAATGAACGTTCTCTTTCGATCTTTGGAAAAGAGAAGTTCTTGAAAATAAACGAGAACTTTTTTGGAAGCATTTTCAGGATGAGAGAGTTTACGATAGAAGCACTTAATTTTTATTCCACGCCCGAACCCTTTTTTGAATATGTCTTTGACGAACCAAAAGACAAGAATGTCCTGATCATCGAAAACAAAGATACTTGGTATACACTTCGAAAAGTTATGAAAGATACACAAAAGAATACAATTTTAGGTGTGACCATTAATCTCCTGCTCTATGGGGAAGGGAAAAAAGTGACCAGAAACACAGGAAGACTGAAGGAATATCATGATGAACTTTTAGGGAGAGGAAGCCATAGGTTCTACTATTTCGGGGATCTCGACTATGAAGGAATTTCCATTTTTCAAGAGCTGGTTTTGATGAATCCTGATTTGGACATCATCCTTTTTAAAGAACTTTATAGCCTGATGATTAAAGAAAGCGAAAGAATTATCCTCCCTGAAACGAGAGACCATCGGGATCCGAGAGCGAAGCTTGACGATTTTCTCCTTCTTTTTGCTGAAAATGAGAAGTTCAGGATCAGGGAGATTCTCGATGCTTCACTATATGTTCCTCAAGAAATAATCAATTACCCTGTATTTTGCAGATTGGTGAAAGGATGAGCTCATGTATGAATTTCTAGAAGGTTTCCACAAAAGAATGCAATTGACTGCTGTTGTGGATGCCCTGATCAATAGACGAAAGAAAAAACCGGAAATAGAAGATCAAATCGGTGATAAACCATTTGAAAATCTAATCTTTTCAGTGCTCGTATTCATCATGGAGAAGACGCTGACAGAAGATGAAGAGTGCACGCTTAGAAACATCTCTTTTTTTGTGAGGGATCTCTTGAATAACTATTATAATGATCCTTCGAGTGATGAGAAGTCGCTGGAGGTCACGGAATATATCGTCAAGACTATCCTTCAGTTTGATGGCGTGGCGATGTACTATCCCGTCATGAACTACGAAAACGGAAAGTGGGAGGAGTTACGCGTTAAAATCATCGATGAGAAAGTCATGGAAACCACCAAAGGTTACAAGAGTATCTATTCCCTGACAGACCAGGGCTATGATTTTTTATTTCGTACAAAAGAGGTGGATAATGAGCTCTCATTTTCTGTAGAAGAATTCAAGCTCAGAGAACTCATCAAGAGAAAGAACTACAAGAAGGCGCTGAACCAAAGCAACAGCCTTGTTCAAATGGTCAGGCAAAAGAAAAGAGATCTTGAACAGTACATTCTGTCTGCAAAGGAGAATATCTATGGTATCGATATTTCTAAGTTTGATGAACTCATCGATAGTACATTTAAGCTTTTGTCAGATGAATATGAAATCCTAGGTGGGATTCAAAATACGGTGAAAATCTCTGAAATGAGGATAAGGGACGAGTACAATCTTAGCGGAAGGCTGATGGACGACATGAAGAAGGCGCAGCAGGAGCTTTATCAGATAAGCAGGAATCTCTCGAGCGCACGTCAGGAACAGTCGAAGCTGATCAACAAAAGGGAGGGGTCTTATAAGATTCTGATCAGTACGATAGAGGATACCTTTCGATATGTTTTAGAGAAAAGATTTGACTTTGAGAAAGAAGTTCTAAAAAAAATGGAACTATCTGAGGAGAAAGACATCAAGAATCTTTGGAGGATCTTTAACCCCCTGTTTCATGTCGAACCTTTCAGGAATTTTAATCTGGGACTTGCTTATCGTGCCCAGAGCCTGATGAAAGAAAGCACTGAAGAAGTAGAACCTGGAATTCCAATGGATGAACTCTCAGAGGATCAGGAGAATATAAGAGCCCAGCGGGTAAATCAGACCTACCTTTTAATCCTTGAGTCGATGGCAGAAGCAGCCGAAAGGGAAGGCGGCGAGACGACATTTAGAACCTACTGCGAAGTTTTTATGGAAAATGAATTGAAATGGAAAGAAATCACAAGGGACAACCTTCTCTTTACAACACTTCTCAAACTCTACGAGATAGAAAATATCGATATTAAGGCTTGGAGAGAGTCAGACGAAAATATTCTTATCAATCAGACAGACGAGTTCAATATGGATTACCTTCTATACAGGCTGGAAGAAGATAGTGAACTTTATCGTCATCTCGATCGCATCAGTTTTACAAAAATTGAAGGAGATTGCTTTGAACTTCGTATTTCTGAAGAAAAAAGCAACGTTCTCTGGAGAAAAAAGATAGACTTCGACAATATTTTGATCAAGGTGGTGAAGAGCAATGGATAGTATAAGAACAGCCATGGCAATCTTCAAAGTCCTCATGGAAAAGGGGCAGCTCGAGCGTGAAAACGACAGTGAACTTTTTGTTCGATACAGTGAACCCGAAATACAGGATATTCTAAATGAGATGTCGGAAGAGATGGATTGTGAGCTTCTTCGGATCAAGGACACCATCTACCTGATTCCAGACTATGACAATACCATGCTTGGCTTTCGAAACAAGGATGTCAGAGAGTGGATTGGAGCCAATGCCCGGATGAGTGACGTCTTTTTAGGTTACTATATGACGGCTCTTATCCTGAATCTCTTTTATGGTGGGAAAAACAGGGATCCCAAACAGAGGGAATTCTTGAATCTTACAACCATTATCGAGGAGCTGGATACGCGAATTCAGAGGATTCTCTCGAATGAGGAACAGGCAGGAGAGATGGAGAAGGAATACAGCCTGAATTTTAAAAATATCGCACTGATTTGGGATTCTAAGCGGGTATTTGAGGATGGAAGCCGAATCAGCACGAAGCTGGGTTTCCTCTTAAAAGTTTTGAGACTGCTGCAGCTGGAAGGACTAATCCAAATTGCAGAGAATGAAAAAGAAATCCGGACAACGCGGAAGCTGGATGACCTGATGATTCATTATTATTTGAATGACAGCAGGATTAACGAACTTCATGAAATCTTCAAGGAGGAAAAATAGATGCCACAGATTAACCGAGTTCGAATCATCAATTTTTCATATAACGGAGATAAAAGGCAGATCATGGATGAGTCCTTCAATTTCCATGGCGGAGAGAATGCATTGCTCAATTTAAAAAACGGCGGAGGAAAAAGCGTCCTGGTACAGGTTTTGATGCAGCCGATCCTTCCCAATGAAACCCTTCAAACGCGAAAAATGAAGGAGTTCTTCGTCAAGAAAAAACTTCCATCTTATATTTTGATTGAATGGAAACTGGATGAGCAAGGAGGATATCTTCTGACGGGAATTGCCATGACCAACAAAGAAAGTTCAGGGGTGGAAAACGAGGAAACAGAGAACAGTTTGAAGTATTTCACCTTTACCAGCAGTTATCGTATGGCAGACGCCATGGATATCATGAATATTCCTTTGATCAGGAAAGAAGGGAAAAGGCTGATCATCAAGACTTACAAAGAAGCCCAGGAGCTGATTTTGTCAGAGTCCAGGGCCAGGGGAAGCCATGTCGGGTACTTTACTCATGATGATAAGCGCCACTACACGGATACTTTGCTCTCGTACAATATCAGTCAGGATGAGTGGAGGACGGTCATCAAGCCCATCAACTCGGACGAGGGAGGAGTCATCAATATCTTTGAGAAGTGCAAGACATCCAGGCAGCTCATGAGGGAATGGATTCTTAAAACAGTGGACAAAGTTGTCATTGAAGATAAGAAAAAGACTAGAAGCCTTGATGAAATGCTGGAGAATTTGGCGGAAGCGATGATTGAAAACGAGCAATTTATTTTAGAGCGGAATCTTCTCACAGATTTTCTCGATAAAATTGAAGTCTATGGTGAACAGGTATCCGAATTTTATACGAATTTCACCAAAAAACAAGAAGTGCTCCAAAGGCTTCTGTCCCTGACAAAATATCTCAATGAGGAGATTATGAGGCAGAAAGGAAAAATTGAGGCTAGTGAAGAAAAACTGATAGAGCTGAAAGGAAAGCTCAGAAGGATTGATATCGAAGAAAAATCAAAAGATTATCATGATGTCCAGGATCAGTATCTTATGGAAAATGTATGTCTAGAAGAGATTCAGAGAAAAGTCATTCAGACGAAGAAGAATCATGAGTTGAAGTTTAAGGAGCTTCAACTCATTCAAGCCGCAGGATTTATGGAAAAAATCAGAAAGTTTCAAACGAGGCTCAGTGGAGTTGAGGAGTCACTCAAACGGCTGGAATCTGATGAGGATGATAAGGCCATCATTGAAAAGCTCAATTATTCCCTGAAGTGCATCTTTGAAGAAAAGATCGGTGAAACCCAAAATCTCGTGAGCCGATTAGACGATGAACTAGAGAAACTGATAAGGGAGAGCCAAGACATCCGGCTGTCTATCAACACTAAAGAAAATCGATTAGCAGTTCTACGGAAGAAAGAAACCGAACTTATCAGCAATATGAGAATTTTTGAAACGAATGAAAAGGAACTGTTTGATAGGATTGGGCTGGTTGTCGGAAGGGATTTAACTGGGAAACTCTCCGAGGAAGAAGCGTTAAAAACGAATCGAAATCTTGACTTGATCCTGAAGAAAAACAAAGATGAACTTTTGATGATGAATAATAGTTTGAATAAAAATGAAGATCATCAAAAGAACATCAGGGAAGAACGTCAGGAAATCGGGTTAAAAAAACAGGTTTTAAATGAAAAGATAAAAGCTAAAAAATTCGAATTAGAGCGGTACCTTCAAGAAGAAGAGGAACTTAAAACCATTCTAAAGAACTATGAGATTGACTTCACCAAGAGATTTCTTCCAGAAGTAATGTCCTTGGAAATCAAATCCAGGATTGAAGAGTACACAAGTATCCTAGATCAGTTTAAGGAAGAAGAGAGAAGTCTAAACAAAAGAAAAAAAGCCATGGAGAATGGAACTTTGCACGTTTCAGAAGAATATCGGGATTTTCTCGTCAAAAATGATGTGCAGTTCAACACGGGAGAAAATTACCTTCAGAAACTTCCCTATGAGAAAAGAGAGGAACTGCTGAGCGGGCAGCCTCTTCTTCCCTATGCTTTCCTACTGACACCTGAAGAATTGGAAAAGGTCAAATATAGACGTCCTGATACGCCAATCCTTCAGCCTGTCACGATAATCACCTTGAACAGTCTGGATAGTAGAAGGGATGGGAGTGATTATCTCGTCGAATTTGGATCAGGAACTAAAGTTCTCTGCCTTTATGATAAGAATCTTTTTAACAGCGATGGCTTTGAAAGCTATAAGGACACCATTGAAGAAAGCCTTGATAAGGCCAGAGAAAAACTTTCTCACTATAAGGAGGTTTTGGATGAAGCAAGGAGACATCAAAATCTGATAAGTGTTTTCCGTTATAGCAGTACCTGGCTTTCGAGCATCGAGAAAGATGTTCAGAGCCTGGGGAATGAATGGGATTGCTTGACTGAGAGAGAATTCAAATCCAATGAAGATGAAAAATCCATAGAAATCATGATGATATCCCTGAAGAAACAAATGAAGAAAGTTGAGAAAAACGTGGATGACTACGATAAACATCTCTATGATTTCTTAAAGTACCTTGAAGGTAACTCGATTTACGAGATTTGGAACGATGAAAAGAAGGATATCACAACCGAACTCCTGCAATCCTCAAAGCAGATTGAGGCATATAGAAATAGAGGGGACTTTCTAAAGGATACTCAAAATCAGACGAACCATGAAGCAAACAAGCAAAAAATGCAATTAAATGACCTCGAATTGGAAGCGGCAGAATATAGCCATGCAATTATCGCTGAAATCCAGGAAGGCAGTTTGGAGGAGTTGAAAGAAAGGCTGTCTGTATATAGAAGAGATACCGAAAATACGCTGAAAGACCTCAACGAACAAAAAAAAGATGCCATAAGGGAGATTGCCTCAATTCAGGAAGATGTCGATGATCTGCACCAAAAGGAAGAGGACTATCGACTTCTTCCTTATAGCAATGAAAAGAAAAGAAGCCTTTCTTTAGAAAATGAGGCTTTATTTAAAGAAGTTACCATCTCGAAAGAAGAAGAACGGGTAATGGAACTGAAAGTAAACAAACTTCAGACGATGGCGGGAGAAAAGTTAAAAAGAGTAGAAGAGCTTGTGCATGCTCCGTTACCAAAAGTTGAAATTTTTTCTGATTTTGAAAGAAGAAAAACGGAATGCACTATTGAAGCTGGAAAACTCATGAAAGAAAATGAAGAAATCAAGAACCAGATCAATAAGAATGAAAATCTGATTAATCGAGTATTAAGGTTAATTCCGGAGGAAGAGATTCCAAAAGAATATCATGGCCTTCCTTTCAATGAAAATCTTGAAGAAGAGTATATAGTCCTCAAGGAAACCATAACAAACCTTAACAAGCTTCTTCTACAAGAAGAGAAAGCCATCAAAAATTATCTGATGAAGCTTCAATCGGACTACAAGGAAAAGAACAATAATGTCTCAATCATTCTGGACGGGCTCGAGAAACAGGCACAGCAAGCGAACCAAAATAACGAAAAATATTACTATCTATATGAATACGCGATGAACCAAAGGGTGCAGCTTCAAAATCTGATCAAGGTAAACCAGTCAAGGCTGGAGAAGATGGAAATGAGTTTTCACGATGCTGTCATGCAGAGTTACATGCATGCGGTAAATCTTCATGAGCAGATAAAGAAGGTGGCTGAAGATTCAGGAATTCATCTATCTGGAAAAACTAGGCCTGTGAAAATGATTGAAATTGATCTTCCAGAGCCTGAAGACAAAGCGAAGAGTATGGAGAAAATGCAAAAATATATTAAGGCAAGGGCTATCGACGTTGAAACTGCACTGAAAGATGGTAAGAAGAGAGAGGAAGTCAGAAAGGTCATCGCAAGCTTCATGTCCAGTGAAGAACTTCTCAATGTGATTTCAGACCTGTCAAGACTCAAGATTAAAGCCTACAAGATTGATATCAACATCAAGAACAGTCAGGCAAAAGAGTGGGAAAAAGTCATGAAGGAAAATTCAGGTGGAGAAAGATTTGTTTCTTTCTTTGCCGTACTAGTAGCTCTCATGTCTTATTCCAGAACAAGTAGTAAAGCTGTGGATGATTATTCACGCAATAAGGACACCAAAGTACTGCTGATGGATAATCCTTTTGGTCCGATTTCTTCAGAACACCTCTTGCAGCCACTTTTTGAGATTGCCAAGAAATACAATACCCAGCTTATCTGCCTTACAGACCTCAAGCAGAATTCCATCATGAACTGTTTCAATCTCATCTATATGTTGAAAATCATTCCGAATACCCTGGGTACGATGGAATACCTGAAATTAGAGGAAGAATATAAGGTCGAAAACGGAACAAGCGAGGATGAAAGCCTGGAAAAAATTGTCTACAGAGCTAGTGACTATGAACAATTAAACCTTCTAGCTATGGCTGATGAGGAGAAGTAGTTTCTTTAATAAAGAAAAACCCTATCGTGTCATATTACACATAAGAAGAAGAGGTGAACTGAATTTAGGGTTTCATCTCTTCTTTTGATTTGAAAGGGCCAGAGGAAGTCAAAATCATGGTAAAAAGTGCAGAAAAACCTCACAAGGCGAATGATAGTATAATTTATCGATAAATCATACGGAAAAAAGAGAGTGTTTCATCTTTTTTGGAAGGGAATAAATGAACTAATTCCGCAAACAAGACCGTGTGTATCATCACGCGTAAAACTGCGGAATTTCGTGAAAATAGCAGGAAGAAACAGATAATCTCCCTGAATCGAATTGTATGGAAATACCGACAATTTCGGCGGATGATAGGATAGACAAGTCGCTTGAGAGAGCAACACACGAAAACTTAGTTCTTTGAAAATTAAACAGAATACAGGTAA
>Ga0209100_1001033_pt1 | contig 20529 bp, 19 predicted proteins | sample lystaG_FD_185480 | JGI IMG/M metagenome (GOLD analysis project Ga0209100, IMG submission 185480) | Glacier valley bacterial and archeal communities from Borup Fiord, Nunavut, Canada, to study Microbial Dark Matter (Phase II) -... | ecosystem: Environmental > Aquatic > Freshwater > Ice > Glacier ...
TGCTCGGGCTCACGGGAACCGGCGACCTGCGCGATGTGCAAAATGCCGCCGACAATGGGGATGACTCGGCTCGCCTCGCCCTCGACGTCTACGTCGCGCGGCTGCGGCACTACCTCGGCGCTTATCTCGTGCTGCTCGGCGGCGGCGGCGGCGGCGGCGGCGGTGGTGTCGACGCGATCGTCTTCACCGCCGGGGTGGGCGAGAACAGCCGGGAGGTGCGGGCGGCGGCTCTCGCCGGGCTCGGGGGATTCGGCATCCAGCTGGATTCGGCGCGCAACGACGCGCCATCGCGAGGCGAACGTCGCATCTCGGCCGACTCGTCGCGAGTGCAGGTGCTGGTCATCCCCACAAACGAGGAGTTCGAGATCGCCCGCCAGTCCCTGGCCGCGGTCGGGTAACCTCCCCGCGATCCGCCCCCGTCGGTCCGCTCCGGCAGCACTGTTCCGCGGCTCCGCTGCTGCGGCCGTGCGCAGAGACACCGATCCACCTCTCGGGTCGGTGGTCGCGGCTACTCTGGGACGGTGGTTCCCGCCCTGTACCGCCGATACCGGCCCGAGACGTTCGCGGAGCTGATCGGGCAGTCGCAAGTGACCGATCCTCTCCAAACAGCATTGCGTGCCGACCGCGCCAACCATGCGTATCTGTTCAGCGGGCCGCGAGGGTGCGGCAAAACGACGAGCGCTCGTATCCTCGCCCGGTGCCTCAACTGCGCTGAGGGCCCCACCGACACCCCGTGCGGTTCGTGCGCGAGTTGCGTCGAACTCGCTCGTGACGGAGGCGGGTCGCTCGATGTAGTCGAGATCGACGCTGCCAGTCACAACGGCGTCGACGATGCGCGCGACCTTCGCGAACGTGCGGTTTTCGCCCCCGCGCGTGACCGTTACAAGATCTTCATCCTCGACGAGGCCCACATGGTCACGACGCAGGGCTTCAACGCGTTGCTGAAGATCGTCGAAGAACCGCCCGAGCACGTCAAGTTCATCTTCGCGACCACCGAGCCGGAGAAAGTGATCGGCACGATCCGCAGCCGAACCCACCACTATCCGTTTCGGCTGGTCCCGCCCGCCCAGATGTTGGAATACCTCACCTCGGTGTGCCAGCGTGAGCAGGTCGAGGCTGAACCTGGAGTGCTGCCTCTCGTGGTACGGGCCGGTGGCGGATCGGTGCGTGACACGCTCTCCCTGCTGGACCAGCTCATGGCCGGGTCCGAAGAGGCGACGATCGCATACGACCGCGCGGTCGCACTTCTGGGCTATACGCACTCGGCGCTTCTCGACGACGCAGTGGATGCCCTTGCCGATCGGGATCCTGCTGCCGCGTTCGGCGCGGTCGACCGCGTCATCCAGACGGGTCAAGACCCTCGTCGCTTCGTGGAAGACGTGCTCGAGCGGCTTCGCGATTTGATTATCGTGGCCGCCACTTCGGGTGCCGCGTCGTCGGTACTGCGAGGCGTGCCGGATGATCAACTGGAGCGGATGGCGCGTCAAACCGCGCGGTTCGGCCCCGCGGAGTTGTCCCGGGCCGCCGATGTCGCTAACTCCGCTCTCAGCGAGATGACCGGTGCAACCTCGCCGCGAATGCACTTGGAGTTGATGGTCGCCCGCATGCTCATCCCGAACAGCGACGCGACCGAGCGCGGAACGTTGGCCCGCGTGGAGCGCCTCGAGCGTCGAATCGGGGTGGATGCGGCTGACACGGTTCCCGCGAGGCCGGTGGCCGACAGGGTCGATGCGGTCGGCACTGGCGCCGCGCCGATACCCGAGGATTCGAGGGTGGCTGGGCCCGAGCCCGTCCTTCCGGTCACGACAGCGCAACTTCGCGACGCGTGGCCCCAGGTTCTCGAGGCGGTGCGAGCTGAGCGCGTCAGTGCGTGGACGGTGGTGTACACCGCACAGGTGCGCTCTCTGGACGGGGACATCCTCGCTCTGACCTTCAACAACCAGAATGACGTCGACACGTTCCGTCAACCGCTGGGAGCGGGGGATGGGGTGAGCGACATCCTCCGCCGAGCGATTCTCGCGGTGCTCGGCGTGCGGGTGAAATTCACGGCCCGCGCCGAGGCCATGCCGCACCCAGCGCTCGAGACATCAGGCCCCGACGAGCCATCGACAGAGAACGCCGGGGGATGGGCAGTGGCGGAGATACCCATCGATGGTGGGGATGCCCCGGCCGATCCCCGGCCGACGGGCAAAAGCAAATCGATCACCACGAAGGTGGCGAAACCCGTCACGAAACCCGTCACGAAGGCCGCCCCGAAGGCGAACAGCGCGCCGACGGCCGACGGCGCCGATCCCGCGAATCGGTCCGCCCCCGCCCCCGCCCCCGCTTCTGCGTCTGTTGTGGCGTCCGCTCGCTACGGGGAGTCGGTCGTGCGCGAACTACTGGGCGCGAACTTCATCGAGGAGCAGCAGATCGAGCCGCGCGCCACCCCGAGAATCACGGCGGACTGAGGCATGTACGACGGCATCGTGCAAGAGCTGATCGATGAACTCGGGCGCCTTCCGGGCATCGGCCCGAAGTCCGCGCAGCGCATCGCGTTCCATATCCTTCAAACGGAGAGTTTCGATGTCACGAGACTTTCCGAGGTGCTGCGGGACGTCAAAGACAAAGTGCGTTTCTGCTCGATCTGCGGCAATGTGACCGAGCAGCCGACGTGCTCGATCTGCCGCGACCCCCGCCGGTCGGCCGCGACCATCTGCGTGGTCGAAGAGGCGAAGGATGTCGTCGCCGTCGAGCGCACCCGCGAGTTCCGAGGGCTGTATCACGTGTTGGGGGGCGCGATCAGCCCGATCGACGGTATCGGCCCGGATGACCTCCGGATCCGTCAACTACTCACCCGGCTCTCCGACGGTGCGGTGACCGAGGTCATCCTGGCTACCGACCCCAACTTGGAGGGTGAGGCGACCGCCACCTACCTGACCCGACTGCTCGTGTATCCGAACCTTCGGGTAACCCGGCTCGCTTCCGGCCTCCCGGTGGGCGGCGATTTGGAGTACGCGGATGAGGTGACCCTCGGCAGAGCCTTCGAGGGCCGTAGACTCGTCGAACCCTGATCGTGTCGACCCTTTCGTGTCGGCCGTAGCCCCGGGAGGATGACCGTGGTCGACTGCCTACCGATAACCGGCACAGACGCGGCATCCTTTTTGCCCGTCGTGCTGATCTCGGTATCGCTGGTGATGGTCGGCATGACGTTGGTTCTGGTTCGCGGGCGGGCAGGGCGCGCGAGGCCGGGCGGCCGGGCCGCGATCGTGGCACTCGTGGTTCTGCTCGGTGTGACCATGGCGGGCGCCGGCACGGTGCACCCCGCGATCGCAGCGGATGCCTGCATGCCATTCAATGCCACGGGATCGTGGCAGGGCACCGTCCCCACGACTTTCAGCCCTCCCTACGAGGAGTCGGTCACCATCGTCGACGACGGCACCACCGCCAGCGCGACAGCGAATTACCCCACGCTGTCTTGCGCCAGCACCTGGGCCCAGACCGCCCGGGTGGGCAGCACCATCACGTTTCTGGAAACCATCACCGAGCCCTTCGACCCCGCCCAATGTTCGACCGGTGGCACGATCACCATCACCCCGAACGGCGACCCCGTCGGCTCAACCCTGGCCTGGACCTATCAGTACGCCCTCACCATCGACCCGAACGGCGCCTTCAGCCAAGCGACGACCCTGTATCCGGTGCCCTGACCCATGGGTCTCATCGTGCAGAAGTTCGGCGGCTCATCCGTCGCCGATGCCGAGAGCATCAAGCGAGTGGCCAAGCGTATCGTCGAGACGCGCAAGGCCGGCCATGAGGTCGTCGTCGTCGTCTCGGCCATGGGGGACACCACCGACGAGTTGCTCGACCTCGCCGAAGCCGTCGTGCCCCTCCCTTCAGGTCGTGAGCTGGACATGCTGCTCACGGCGGGGGAGCGCATCTCGATGGCGCTCCTGGCGATGGCCATCAAGGGCTTGGGGGTGGATGCGCGCAGTTACACGGGCAGTCAGGCCGGCATGGTGACGGATGCCCAGCACGGTTCCGCCCGCATCGTCGAGGTGTCTCCCACGCGAGTGCGCGAAGCCCTCGACGACGGAGCTGTCGCGATCGTGGCGGGATTCCAGGGCTTCAATCGCAGCACCGGCGACATCACGACCCTGGGCCGCGGCGGATCGGACACCACAGCGGTTGCCATGGCTGCGGCGCTCGGCGCCGAGGTCTGCGAGATCTACACCGACGTGGATGGCGTCTTCACTGCAGACCCGAGGGTGGTGTCCACCGCCCGTAAGATCGTCACCGTCACCAGCGAGGAGATGCTCGAGCTCGCTGCGGCAGGCGCGAAGGTGCTCTACATTCGCGCTGTGGAATATGCCCGCCGGCACGGCGTCGTGCTGCACGTGCGGTCATCCTTCAACAACAACCCCGGTACCTTGGTGATGGAGTCTCGGGAGGGGGCGGGCGTGGAAGAACCGATCATCACGGGGGTCGCGGCCGACCTCAGCGAGGCGAAGATCACGGTGATCGGTGTGCCCGACACCCCGGGAAAGGCGGCACTGATCTTCACGATTGTCGCGCAGAACAACGTCAACATCGACATGATCGTGCAGAACGTGTCCTCCGCGAGCACTGGGCTGACGGACATCTCGTTCACGTTGCCCAAGCCGGACGCCCAGGTGGCGATGGCGGCCTTGATCGCCGAGCAGAGCGAGATCGGGTTCCAGTCGCTTCAACACGACGACCAGATCGCCAAACTCGCGGTGGTGGGAGCGGGCATGCGGACGAACGCCGGCGTATCCGCACGGCTTTTCACCGCCCTGTACGAGGCCGGAATCAACATCGAGATGATCTCGACGAGCGAGATCCGCATCTCCGTGGTCACGCGCGCCGATTCGGTGGATGACGCGGTGCGGGTCGTGCACACCGCATTCGGCCTCGATGGCGAATCCGTTGCAACCGTGCACGGCGGCAGCGGCCGATGAGGGGGGGCCGAGGCGGCGATGCCGAACCGGCACACCCGGGGAGGCCTCTGATGAACGACGCGGGTTGGGGTGAAGGCGCGGGAGTGCGAATCGGTGTCGTCGGTGCGACCGGCCAGGTCGGCGCGGTGGTACGGCGTCTTCTCGAGGAGCGCCGATTCCCTGTCGCCGACATCCGCTTCTTCGCCAGCTCGAGGAGCGCGGGTACGACCCTCCCGTGGCGGGGTGCTTCCGTTCTCGTCGAAGACGCCGAGACCGCGGACCCCACGGGCCTGGACATCGCGGTCTTCTCGGCCGGGGCATCCACTGCACGGGCGCAGGCACCGCGGTTCGCGGCGGCCGGAGTGCTCGTCATCGACAATTCGTCAGCGTGGCGAATGGATCCCGACGTACCGCTCGTCGTGAGCGAGGTCAATCCCCACGCCATCCGGAACGCGACGAGGGGGATCATCGCCAACCCGAACTGCACGACCATGGCGGCCATGCCGGTATTGAAGGTTCTCGACGCCCGATCCGGGTTGCGGCGATTGGTCGTCAGCACCTACCAGGCCGTCTCCGGCGCGGGACTCAAAGGCGGCGCCGAGTTGCTCGATCAGGCGCGCGCCGCGATCGAGCAGAACACGATCGCCCTGGTGCAAGACGGTGCTGCGCTGCGCTTCCCCGCGGCATCCACGTTCCCCGACACCATCGCCTTCAACGTGATCCCCCTCGCCGGTCTGCTCATCGACGATGAGACCGAGGAGGAGAAGAAGCTGCGCAACGAATCGCGCAAGATCCTCGAACTACCCGGGCTGCTCGTGAGCGGAACCTGCGTTCGCGTGCCGGTCTTCACGGGCCACTCGCTGTCCATCAATGCCGAGTTCGAGCGACCGCTGAGCGTCGCCGATGCTACCGCCCTGCTGCAGGATGCCCCCGGCGTGCAACTCGCCGACATCCCGACACCACTCAGGGCGGCCGGGACCGACCCCAGCTACGTTGGGCGGATCCGGCAGGATGAAGGGGTGCCCGACGGGCGGGGTCTTGCCCTGTTCATCAGCAACGACAACCTGCGCAAGGGGGCAGCCCTGAACGCGGTGCAGATCGCCGAGCTCGTGGCGGCCGACATCATCCGGGCCGACCTCGTTCAGGCGTGACATCGGCAATCGGGCGGGGCCGTCGGGCCGAATCCTGACCGTGCGCATGCGTGCTCTCGCCGCGGTTGCCGCTGTCGTGGCGATCTGCATCGTGGCAACCGGATGCTCCCCCGGCGGCCTAGCCGGTCAACGCCCCGGCGAGCGCTCCGAGGTCAAAGTCGCCTTCTACGGCGACTCCTACACGCTCGGCACCGGAGCATCGGACCCCAGCAAACGCTGGTCGACCATCATCTGCGGCGAGCGCCGATGGGCTGAGTTCAACCCGAGCGTCAACGGGCTCGGGTTCATTACGAACCGGCGGGCTGTCGGCAGCGGCGACCTCCCGAGCATGGTGATCGACAACCGCCCCGACATCGTTTTCGTCACAATGGGGCTCAATGACAACTTCAGCTATCCCGAGCGGGCCGACGACATCCACGCACGGATCATCAATGATCTCGAGCGGCTGCACACCGGGCTTCCCGCCGCGCGAATGATCGTGGTGGAGCCCTTCTGGTACACGGACATCCGGCCCGCGTCGGTCGAGGTGATCAACGGCTGGGTGCGGGATGCCGCCGCAGCGATCGGTGCTGACTACATCGCCGGCGCGTCGCGCTGGATCGAGGGGCATCCCGAATGGATGGCGGCCGACGGGCTACATCCCAACGATCACGGGTACGCCCATATGGCCGCACTGATGGATGCCGCACTCGACGCGCTCGGACCTTCTCCACGGTAAACTTCTCGGGTGGGTAATCCGGTCGACGTCGCGCTGATCGGCGGCGGAATCATGAGCGCAACGCTGGGAGTGCTGCTCAAGCAGCTGGAGCCCGACTGGAACATCCAGATCTACGAGCGCCTCGGCGAGATCGCCCAGGAGAGCTCCAATCCCTGGAACAACGCGGGCACAGGCCATTCGGCCCTGTGCGAACTCAATTACACGCCGCAACGCGCTGACGGTTCGATCGACATCTCCAGCGCTGTCGCGGTCAACGAGCAATTCCAGGTGTCGCGCCAGTTCTGGTCGCACCTCGTGGAGGTGGGGGCATTGCCCGACCCCTCCGCCTTCATCACCTCGACGCCGCACATGAGCTTCGTGTGGGGCCAGTCCAACGTCGACTACCTGCGCGCTCGCTACGAGGCGCTGCGGGAGCATCCTCTCTTCGCCGGCCTCGAATACAGCGAGGACGCCGCGGTCATCCGTTCCTGGGCGCCGCTGCTCATTCCCGGCCGGGCCAGATCGCAGCCGATCGCCGCAACCCACATCGCCGCGGGAACGGACGTCGATTTCGGGTCACTCTCGCGGCTTCTCACCCACACATTGCTCGACTCGGGCGGGGGGCTCAACACGGGGGTACGGGTCACCGGCGTGAAGCGCCGCAAAGAGGGCGGCTGGAAATTGATCATGCGGCGGGATGTCGGCGGCACGCCCATCGCGCCGGTGAACGCGCGGTTCGTCTTCGTCGGCGCCGGAGGATACGCGCTGAACCTGCTGCAGAAGTCAGGCATCCCCGAGATCCGTGGCTACGGGGGTTTCCCGGTGAGCGGAGAGTTTCTGCGAACGGACAATCCCGAGCTGGTCGCACGCCACCGCGCCAAAGTGTACGGAAAGGCAGCAGTGGGGTCGCCGCCGATGTCCGTGCCGCACTTCGACCTGCGGGTCGTCGATGGCGCCGAGAGTCTCATGTTCGGGCCCTACGCCGGGTTCAGCCCCAAATTCTTGAAGACCGGGTCGATGCTGGACCTCCTCGCATCCATCCGTTGGCATAACGTCGTACCCATGGTTGCGGCGGGGCTGTCCAACCTGGGGCTCGTGCGTTACCTGATCGCGCAACTGATTTCCCGACCCGCGACCAAGTTCGAAGAGCTGCAGGAGTTCTTTCCCCGCGGCAAGCCGGAGGATTGGTACAGCATCACCGCGGGCCAGCGCGTGCAGATCATCAAGCGCGACGCCAAGAAACTCGGTGTTCTGCAGTTCGGCACCGAGCTGGTGTCGTCAAGCGACGGCAGCATCGCGGGCTTGCTCGGCGCCTCGCCCGGGGCATCCACGGCTGTACCGATCATGCTCGGGCTGCTTGAAACCAGCTTTCCCGACCGTATCGCCGGGTGGGCGCCGGCGTTGAAGCGGATGATCCCGAGCTACGGGATGACGCTGGCGGATGACGCGGCGGAAGCGAAGAGAACGATGGAGCGCACCGCGCGAACACTGCAGCTCGTACCGTAGCCGGAGCTGGCACTCTGTGCCCCGGTTGCGGGCTGTTCGTGCGAGGGAGCCGCTGGCATAGTGAAAGCAGCCTGAGCGGGAGGTTGTCGATGGCGACGGTCCCCGTTCCTGCGTTGAGCCTCGGAGAGGTTCGAGCTCTCACCCTGTACGCGTCCGGGCTGACGACGCCTCAGGTCGCCGAGCGCATGGGGGTGAAATACGAGACCGCGAAGACGTATCTTCGTCGGGTGCGAGAAAAATATGCGAAAGCCGGCCGACCGGCATCCAAGCGAGCGGACCTGGTGAATCGGGCCATCGACGACGGCCACTTCACACCATGAGCAAACTGTATTTTCGGTATGGTGCGATGAACAGCGGCAAGAGCACTGCCCTCTTGCAGGCCGCCTACAACTATGAGGAACGCGGGCAGAAAGTTCTGGTCGCCAAGCCCCGGGTCGACACAAAAGGCGCCGAGCTGATCGTCTCCCGGTTGGGCGTCACGCGCTCGGTCGATTTCACGGTCGCCTCCGACGAGAGCCTCGCCGACCTGTTCGCACATCAGCGCGCGGGGGTGCTGGATGCGACCGGTCGGGATGTGAGCTGCCTCTTGATTGATGAGGCACAGTTTCTCACCCCCGGCCAGGTGGATGATCTGCTGCGCATCGCCATCCTGGAAAGGGTTCCGGTGCTGGCATACGGCATCCGCACCGACTTTCTCACCGCGGCGTTTCCGGGCAGCGCACGCCTCCTCGAGATCGCGCATTCGATCGAGGAGCTCAAGACGATCTGCCGGTGCGGGCGCAAGGCGCTCTTCAACGCGCGGAAGGCCGACGGCCACTTCACCTTCGACGGCGACCAGGTGGCGATCGAACAACAGGATGTGACCTACGAGTCACTCTGCGCGTCGTGCTACCTCGACGAGAGCAGCGGTCGCCTCGGCCCAACCCGCACGGCGTAACCGTCGTCGTGCCTGTTCCGGGCCGACCGCAGGTCACAGTGCCCGGCCGTATTTTGGTCGGGGCGGCGGGATTCGAACCCACGACCTCTTCGTCCCGAACCGAGCGCCCCCCAAACCGCCTAATCCACACCGCAACGGTCAACCTCGTTCGGACCCACCCAATCTAGGAGAGACTCACTTCTCTTATTTCGGCTCGCTCGAGGGTCTAAGCGGATGCGCGGATCGCCCAAGCCCGAGCGAACAGGGAAATTGAGCCATCGGTGTCGGGCTGGATTCGATCGCGCATACTCTCCTTCAGCACAGCCTGTTTTTTGGGATCGAGCGACACCAGATAGCTCGGCCCGGCGCCCTGGCCGCCGGTAAACGGAGTCCACAGGGCATCAAAATTCGCGAACGGGGTCGCGATCTGCAGCGGAATTACCTCGGGATCGTCAAGACCGGCATTCGAGAATGCGGCCAAGAGCGCTCCGGGCCGACAGAGAGGGAAACGTCTGCCCTCGTCTATGCCTGCGCCGGGATCGACCTCGTCTGCGGCCTCCCAAAACAGGCGAAGCATGTCCATGCCACCGCTGTAGTCCCAGACGTACGCGCCGACTATTCCGCCTAGCGCTACCCGTTTCATTTCGGCAAGCGCAGTAGTGAGATCAGGAATGAAATTCAGCACGAGTCCTGAAACAACGACGTCGGCCGACCCGTCAGTCAGAGGGAGTTCTTCCGCGGGCGCCTGATGCAGAGTCGCGCGGTCGCCGAGCCGCTGGGTCGCCGCGCGAATGAAACCAGGGGATGGCTCTACCCCATCAAGAGAAGTGGGATTTTGGGTGTCAAGGATCGCCTCTGAGAGGGCACCGGTCCCGCACCCGACATCCACCCACCGGAGTCCGCCGGGCAAGTCGAGCCAAGCCAGAAACTTCACCGCGACGAGGCTGCTCCACCGTCCAATAAACCGTTCGTACGCGTCACCAACTTCCCAATTGTCCCGCACAGCACCGTCGATCATCGCGCCACTGTACTGCGACGTCGGGGTCTGCTGCACGCATAGGTGACACTGATCTGGAGTGGCTTGGACGGGCGGTCAACGCGACAGATCGATCCTCATTCCGCCAGGCAGCTGAGTTCGTCAAGTTTGTGTCAGATGGGAACGACCTACGGTCCGAATTTTCCGCTCTCACGAGATCGCGCTCGAGCCCACTTTTCGACTCGATCGGTTGTGCGGTAGGGGAACCCTCACCCCCGTTGTTAAGGCCGTGCGTGCCACCATCGATCCACACGTCAAACTGACCTGAAGTAAAACATCACAACGAAGAGGTGGTTTGTATTCCTTTCCAACCCGTGGACTTCCACTCCGGCGCGCCGATTGACCTCGACCTCTCGGTCGAATGGATGGACGGATCCGGCTTGAACGAGCCATTGGTCCAGGTCCACGCACTCGACGAACACACCTATATCCTTCGCCAGTCCCTGAAGACACACTACGAGGCACCATTCGTCTTCCTCCTGCTCGGCAACAGGGGCGCACTCATGATCGATTCTGGCGCGACCTCTGACGAGGAGACATGGCCTCTGCGCCACTTTGTCGACGGAATCATCACGGACTGGCTCGTCGCGCATCCCGCCCCGTCGTATTCGCTCACCGTCGCCCACTCGCACGGTCACGGGGACCACACCGCCGGAGATGTGCAGTTCTCCAACCGCGCCAAGACCAGCGTGGTGCCGGCGTCTCTTGAAAGCGTGAAAAGCTTCTTCGGATTCACGAATTGGCCAAACGAGACCGTTTCTTTCGACCTCGGCGGGCGGATCCTGCGCGTGATCGCCGGTCCTGGGCATGAAGAGGCCGCCACGCTTTTTTACGATCCGTGGACCGGCGTCCTCTTCACGGGCGACACCGTCTACCCCGGTCGCCTCTACGTCGTGGATATGTCCGCCTACATTGCCACGCTGGACAGGGCCATCACCGTCATGGCCGAGGTTCCCGTCTCCTACCTTTTGGGATGCCACATTGAGATGTCGTCTACGCCGGGCCAAGATCATCCACTCGGTTCGCTCAGCCACCCAGGCGAGGCGCCGATGCCCATGCGACCAGGCCAGCTTGTGACCCTGCGCGAACGAGCTGTCGAGATAGCCCACGTCCCAGGCGTGTACAAGTTCGACGACGTCATCATCTACAACGGTAAGGCCGTGGTCGACGACTACCTGAACCCTTCGTCACGTACTGAGGGTGGTAGCGATTGACCCAACGGGGGCGCTGTGCAACCCAATCACCACGGGACGATGAGAGATGCAGTTCGTGTACGAAAGCGGCCATCGCGACGGAGCGCTCGATGTGTGTCACAAGGGAACCTTCAGCACAACAGATCTGTAGTGAGTCCACCCAACGGCCAAGAGTGCCGATGCTGTGTCACCTAGGGACGACCAACGCGACAGATCTCAGGCTGACTACCGACGTGCCGAGCTCGCTGACTTCGTTCCACAGGGGAACCCGTTGCGCGACGTTCCCTTGCCGCGCCGGTGCGGCCTGAGGTGCGGCGCTCGACCTTCTAGTATCGAAATCATAAGATCCACCAGATGTTGGTCAACAAGGACCGCGACCAGTAGGAGCCATGGATGGGGAATGATCGCCCATTGACACGGGTTCAGACGATTTCGACCGTGAGCCTTGGCGGGGCCTGGTTACGGATTGCTAAGTTGATTCTGGACGAGGGCGCGCCATCGGAGTACAACGCTTTGCCCATCAAGGAGCTGGAGCGGATCGTCTTGGATGTGGGCAGTCCTGACCCGACCGATCCGGTTATTGCGGAATACGCTGACCCGGAGCGCCTTCAATGGATGCGCTCTAATTTCACTGATTGCGCAAGCGTTGCGGAGTTGGGTGACGCTCGTAGCTACGCCAGCCGGTTCTTTGACTACGCCGGGGTCGGACACGATCAGCTCGAGTGGGTAACCAATCGTCTTCGGAAAGATCCGCTGTCCCGGTCTGCAACGATCACTACTCTCGAGCCGCTTAATGACACCGCCTACATTCCGTGCGTGAGCATGCTTGATTTCTGGATCCGGGACGGCTCGCTGGAACTTGTCGTGTACGCGCACAGTATCGATTTCGGCGCGAAGGGTTACGGCAATCTTCTGCAACTGGCCGAGCTGCAGTGCATTGTCGCCTCGCGGCTCGAACGCGCGCCCGGTCCGCTCGTTTTCATCGTCAAATCCGCACACATCTACGATCGTGACCTCGCCTACATGGAAGACGTCCTGAACCGAGCTCCCAGCGGCGAGGAACAAGGGCAGCACGCGTTGCACGGCTCCCTTTAGCTGACAGCATCAACCGTCACACGTAATTTCCGCGTTCGATATCGAAGCACCCAAACCGAATCTCGACCGTCGCGCCCGACCGTTAGCGGAACCTTGGGTTCTTGCGGTGATTGCAACACTTAGTGGATGGGTGTTGTTGTGGCGAAGTATTCAATCTTCATTAGGCCGGATCTGATGCAGGTGTTTTGGGGACGGATGCGTTCCGGTGGTTTCATCTCCGAAGCGGTCGAGCTGATCAACACAAGCAGGAGAACGGGCCGACGAATTCTGGTCGATGCTGGGGGTATCAGGCCTCGGCGAGGAAGGGATCTGAAGGGCCGATGTCTGAGCTTCGCCCAGCGGGAAGAGATCGCGATCCGCCGCGCCCAGGGCCAGTCGTTGCGGCAGATCGGTGCGGCGATCGGCCGCTCGCCATCGACGATCTCCAGGGAGCTGAACCGCAACACTGTTGCCGTCACGGGGTATCGGGCGACCAGTGCGCATGCCTTGGCTTTTGAGCGGGCCTCGAGGCCGAAGCCGTCGAAGCTTCTTGTGAATCCGCACCTGCGTGGGATCGTGGAGAGGGACTTGAAGAAGAGGTACTCACCCGAGCAGATCTCGGGACGGTTGAAACGCGAGTTCCCAGATCGGGAGGAGATGCGGGTGTCACCCGAAACGATCTACCAATCCCTCTATGTGGAGTCTCGCGGCGCGCTGAAACGGGAACTGACGGCGTCGTTACGCACCGGCCGGACCTTGCGGCGCCCGTCACGCAAGGTCGGCCAACGCAAGAACCGGATCCCCGGAATGATCAACATTGCCGAACGCCCGCCAGAAGCTGAGGACCGTGCCATTCCCGGGCATTGGGAGGGCGATTTGATCATCGGCAAAGGGAACCTGTCCGCGATCGGGACTCTGGTGGAACGCACCACCGGGATCACGATGCTCCTCCATCTACCCGACGGTTATAAGCCCGATCAGGTCGCCCCAGCGCTGGCGGCGAAGATCCAAACTCTGCCCGCCATGCTGCGGCGGTCGCTGACGTGGGATCAGGGACCCGAGATGCGGGACTGGAAAACGGTCGCTATCGACGCGGACATTGAGATCTATTTCTGCGACCCGCACGCCCCCTGGCAGCGAGGCAGCAACGAGAACACCAACGGCCTGTTACGTCAATACTTCCCCAAGGGCACCGACCTCACCATTCACAGCGCCGAAGACCTTGACCGGGTCGCCGCGGAACTCAACGACCGCCCGCGCAAACGCCTACAATTCCAGAAACCGATCGAAGCGATCGGCGAACTTCTGTTGCAATAACCGCTTGAATCCGCCGAACCCCGACCGGGCTGGGAAGTGGACTCGTCCGGTCCGTGAAAAAAGCGTTTTCAGATTGCGGGAGTAAATTGAGCGTTGCACGCAGCGGTGTGCACCGCGCCTCCGAAGGACCGCTGCGCCCGCGAGCGGATGCGACCTCTGCTGGCTCCCGAGCTCGATGAGGTGGTCGCCTCGATCGCCGCGGTCAGCCCCGTCTGCGCGGACCTCGGGCGCGTGCTCGCGCACACCGGCCTACGGTGGGGCGAGGCGCGGGCGACGCTGGTCCGCGACTGCTCCGAAGTGCCGATGCCGATGCCGATGCCGATGCCGATGCCGATGCTCTCGGTGGTCCGCAACCAGCCCGAAGGCGTTGCGGCGGCGCAAACCCCGAACTCTGGGCAGAGTCGCCGTGTCCCGCTGCCCGACTCGCCGCTGCCCGACATTCGCAGCTTCGGGCGGGATTGCGGCAGCCGTCGCGCCCCCGATCACGGCCTGAGCCGGTAGCGGGCGACTCGCTTTGACCCTGAAAAGCGGGGTGATTCGCCGGAAAGCTCAGGACGAGAGCGGCGCTGGCTGGCAAGAAAATTGCCGGTCAGCGCCGCTTATTTTTGTCGGGGTAACAGGATTTGAACCTGCGACCTCTTCGTCCCGAACGAAGCGCGCTACCAAGCTGCGCCACACCCCGGCGACTGGCGCCGACGGCTCGCGCCGAAGCGCGGGCCGTTTCAAGAATAGCCGAAGTCCCCGGGGGTCAGTGTCACGAGTACAGCCTCGGGCGGGCAGGCGAAGCGCACCGGCGCGTAGATCGACGTGCCGATACCAGCGCTGACATTGAGGTAGGCCTCGCGGCGCGCATGATGCCACACGCTGAGGCCGGACGCTTGCTCCCGAGGGATGTCGCAGTTGGTGACGAGTGCGGGCAGCCCCGGGATGCGAACCTGCCCGCCATGGGTGTGGCCTGCGAAGACGAGTTGGGCACCCTGGGTGACGAGCGAGTCCAACACGCGGCGGTAGGGGGCATGGGTGACGCCGATCGTCACGGCCTCGGGGCCGGCCACGTCATCCTGCCATCCCACGTTCTCGCGCATCTCCTCCACGACGCTCGGCAGCCGGTCGAGTCGATCCCACCCGCGGTGAGCGTCGTTGGTTCCGATCAACTCGAGGCGGGAGCCGCGCAATTCGATGGCCCGGGCCAGGTTGTTGAGCGACATCCAGCCGAGCGTGTTCTCGAAGAAGGACTCCAGGCCGGCGGTATCAACGGGCGCAGCGTCGGATCGATACCCGGAGGGCGCAAAGAAATAGCGGAGCGGATTGGTCGGGCGCGCCTCGAAGTAGTCGTTCGAACCATTCACGAACACTCCCGGCACGCCAGCGAACGGTTCGAGGGCGCGCATGATGCCCTCAATGCCGTTGGGGTGCCCGAGGTTGTCACCCGTGTTGATGACGAGGTCCGGTTCCAGGTTGACGAGAGACGCCACCCAAGCCTGCTTACGGTGCTGCCACGGTGCCATATGGAGGTCCGAGAGGTGCAGCACGGTGATCGTGCGAGCATCCGGTGCGAGGATCGGCACGGCCTCGTTCCGCACCGTGAACCGGTTGCGTTCCACAATCGAACCCCACGCGAACGCCGCCGCCCCCGCGGCCGCGGCAACCCCGAGGGACGCCACGGCCGCGCGAGACGGCGACGTGTTCACGGACAGGCGATCTTGCCGATGCCGACCTTGACCGGCACGCCCGCCATTACGGAGGTTCCCGGCGGAGGATCGGTGAACTGCACCCGGTCGATGCGCGGGTCGCCCGGGAGAACCGGCCCCGGGGTACTGACCAGCACGACGCACACCTGGGTAACGCTCGGGTAACCGGCGTTCTTCAGCAGATCCTTCGCCGTGCCGAAGTCGTTCGTTCTCCCGTCGCCGACCACGTCGGGCAAGATCTTCTTGTTGCCCTTGCTGGTGAAAACGGTGATGACGGCACCCTTTGCGGAGTTCGAGCCCGGACCGGGGTCGGTAGTGGCCACCTTGCCGACGGGGACATCCGAATCAATGGGCCCGCCATCCAGGTAGCTGAATCCGATGCCCTCGAGCACCGCCTTAGCGGCTTCGGGGCTCGAGCCGCGAACATCCGGAACCGTCTGGCCGCCACCGGTCAGTAGGGCCGGGTCCGGCGGCGCCCAGTCGGTGCCACCGTATTTCGCATCGAGGGCGGCGACCACCGGTTCCATGATGTAGTGCCGCAGCCGGATGCCCGCAACCCCGGCGTACTCGGTGTCGAGGATGTTGTAGTTACCGATGCTGTTACCGACCCAGACGATGGATGCCGCTGAACTGGTTCCGGTCGCGACCCAGGTCTGGTTCGCGCTGTCGGTCGTTCCCGTCTTGCCGAAGAGGGGGATGCCGTCTTCCGGGTTGGAGTACGCGGCGTTGCCGGTCACGACGACGCCCTTGAGCACGTCGATGGCGGTCGCGGCGATGTTGGCCGCGATCGCCTGCTTGCATTCCTGGGGCTGACCGAGCTTGGTCTCACCGTTGGGCATGATCACAGAGTCGACGATGATCGGTTTGCACCATTTGCCGGTGGCCGCGATGGCAGCGTAGGCCGCAGCCATGCTGAGTGGGGTGACCTCGTTCGTGCCAATGATCGAGTTCGGATTGGAGTTGAGCGGCTTCCCATCGGCTCGCTCAACACCCAGGCTCACGGCAACATCCTTGATGTCGCACAGGTCGAGCTGCTTGGCCATCGAGAAGAAAACCCCATTGACCGAGTTCACAGTGCCATCGCGGATCGTGTAGTTCCCGCTCTCACCCGCGTTGTTCTTGTAAAAGAAGGTGCCGGTACCGGTTCCCTCGCATCGGTTGGGGAACTTCGAAAACTGGGCCTTTGAATCAGGGTTCCCGCTCACCCGTTCGTTGACGCCCTTGCCCTTCATCAGCCAGTCCAACAGCGTGAAGAGCTTGTAGGTGGAGCCCGGCTGGATCCCGCTTGATCCGCCATAGTTGAAGCTCGTGCTGTAGTTGACCGCCGAGCTGCCCGGACCTCCACCTTCCTGGGTGTCGTTGAAGATCATATTCTCGGTCATCACGAGCACCCGGCCGGTGCCAGCCTGCACGGTGTTGGTCACGCTACCGAGCGCGAATGCGGTCTCGGTGTTCGGCGCGAAAGTCCAGTTCGCATTCTGCGCAGGGATTTGCAGGTCGAGGTCGAGCGTCGTCTGCAGCTTGTAGCCGCCGAGCTTCCAGTTGGCCAGGCGCTCCGTCTCATTGGCGCCGAGGAACGCGAAGTCCTTCACGCTCTTGACCACGTAGTCGCAGAACCAGCGCGCGTACTGATTCGCGGCGACGCATCCATTCGATGCCGGGGACAGCTTGATGGTGGTGTCATCGACGACCACGGCCTTGGCATCGTCATGCTCCTGCTGGGTGATGTCGCCGGCCTTGAGCATTGCGCCGAGGATGTAGTCGCGACGCGTCTGATTCTCCGCGTAGTTAACGGGGTCCCCGAGGTTCCGCTGATTGGGGAACTGCACGATGGCGATGAGGCTCGCCGCTTGCGGGAGGGTGAGGTCTTTCGCATTCACGCTGTAGTAGCGCTGCGCTGCTGCTTGGATGCCGTAGGTGGCGTTGCCGAAGTTCGCGATGTTCAAGTAGGCGGTGAGAATCTCCTTCTTGGTGTACTTCTTCTCCAGCCCGATCGCGAGTTTCATCTCCTTGAGCTTGCGATCGAACGACGGGGAGGTCGCCTTCTCGTACGCGGCCTTCTGCAGATCGGGGTTGGCGATCTCGAGGGCTTGCTGCACGTAGATGTTCTTGACCAGCTGCATCGACAGAGTGGATGCTCCGCTGTCCGCCCCCTTCGACACGATGTTGCCGATCGCCGCACGCACGACCGCCGTCACATCCACCCCACCGTGCTCGAAGAAGCGGGTGTCCTCACCGTCGACCGTGGCCTGGAGGGCGAACGGGGAGATCTGGTCGTACGGCACTTCCTGCCGGTTCTGGTCGTAGATGGTGGCGATCAGGGCCTTGCCGCCGATGTTCCCGGCGGCCGTGGACGTGGCCCACAATTCATTGCGCTCGGGCAGTTGACCGATCTCGATGTACTCGGGCAGGTTGTCGAAGATACCGATGGTGCTGGATGCTGTGACGCTCGTGATGGCGAGCGCCGGGGCGATGGCGACGGTGGCCAACACGCCTGCCACGAGACTGAAGCCGAGCAGGCCGGCTACCGCGGAGAACAGACCTCGACGCGGGGATTTTTGGGCAGACATAGGATGAGGCTACGGGATAGAACTGATGACGAACCTGAACGGACGCCGAAAGATGCCCACCTGGGAGTACCTGACCACGCCGTTGATGATCCACAATACCGCCGCGATTTTGAATAATTGGGGTTCGCAGGGGTGGGAGCTCGTGCAGGTCGTGACCGGACCCGAAGGGGGTTTGGTGGCGTACCTCAAACGGCCGGTTTCCGACCCGAATGAGGGTGCCGCCGGTGCTGCCGACTCTTTACGGGCTGGCATCTGATGTCCGCGTTGGATGCTCGCCTGATCGAGCTGGGACTCGTCATCCCCCCGGTCGCCAAGCCTCTGGCCTCGTACCTACCCGCCATGGTGAGTGGATCGCTCGTCTTCACCGCCGGACAGTTGCCGACCGTTGGCGGCGTGCTCCCGGCCACTGGCAAGGTGGGTGCGACGGTCGAGGCGGCCGCGGCGGCCGAGATGGCCCGCACCTGCGTTCTCAACGGGTTGGCGGCAGCGCACGGGGCGATCGGATCGCTGGACCGCATCACGCGGGTCGTGAAGGTCGTCGGGTTCGTGGCATCAGAGCCTTCGTTCACCGGGCAACCCGGGGTGATCAACGGCGCCTCGGAATTACTGGTCGAGATCTTCGGTGAGGCTGGCCGCCACGCTCGGAGCGCGGTGGGGGTTGCGGTACTACCCCTCGACTCGCCGGTCGAGATCGAGTTCGTCTTCGAGTTCGCGTGACGCGGACGCTTCTGTGACCGAGGCGCTCGCATGAGCGGCCGCGGCGCGTGACCGAGGTCTGGTCGGACGGGCAGGCCGGGGCAACCGCCATCCCGCGCACGTTGGATCTCGGTGTTTATGATGCCGCGCTGGTGGATGTGGTCGTCACCGGGCGTCGCCTAATCCAAGACACCCGACAGCTCGAGCCCGGCGACATCTTCGTCGCGCTGGGCAACCCCGCGCTCGACCATGTGGACGAGGCGATCGCGCTCGGAGCATCCGCTGCGCTCGTGAGTGACGATGCTGTCAATAGCAACCCGACCATGGTCCACCGCATCGCCGATCTCGCGAACGTGCTGCCGGCGATGGCGGACGATTTCGCCGGGCACCCGTCGGCGGCAATGACGGTGGTGGGTATCACGGGTACCAACGGTAAAACCTCGACCGCCCATCTGCTCACGGAAGCGTGGGAAGCCCTCGGGCGCGTCGGTGCGACCATCGGCACTCTCGGCGCCGGCATCACCGGGCAGCCCCGAATCAATATGGGCATGACGACACCGCAAGTCACGACAGTGCAGCAGTTTCTTGCCGATTTCTTTGCAGCCGGTGTCGAGGCTGTGGCGGTGGAAGTCAGTTCGCACGCTCTGCACCAGGGCCGGGTCGCCGGCGTCAACTTCGAGATCATCGTTTTCACCAACTTGACCCGGGATCATCTCGACTACCACGGCACGATGGCGGAGTACGCGGCCCAGAAGGCGAAGATCTTCACACTCCCGGGCACGCGAACGGCGATCGTGAACCTCGACGACCCCTTCGGTGCGCAGCATTTCGGCGCCGGGCCCGCGAGCGTGCGTTGGATCGGCCTGAGCTCGAACGGGCATCCGGATGCCGTCGTGCAGGCCCACAACGTTCGGTTCGATCCCGCGGGTCTGAGCTTCGACCTCGTGGTCGACGGGATCACGGCACCCGTGCGCAGCGAGCTCATCGGACGGTTCAACGTTGACAACCTTCTCGCGGTTGCCGGGGTTCTCCACGGGCAGGGGTTCGACACGAACCGCATCGCCGAGGTACTGGGTGCGCTGCCGCCGGTGCTCGGGCGGATGACGCGCATCCATCCCGATCCCGCTTTTCCGCTGGTGGTCGTTGACGCAGGACACACCCCCGATGCCGTGCGTCAGGCCGTGTCGGCGTTACGCCAATCCGGTTATGCGCGCATTGTGACCGTGTTCGGTGCGACCGGCGATCGCGATCCCGGCAAGCGACCCGAGATGGCGCGCATCGCGGAGGAGGGGTCGGAGCTCGTGATCGTGACCGACGACGATGTGCACAACGAAGACGGTGATCGCATTCTCGATGACATCCGGCGGGGGTTCCACCACCCGGAGGCCGTGGTCGAGATCCGCGACCGAACTGCCGCAATCGCCTACGCAATCGACGCCGCGGGCCCCGCCGATGTTGTTCTGCTACAGGGTAAGGGTCACGAGCCGTATCAGATCATCGGCGATGCGCGGGTGCCGTTCAGCGACCTCGACACCGCCCGGCGCCTGCTGCAGGAGCGCTCCGCGCGTCGGTAGGTCAGGCGGGGTGCCGGAAAGGTCGATCCACCGCAGAACACGCACAGGGCAACGTGGCCCGGTCGTAGCGGCGAGGCGCTGGTCGGCGTTCCGCGAGATGGCGCAGTTCTCCGGTCAGCCACCGGGTCAAGCTCTGCCGCGATTCGGCCGCGATTCTGCCGCGATAGCGGCTAG
>Ga0209100_1001034_pt1 | contig 20490 bp, 14 predicted proteins | sample lystaG_FD_185480 | JGI IMG/M metagenome (GOLD analysis project Ga0209100, IMG submission 185480) | Glacier valley bacterial and archeal communities from Borup Fiord, Nunavut, Canada, to study Microbial Dark Matter (Phase II) -... | ecosystem: Environmental > Aquatic > Freshwater > Ice > Glacier ...
AAAATGCAAGAGATTGAACCGAGTTGACTAAAAAAGGGTACTATGTAATATGCGTAATATGCGTAATATGCGTAATATGAAAAAAGCAATAGTGATCCACTCCCTCAAATTATTTTCCCCTTTTCTTAGATTTAACTCAAGTTATTACCACCCCATCCAGTACCTCTTTGGCCTTTTTAACGCTTTTCACCTTTTCGAAGGTAAGTGAAAGCCTGTTATTTCCTTCTTTCATGCGGCACATTTGCTGATGGGTTTGCACAAATTGAAGTACTTTGCCAAATATAGGGGATTGATAGTAAGCTGATTGCGGATTGGAGATAAACTGGCAGACCATTTTGTTGTGCTTCAATATAATTTTCTCCATTCCAAGCTCAACGGCTACACGGCGCAGACGAACCACTTCAATGAGTTCAAGGCTTTCAGTTGGTAATTTACCAAAACGGTCGACCAGTGCAACTTCAAACTGGATCAACTCTTCCTCAGTTTCGAGGTTATCAAGTTCGCGGTAAAGCAACATTCGTTCAGAGGTACTCTGGATGTAATTATCTGGAAACAGTAATTGTAAGTCGGTATCAATCTGGCAATCACTACCAAATTTCATGTTAAGGAAAGCGTGGGTTGTATCTTCTTTTTCATCTTTGAAGATCTCTTTAAATTCATTTTGTTTCAACTCTTGAATAGCTTCATTCAATATCCGGTGGTAAGTTTCAAAACCTATATCAGCAATAAACCCACTTTGCTCGGCACCTAATAGGTTTCCGGCTCCACGGATATCCAAATCCTGCATGGCAATGTTAAACCCGCTACCCAGTTCAGAGAATTCTTCAATGGCGCGTAAACGCCGGCTCGCTTCAGCAGTGAGGGTCGATAGAGGAGGAGCGAGCAAGTAACAGAATGCTTTTTTGTTCGATCGGCCAACTCTTCCGCGCAACTGATGTAAGTCGCTCAGGCCGAAGTTCTCAGCATGATTGATGATAATGGTATTGGCATTGGGAATATCAAGTCCCGACTCTATAATGGTAGTAGCAATCAACACATCGAATTGTCCGTTGATGAAATCCAACATCAGCTTTTCGAGTTTTTGCCCTTCCATTTGTCCATGCCCAACAACTGTGCGTACCCCGGGTACTAATCTGCGGATGATGGTTTCTACTTCATAGATATTCGATACCCGGTTGTGGATGAAAAATACCTGGCCTTCGCGGGCCATCTCATATTCAATGGCATCTTTTATAATTTGTTCGCTGAAACCATGTAGTTCAGTAGCAATGGGATACCGATTTGGTGGCGGTGTTTGTATGATTGATAAATCGCGTGCTCCCATCATCGAAAACTGAAGTGTTCGAGGAATAGGTGTAGCAGTGAGGGTCAGGGTATCGACATTTAACTTCATCTGCTTCAATTTCTCCTTTACAGATACCCCAAATTTCTGTTCCTCGTCAACGATCAAGAGTCCCAGATCTTTGAATGCAACTTCCTTACCGACTAATTTATGAGTTCCAATAAGGATATCTACCTTGCCAGCTTTGGTGTCTGCAATTACCTGTTTTACATCAGCAGGTTTGCGCAGACGGCTAATATATTCAACCCTTGCAGGGAATTCAGACAGGCGGTCAGAAAATGTTTTGAAATGTTGAAGTGCAAGGATTGTTGTTGGAACCAGCACTGCTACCTGTTTACTATCGGCCACCGCTTTAAATGCAGCACGTATCGCAATTTCAGTTTTGCCGAAACCCACATCACCACAAACCAGGCGGTCCATCGGGATCTCCTTTTCCATATCCTCTTTTACGGCGATAGTCGATTTGAGTTGGTCGGGGGTATCTTCATAAATAAATGAGGCTTCTAGTTCAGTCTGTAAATAGGAGTCGGGTGAAAATGCAAAACCACGTTCCTGTCGACGAGCCGCATATAATTCGATCAGCTCTTTGGCGATGTCCTTCACCTTCAGTTTAGTACGGTCTTTCAGCTTCTGCCATGCACCACTTCCCAGTTTGCTGATAGTAGGTTCAGTTCCTTCCTTACCTTTGAATTTTGAGATCCGGTGCAGATTTTGAATACTCACCAGAAGTACATCATTGTCGCGGTAGGTGAGCCTTATAGCCTCCTGAAGTTTGCCATCGACCTCAGTTTTTACCAGACCGACAAATTTACCGATGCCATGATCAATATGCACCACATAATCGCCTTGGTGCAATTTGTTAAGTTCTTTTATAGAAATACTATCACGTTCGGCTTTGCGGGTTTTGATTTCAAAACGGTGATAGCGTTCAAAAATCTGATGATCAGTGTAGCAGCAGATCTTTAGGTCACGGTCTATAAACCCTTCATGAAGGGTAAAGTTGATGGGTCGAAACTTGACATCCAATCCTTTATCCTCAAAAATTGCCTGCAAGCGATCGGTTTGTGATACGTTGCCTGATAGAATATAATTGGTAAAGCCGAAGTTCTGATAGTCCATCAGGTTTTCGGCCAGCATATCAAAGTTCTTGTGAAAGACTGGTTGATGCGTAGTTTGAAAAGTTATTGCCTTGGAATGACTGAAGAAATGTTTCTGCCCAAGCTCAACACAAGTAAACCGTTTGATGTCTTTGGAAAAAGCTTCACCTGAAAGCAGTTTGTCGAACCATGTCTTGCGTTCATCTTCGGTTTCAACCTTTTCGATTGTTTGCTTGAAATTAAATTCCATCTGATCCTTAATCAATTGGATATCGTTCAGGAATAGCAAAGTGTCTGCAGGAATAAATTCAAGAAAGCTGATGCGCTCCTCGCCATTCAAATCTTCATGAATATTGGGAATAATGCTGATACTTGTAAGAGCTTCCTTGGAAATCTGGTTGTCAATATCAAAGCTGCGGATCGAATCTACTTCATCTCCAAAGAAATCAATGCGGTAAGGATCTTCATTCGAAAATGAATAAATATCTACAATACCACCACGGATGGAAAACTGCCCGGGTTCATATACAAAGTCAACACGTTCAAAGCCATATTCAAACAGTACTTCGTTGATGAATTCGAGGGACAATTTATCACCTTTAGACACCTGGAAAGTATTGGCTGCCAGACCTTCACCCGAAATAACTTTCTCAACTAAGGCATCTGGATAAGTGACTACAATAACAGGCTTGCTATCTTTAAGCTTGTTTAATACCTCGGTTCTGAGGATAATATTTTCCTGCTCGATGGCTTCATAATTGGCCGATCGTTTGTAGGATGAAGGAAAGAGCAAAACAGGAACCTCAGTAGCCAAAGTAATCAGATCGTCGTAAAAGTAGGCCGCTTCTTCCTTGTCGTTCAGACAAATAACAAAAGTTTTCTTTATTTCTTCGGAAAGCAAACATACCAATATACTCCGTGAAGAGCCAACGAGTCCTAACAGGTGAATCTTTTCACCCGGGTTATTCAACAACATGCGCAACTCAATGAGAAGATCATGTTTTCTGAAAAGCTTCCTAAATTCTTTACGCTCCAAAATCAATCTATTTGGTCGCAAATGTAACCATTAATGGGGAAAATTGTTCGTGCTGATGTTAAGGGTTTTCACCTATATTGAAAATTTGGTATAATTAAATAGTTTTAATTTGGTATATTGGAATATGTTTCGTAATTTCAATCATTATTTATAACACCTATTTTATAAATCAGCAACATGGGCAAGAATTCAGATAAGCATCATTCAAAACATGAAGGACATGATCATAATCGTGATGAATCAGAAATAAAGGATCATCATAAAATTAAAGACGAGGTATATCTTGAAGAGTTGCGTAAGTTGGAGATTGAGTTAATCAAACTTCAGGAATGGGTAGTAGTTAAACAGCTTAAGGTAGTGGTTTTGTTTGAAGGACGTGATGCTGCTGGTAAAGGGGGAGTCATAAAGAGAATTTCCGGACCACTCAATCCACGCACCTGCAGGATTGCTGCATTGGGAACTCCAACGGATAAGGAAAAGTCGCAATGGTATTTTCAACGTTATGCGGCTCATCTGCCGTCTGCTGGTGAGATTGTTCTGTTTGACAGAAGCTGGTATAACCGCGCAGGAGTTGAACATGTAATGGGATTTTGCACCGATGCACAATACCATGAGTTTTTCGAAAGTTGTCCAGCGTTTGAATTAATGCTTCAACGGTCAGGTATTATTTTGATAAAATACTGGTTTTCAGTTTCTGATGAAGAACAGGAAAAGCGATTTCAGGAGCGGATCAATAATCCAACCAAGAACTGGAAATTGAGCCCGATGGATCTGGTCTCGCGTGAGAAATGGGTGGAGTACTCTATGGCCAAGGATGAAATGTTCAAGCAGACTGATACTAAACAATCGCCTTGGTATGTGGTTCCTTCAGACAACGAAAAACTGGCACGACTGAACTGTATTAGCCATTTGCTGAGTCTGGTTCCTTATGAGACCCTTCCACATGATGTCATTGTCCTTCCGCCCCGTAAAGAACATCCATCTTATGTCAGACCGCCAATTGACAGTCAGAATTTTGTTCCTGACCGATATGGGTCTGATTGATAAAGTAGTGGAAGTCAGGCTGCAATTAAAGCTGAATCAGGTAATAGCCTGTAAATTAAAATAGTAATGTGAATGCTGACAAAAAAGAAATCAACTGCACTCGCATTCTTGTATTTCCATCAAAATGCCAAAATGCCAAAATGCCACTCCATCAATTGTCGGAGTGGAGGACAAAGAATTACATTTATTCATAACGATAGTCAATTCATATTTGGGGGCGAAAAGTGTGCCTTGAAATCATAAAACATTGTTATCCTGCACATAATGGCACTTTATTTGAAAAGCTGGAATTTTAAGGCAGTAAGATAATAGTATATTACGTCAAATTACTTTATTTCCGTAATCTCCGTAATTGAGTAAAACAAGATTTAGATTGTATTCATGTTCATGTTAATAAGGTTAGTTCTATATTAGTGAATATGACAAATGACGGCACGAATAGTTGCGGTTTAACTTTAAACACTTGAATTCGGTACTTTGTCGATATTGTCAATATTGTGAATATCGACAAAGTACCCCCAGCTTTATTTTTACAGAATCAGAATCCAATCCATCTAAGGGGAGATTGGTTTACAGGAAAAGGAAGTATGCATGATTGCTCGAACCAATCGTTGGGAAAGACAAATTGCATTGAATAAAATGTATCTTTGAATTTAAATACATCAAACTATCATCAATGGCTCGATTTATCAATGACCGGAAGAAATCTACCGGGGAAATACCAGGTGCGCTTATTCTTTTGGGTGAGAAAAAAATTGACCAGCCATTGCTGCGTCTGATCCATTTCACACAGAATGAAATGATTGAGAAGGAACCCGCGACCCTGGATGAGTGCCTTCCTTATATCTCTGACAACTCGGTGACATGGATTAACATCTACGGTTTACATGATGCTAAAATAATTCAGAAATTAGGTGAACTGTTTACTATTCATGAGCTTTTGCTTGAAGACATGCTTGACACAGGCCAGCGTCCTAAAGTTACTGAAACCGAGAATCTTATGGTGGTGATTTTAAAATTGCTGGATTACGATGAAAAGAATAAGAAACTAACTTCAGAACAAATTACTTTTATTCTGGACGGTACGTATCTAATTACCCTTCAGGAACGTGTGGGGGGCCATTTTGATCAAATAAGGGACCGAATGAGAAATGGGAAAGGCAGAGTCAGACGCAAAAATGCTGATTACCTGACCTACGTTTTGATGGATGCCATAGTTGATAGTTATCTTCTAAACATTGAAAAATTAGGCAGCTATATTGAGAAAAACGAGCCTTTCATTTTTGCCCCTAAACATCAAAAAGGGCTGATGCAGAAAATGTATAAATATAAAACTGAAATTAATTTTCTTCGCAAAAATATACGACCGGTTAAGGAAATTGTTCTTAATATGATCGAAAATGAATCAGGTTTTATTGAAGATGAAAACCTAAAGTATTTTCGTGACCTGAGCGACTTGGTCACACAAGCATCAGAAACAATTGAAATCTACCAGACAATGTTGAACGACCAAATGATTATTTATCATGCCAATCTGGATACCAATGCCAACGAAGTGATGAAAGTGCTGACTGTATTCGCTGCTTTTTTCATTCCACTCACATTTGTCACAGGTGTTTTTGGTATGAATTTCGACAACTTTCCCGAACTGCACTTTAAATACGGATACCTGTATTTTTGGATTCTGGTCATCACTATTGTCTTAGGATTGCTGGTGTACTTTCGAAGGCGGAAATGGTTTTAAAAACCTGAGTTATATCTAAGCTTAAATTTAGTGAATTCCTTCTTGAAACCGACAATATTGACAATGTCGGTATTGTCGATATTGTCGGAAATGAATTAGGAATGCCAAAGGGATTAAATCTATGTTGATGAGTGTTTTTTCGCAGATGGAATGGGAGCAAATCTTTGCGAACTTGTATGATTTTTATACTCCCTATTACTTCCTTTTTATAAAAAATAGCCATAAATTACAATAAGTATTTACTTTCATCAGCTATTTCAATGAAAATTGGAGGAGCTTTTTTTGTATCATATAAATGATATTTCTTTCTGAATTTCAAAATGTTATTACTAGATTTACCACGTTCAATAATTTTTAATATCTTTGATGTCAGGATTTCAAATTAATAAACTAAATATTTTATAGACTAACTCAAATTTTATGAAGCCAAACACAAAAAACTCTTTCAAACGATGCTTATTATCTTACATGTTAGTATGTTTAATCTTAGGATTAAGTGAGTATGTAATAGGGCAACCCAACCGTGTAATTGGTAAAACAACAACTGCAATCAATGCAAAGGGTGCCATTTCAACATCCATTGCCAGAGATACCAAATTGGATGGCTTCACATTAATACGCGATTATGATTTTGGTACCGCCGAAGGCAATACTGTTCATGATAGTACCGAACTTACAGGTATCTTTAATTCTTATGGCATAGCTGGAACTACAGTGATTAATAGTGAATGGCAACGTTATCTGCCTATAAATTCAAAAAATCATGCCATTTCAACTAACGATCTTGAACTGACTGCATTACCTAATTTGGGAGGTGTTCAGTCGGGAGGTATCAGCAGCGGTGAAATCACAACAAAAGAGACTTTCCTTCCATCAGTGGGAAAAACCTATGCTTTCCAAATAAGGGCCAAAATACCAAAGGCAATAGGCGGATGGCCTGCTTTTTGGATGTACGCCAAAGATGGTGCTGGAGCCACTGCTTCAGAGATTGATGTTTTTGAATTTTTTTATTCGGCAAATCAGAATACTTATGACTGGACAGGTTATGATCATGGAGATGGTGTAGGTGCTGATTATCTAAATATTAAGAACAATCAATGGGTGTGGCATCCTGGCTTTGATTTTGCTGCTGACTACCATACCTATACCTTGATTTGGAAAAAAGGAGACATTCAAAAATGGGTTGACAGCACTATGGTAAAGGGTACTTATTTCGAATGGATAGGCACTTCAGCTCCCCAGATTTTGCTTAACCTCGCAATGGGAGGCAGTATCAATTCAAATCCAATAGCAGCTGATTTCCCGGTCAAATTTAAAATTGATTACTTAAAGATATATATAAAGGACGAAAGTACTTCAGGTGTAGATAATCAGGCCCCCTCAATTCCAAGTACCCTTAAATCAACTTATATAACTCAAAAATCATGTATCTTATCTTGGCAAGCTTCCACAGATAATGCTGGGGTAACAGGTTACGAAGTTTTCATCGATGGCAAATCAATAGGGATTACTGCTTCAACATTTTTCAGCGTGAAAGGCTTAAGTTGTGGCGTCACTTATTCTTTGACCGTTCGTGCAAAAGATGCTGCAGGTAACTGGTCAGATCAAAGCAGTTCCATAGATACACATACTATTGGTTGTAATATTACCAATATTGCATTGAATAAATCTACAACTGTTTCCAGTACTGAAGCTGTCCTCTATAAGGCCAGTTTTGTTAATGATGGAGATGCAACTACACGCTGGTCCAGTTTATATGCTGATCCTCAGTGGGTAAGAATAGATCTCGGAGCAACTTGCACGATCAATGGTGTTTCACTTATTTGGGAGGCTGCCTTTGGTAAGGCTTACCAGATACAGGTTTCAGACGATGACGCTACTTGGTCAGATATCTACAGCACGACTTCCAGTGACGGTGGTTCGGATGATATATCAGGCTTAACAGCAAGTGGACGATACATAAGAATGTATGGTACAGCAAGAAACACACCTTATGGTTATTCTCTTTTCGAATTTGCGGTTTATGGTTCAAATCCCACAAGTGGTATAACATCAGCAATAGCGCCGGTTAATTTTAGAGTTTTCCCAAACCCTGCTTCGAATAAAATAAATATTCGAATGAATAAAACCGTCAACAATAATGTTGAAATTGGAATCTATAATATGCAGGGCCAAAAGGTAAGATCGATTTCCCGTAATGCCGTAAAATCAGATATTATTACCGTTGATTTGAATAACCTAAGCAAAGGAATGTATACAGTAAAATTGATCGATAAAGGTGTACAAAGTATAGCCACATTTTCAAAAGAGTAAAGTTGATGAATCCTAACTCTGAAGGTTTAGAAAGCAGATTGATTGTCCAGCAAATTTATAAGATAAAAATAAAATGGTTGACCTAAAGAAAAAAGAATTTGATTTATTTTACAATTCAATTATGCTAAAAATTTTACCATGTTGAGATTGTTTTTATTACACTTACTGATTATTTTAGCACTTACTGGTTTTAGCCAAATACCTCGGGGGCGGGTACAAATAAAGAATGGCACTTTAGTATCCGACAGTGGAACATTATTAAGAGGTGCGTATATTTCTACAGATATATCTCCTACTCTTCCCCTTAAATCTGATCTTAAGAAGTTGAAAAATCTTGGATTCAACTGTATCCATTTATATGCTGAATGTCCGCAATATATGAAGCCAGGTGATTCTGCCATACTGGTTGACAGTATTGTGAAATGGACCCGAAATGAGTCACTGTATCTTATTCTTAACATTGGAGGTTGTCATCAAAATGGACAGTTTGACTTAACATTTGTTAAAGATTTCTGGAATTTTTATGCTCCTCGTTATAAAGATGAAACCCACGTAGTTTATGAAATTTGTAACGAGCCATTTGGATGGTCAGCTCCTTACGATGCAAATACAATTGAAATGGAAGTCACGGCCTATAATATTATTCGTGCTAAGGCCCCTGAAACGCATATTCTTTTAATGAGTTACTCTGAGGCCATAAAAGCTGCCAGTGTTATTTCAGATTGTAAAAAACTAGGAACAGGAATTGATTGGAGCAATGCATCTATTGCTTCACATGGTTATGGAATAGCATCCGAAGAACTAAATGTCTTTATCAGTACCATAAAAAATGCCGGATATGCGTTAACTATAACTGAACCGGCAGAAATTAATGAGGGAATTGTGAATTTAGCAACTACCAGGATATTTGAGAACGAATTTGTCTCTTATACTCATTATATTTCAGCACACAGCATCATCAGCGACCCCTCTGTTTATAAATCTAAAATTGAAGGTAGTGAAATCAGGTGGGTACCTGATTTTGGAACATGGCCAGGTACTATTCCAAAAACAACTTATAAAAATCCTTTTACTTCATATGTGGCCGGATTTTATGATAAAGGATATGGGTTTAAAATCTATGGAACCAATGTCGGTTCGGTTTCAAATAATGACTATGTTGGTTATTATAACTTTGATTTTCAAATGGGAACAAGTGAATTTGAAGTTAAATGTACATCTGGAGGATTGGGTGGGAAAATTGAATTACATCTCGATTCAGTGAATGGGCAATTACTTGGTACTTGTGCGGTTTCTTCTTCCGGAAGTTGGGATATAATTAGCTCATATGCGTGCAAAATCAGTCAGATTAGCGGAGTTCATGATATTTACTTCCTTTTTAAAGGTGGCATTTATGATTTATTCAATATGAATAGTTTTATTTTTAAACCTAATGCGACTGATAATTTCACTTTGTTGGATAATCAAATCATAAAGATATTTCCCAATCCAGCTAAGAGTCAAATAAATGTAACCTGTGATGAAATATCAACTATTGAAATATGCGATGCTCAAGGGAGAATATTGATAAAAGCCCAATTATCTGAAATTAACAACATTATTTCAGTTGCTAATTTAGCCTCTGGAAGCTATATAGTTAAAATCTTAGGCACAACTAAAGTTACTTCAAAGTTATTAATAATTTATTGAAGTATTTAAACACATCTCTACTTTAAATATATTTAAAATATCTTGACAATCACAGTGCTTAATGCCATGTCTGATACATTTATTTAAATATATTTAAATATTCTTGACATTTACATAGAATTTGTGTATTTATTGATAAAGAACTTCGCCAAGCTAAAGCTGATATACAATTGTTTGTGGATAAGTCATTTCTTTCTGATGCAGGTAAACTAAAGTATAAAGAAGTGGTTGAGTTGAACTATAACCAATTATTTATTCCTTGACATGAAATCGATGTGAATGAAGTTAAGAGTGATGTAACTTAATTAAAAAAAATAACCCGAAACACCAGTAAAATTAGGTGTTCCGGGTTTTTTAGTAGCGGGGGCCAGACTCGAACTGACGGCCTTTGGGTTATGAGCCCAACGAGCTACCAACTGCTCCACCCCGCAATATATCTTTGGTATTTGAATCGTCGTAATATAGAACTGCGCTTTGCTTGTGATATTCTTGCTTAGCGAGTGCAAATATAGGCGAATAATTTAGATAATCCTAATCCGGCATTAATTTATTTCACAATTTCTTTATTAGCCCAAGTTAAAAACCATTAATAAAACGATTGAAGGATTAGTTTTGTTTAAATCTTTCTAATTTTGTTGTTTATAAAAATGGACAATGAATAGAAAAGAACTGAGGAAGAAAATATTTCAGATGCTGAAGGATCATTATCGGCTGATCATTTATAATGATTCAACGATTCAAACTGTCTGGAGTATCAAACTGACTCCCATTAAGGTATTGTCCATTGGCGGTTTGGGCGCCGTTCTACTGGTTTTACTTACCACTATTATTATAGCCTATACTCCCTTGCGTGAAAGTATTCCGGGTTATCCTAGTGCAAAAGTAAGGCATCAGATCATTCTGAATTATATGTTGGTTGATTCACTGGAAAATGAAATCCAAACCAGGGATAATTATATGGACAAGATCAAGACCTTGTTTCAAGGTGAAGTACCATTGGATGAGGCGCCGCCAGTGGACTCTGCAATGAAGTTCATGCAAGTTAAGTTCAAAAATATAAATGTTGATTCTGTATTTAAGGATAAATTACTTGAAGAAAAGGAAAGCCTTTCAATTCCAACGAATCCAAAACGTTCAATAAAAATTGCACATATTCATTTCTATAACCCTATTCGCGGAGTGATCGCAACTAAATTCAATACAAAAACCAGACACCTGGCAGTTGATGTGGTTGGAAATCCAAATTCACAAATATTAAGCGTCTTGGATGGAACGGTTATATTTGCAGGCTGGACTATGGATACAGGTTTTTCTGTATATGTTCAGCATGAGAATAACCTGGTGTCAGCCTACAAACACAATGGTGAATTATTGAAAACCGTGGGCGATAAAGTGAAAGCGGGTGAGGTGATTGCTACAATGGGCAGCAGTGGCGAACTCAATGTGGGCCCACACCTTCATTTTGAACTGTGGTACAATGGAATTGCAATTGATCCTCAAACATATATAGATTTTTAAGCTGCTTTATGAAGAAAAGAATTGCGATTCTGGGTTCAACCGGATCAATCGGTACTCAAACTCTTGAGGTAATTGCACAAAACCCTGAGCATTTTCAAGTAGAAGTGCTGACGGCCAATAACAATGTAGAATTGTTGATTGAGCAAGCCAAAAGGTTCCAACCCAATGTGATAGTGATTACCAATAATTGTCATTACGATATACTGAAAGAGGCGCTTCAAAATGAGCCGATCAAGATTTATACCGGCAAGGAAGCGCTGGAGCAGGTGGTGCAGATGGAAACCATTGATATAGTGGTTACTGCAATGGTTGGTTACGCCGGGTTAATTCCTACCTGCAATGCAATCAAGGCCGGTAAACATATTGCACTGGCCAACAAGGAAACCATGGTAGTGGCCGGCGAAATAATCAATCAGCTGGCCATCGAGCACAAAGTTAATATTTATCCTGTTGATTCTGAACATTCTGCCATCTTTCAGTGTTTAGTAGGTGAGTTTAATAATGAAATTGAAAAGATTTACCTTACAGCTTCAGGGGGGCCATTCAGAGGTTTTTCTGCTGAGCAATTGGCAAATGTTACCAAAGCTGATGCTTTGAAACATCCGAACTGGAATATGGGAGCTAAAATTACCATCGACTCAGCATCAATGATGAATAAAGGCTTTGAAGTGATTGAAGCAAAATGGCTGTTTGGTTTGAAAGTTGAACAAATTGATGTGATCGTTCATCCGCAAAGTATCGTTCATTCTATTGTTCAATTTCGCGATGGCTCAATGAAAGCGCAGATGGGTATGCCTGATATGAAGCTTCCAATTCAGTATGCACTCAGCTTTCCGGATAGGTTGGTTTCAGAATTCAAAAGATTTAGTTTTTTAGATTATCCAAAACTGACTTTCGAACAGCCAAATACGAAAAATTTTCGTAACCTTGCACTTGCTTTTGAAGCCATGAATCAGGGTGGAAATATGCCTTGTATTTTAAATGCAGCCAATGAGGTGGTAGTACAAGCATTTCTGACAGATAGAATTAGTTTTCTGCAAATGCCTGAAATCATTGAAATGGCCATGAATAAGGGAGCATTTATTAAAAAACCGAACCTGGACGATTACATCCAAACGGACAAAGAAATTCGTATAGTAACATCTGCTCTGGTTAAATCCATGGCAATTAATAAGATTTAAAAATATAATTTATTCGATGGAAGTAATTCTAATAAAAGCGGCACAGCTCATTTTAAGTTTATCAATATTGGTGATCATACACGAATTCGGACATTTTATACTTGCCCGTATTTTTAAGACACGTGTAGAAAAGTTCTATCTATTTTTCGATCCTTGGTTCTCCCTGTTCAAAGTTAAAAAAGGTGAAACTGAATACGGTATCGGCTGGTTACCTTTGGGAGGATATGTCAAGATTTCGGGAATGATCGACGAATCTATGGATAAGGAAGCCATGAAACTTCCAGCTCAGCCTTATGAATTCAGGGCCAAAAAAACATGGCAGCGGTTGCTGATCATGGTTGGTGGAGTTGTAATGAATTTTATCCTGGCATTTGTCATTTACATCGCTATCCTCTATGCCTGGGGCGATCAATACCTTCCAACGGCAAATGTCAAAAATGGTATTATGGTCTATGAAGCTGGAGAGAAAATCGGTTTGCGCAATGGCGACAAGATCCTCTCGGTAGATCATGTAACGATCGAAAATTTTAATAAAATAATACCAACTGTTTTGCTTGACGATGCCAAGACTATTCAGGTTTTACGCGACGGGCAGCAGATGGATGTTCAAATCAAGGAAGAGGACCTGGCTCTGCTGATTAAGAGCAAGAGGGTTTTCGATCCACGTTTACCTTTTGAATTCAAAGCAGACAAGATCGTGAAAGAATCTCCTGCCAGCCTTGCCGGACTGGAAAAGGGCGATGTGTTTGTAAATGTTGATGGAAACGTCTTTGGCTTTTATGATGAATTTACTGACTATGCCAAATCTCACAAAGGTCAGAAAATTGAAGTAAATGTTTTACGCAATGGCATACCCAAAGCCCTTCAAGTGCAAGTATCTGATGATGGTACACTTGGATTTTATCCCGAATTTCTTGAAAGTGCTATTGGAACACTCCAATATGCGACTGTGACCTATGGTTTTTTCGAATCCATTCATGCCGGGATCAATAAAGGGATTAGCACGATCAACGATTATCTGAAACAATTTAAATTAATATTCTCGACCAAAACCAAAGGCTATGAAAGCTTGGGTGGTTTTATTGCCATTGGTAATATTTTTCCGGGAATGTGGAACTGGCATTCATTCTGGAATATGACCGCATTTCTATCTATTATTCTAGGAGTTATGAATCTCTTACCTATTCCTGCTCTGGATGGAGGCCATGTTATGTTTCTCCTTTTCGAGATGATCACTGGACGCAAGCCTAACGATAAGTTTATGGAATACGCACAGATTGCCGGAATGGCTCTTTTACTTTCACTTGTCCTCTATGCAAATGGAAACGATATATTTAAACTTTTCAAATGACATTTAGAGTGATTATTTTTGTATTTTTGCAGTCAATCATTTAAACTTTATTTAAATCTTTAAAATATGAACTTATTTATTATTGCCGGTGTAATTGGACCTCAGGAGCTTATCGTCGTATTGGTGGTAGTCGTACTGATGTTTGGCGGAACCAAGATTCCAGAGTTGATGAAAGGCTTGGGTAAGGGAATCAAAGAATTTAAGAATGCATCCAAAACAGAGGATGAAGATCCTAAGAAGGATCCAGAAAAGATTGAAAAATTAAAGTAAGTAAACGGTTGTATTACGAATCGGAAAACTAAGCATTTGCATGTTTGGCTATGAATTCGGTAAGCTCATGCAAGTTGCTTGTTCCGAAGTCGTTCTTTTTCAGTATGTATTTTGGTATGGTATAGATCTGAGTATGAATGCTATGGATTTAATGACCTGCTAATCTGGTCAGACCATTGCATCAGTTTTTAAATCAGTCGATCTTAAATTCAAACTTACTGTACTGTTAAAGGTTGAAAATAGGAGTTAAGCCTGTTTTTTATTCAGAATAAAAAGTAAATCAACCGATACTAATTCAAAAGATAATTGATCCCGCCAACAGCGGGATTTTTTTTGTCCTACTTCTTCATTTAAAATAGAAAACCTTTCCTCCTTATAAAGGATTCAGATAATACACTTTGATGATTGGATTGCTTCGTACTTACCAATAACAGATTAGTAACCAGACCATTAAGTTTTATTTCTCCCACTTCTCCAGCCATTAGGGACAGATTTTATAATATAATAGTTCTTACCGACTCAATACTAACTCAGTACTAACTCAATATTAACTCAATACTAACTCAATATTAATTCAATACTCAATGGGTTATTTATGGGTTGTATATGGGTACATAATGGGTCGATGAACCCGTAATGTACCCATTATGAACCCATAATGTACCCATAATGTACCCATTCGCTATTGAGTTAATATTGAGTTAGTATTGAATTGGTATTGACTTAGTATTGACTTAGTATTGAATTAATAGAGGGAATAGATTATTCAAATAAAAGGAGATCATTTTGATGGAATCAATGCCTCATGATTTAGTAAAAGTGGATTTACTACTCTCCTGTGAGTTTTGTATTGTTGCAAACTCATGCAGTGACTGCCTTACAATGAGGCTGTTACATTGTTGTGGCTGATAAAATGGCTTTCCTCCCTGGAGGCTGCTGTGCCTGATGGTACGTCATTTTAATGTTGATACGACACCAATGTCATGTCAATAGATTTGAAAGTAGGTTTTGGTGATTGAACAAATTGAAAGTAGAAATTGAATTAATGTGAAGTGCCAAATATGCGGAGTGCTTAAAGTTCTTAAGATGTCTTAAACTGTAGGCAATTTAAGTACTTTAGGCACTTCGCATTTCTTCCTGCTAAAAGAAATCTTCCGAAGTGTCGAGGCTTTGTTCGATGCTTTCAGGATCATCGCAATTGATGTTTACCGAAAAGTTTGCAGGTCGTTCAAATTGAGATTGATCATGATAAGGTAGGCTGGGGTCAGCATAGACTTTACGCATAAAGTAGCCCCAGATGGGCAATGCCATACTTGCTCCTTGTCCTGAACGCAGATCGGCAAAATGGATACTTCTCAATTCAGCACCTGTCCATGAACCATTGACCAATTCGGGAGTGATTCCAATAAACCAGCCATCGGATTGATTTTGGGTAGTACCTGTTTTTGCTGCAATTGGGCCCTTAAACCCACCGTACTGAGGGCTCCAGCGTAATCTGTTTCCCGAACCTGCATCAACGACTCCACGCATCAGTTCAATCATTAGATAAGCTGTCTGATCGTCAATGGCATCGTGTTTTTCGGGAAGGAATGATGAAATGACGTTGCCATGGCGGTCTTCAATACGTGTTACAAAAATCGGTTGGGTAAAAACTCCTTTATTGGCGAAGGTTCCATAAGCTCCCACCATTTCATATAGGGTAACATCGGAGGTCCCGAGAAACATAGATGGCACGGGATCAATTGGACTGTAAATTCCCATTTTTTTCATCACATCAGCCACCGACTGCGGATTATATTGTTTCATTACCCAGGCAGATACCTGGTTAACAGAATGAGCAAGACCCCATTTCAGGGTAACCATCTTATCATCAAATTTGGTTGGATTCGAATTCTTTGCTTCCCAAATACGACCATCAGGCAAAATAAACTGCTGTTTAACATTGGGAACCTTGCTGCAGGGCGACAGTCCATTTTGCATGGCCAGTGTATATAAAAATGGCTTAACAGTCGATCCTACCTGCCTTTTACCGTCCTTAACCATATCGTACATGAAATGAGAATAGTCTGGTCCACCCACATAAGCTTTAACCTGTCCTGTTTTTAATTCCATCGACATAAATGAGGACCGGAGAATGCTGAGACAATATTTTATGGAGTCAAGCGGCGATAGAGTAGTGTCTCTGTCACCCTTAAATGAGAAAACAGTCATTTCAACAGGCGTATTGAATATTCTCCTGATTTCATCCCAAGATTTACCATTATGCTTTGCAACTCTGTATCTAAGAGTCTGTTTGATAGATTGATCCATGATGTTATCAACTTCTTCACTGGACAAATCGTTTGAGAATGGTCTGTTTCTTAAACCATTAAGATGTTTAGAGAAGGCAGGCTGTAAATTGGTTTTCAGATGGGTTGTAACTGCTTCTTCTGCATACCGTTGCATGCGTGAGTCGATGGTCGTAATAATATGAATTCCATCACGGTATAAATTGTATGGAGTGCCGTCGGCTTTTTTATTTTTATTGCACCAACCATACAGTGCATTGGTTTCCCATTGAACGGAATCTTCTTTAAATCTCTGATTTTGCCAGGCCCGATAGTCCGAACGGTTCGGTTTACCTGCATTCATTGTAGCACGAAGGTACTCCCTGAAATAAGGTGCCAGTCCGGTTTTAAAATCTACCTTGTGGTAATCAAGTTCCAATGGTTTCGCTTGAGCAGCCTTACAAACTGCATTTGAAATGTAACCATATTTTTCCATTTGTGCCAATACCACATTCCGACGCTTGATCACCAGTTCAGGCCGGCGAACAGGATTATATAATGACGAATTTTTGGCCATTCCAACAAGCATTGCAGCCTGTTCAAGCTTAAGGGAACCGGGAGTGGTATTGAAATATACCGATGAAGCAGTTTTAATTCCTACCGCGAGGTTCAGAAAATCATATTTATTGAGGTACATCGTAAGGATTTCCTCTTTGGTGTAACTTTTTTCGAGCTTAACAGCAATGACCCATTCTTTGAATTTACGTACAATAAGTTTCAGTTTATTATCGAGATTGTCTCTTGGGAAGAGCATTTTTGCCAATTGCTGGCTAATGGTACTTCCACCTCCAGAGTTGGTATCGGCGGTAAGAATTCCTTTTATAACCCTGAACAATCCCCGGATATCAACTCCTGAATGTTTAAAAAACCTTACATCTTCAGTAGCGATAAGGGAATGGAGCAAATCTGGACTAAATTCTTCATACTGGACAAAACTTCTGTTCTCCTTGTAAAAATATTTTCCCAGGTCTACATTATCTGCTGAAACGACTTCAGAAGCCAAAAGACTTTCTGGATTTTCCAGATCTTCAAAAGTCGGCATAAACCCAAGCCATCCTTCAGCAATCATGAAAAACAACAGGAAAATAGCCACAACAGCCAGTCCGTATACATACCAGAAAATCCTTATATACTTTTTATATACTGTAATATCTTTTTCCATCCAGAAATAAATTCGTTTTGACTGGCAAAGATAATGATTCCAAACTGACTTTCATTTCTTTGAGATTTACTGTTAAAAAAGTCCTTATAATTAATGTGAAAGTTGGACCTTATAAGATGCCGCTAAGTTAATATTAATTTGGGTTAACTGCAACATATTCAAGAATATAATGTGAAGTCCTAAGGGCTTTGTTAATATCACCGGAGGGCTCATTCTGAAGGTTCAGAATCAATGGTCAGAAGAGCTCATTTTTAATATATTAATCATTATCAAATCAATATGATTAAATATTTATTGTATTTTAATTTGATCTTAGCAATTCCTTTTCTTTAATTTGCACAAAATTTTGAAACTAGTAAGATTAATATATCGATCTATGTACGAAAACCTGGTTATTGTTGAGTCCCCTGCAAAAGCAAAAACGATTGAGAAATTTTTGGGTAAAGATTTTTTAGTCACCTCAAGTATGGGGCACATCAGGGATTTGGAGAAAAAAGATTTTGGAATTGACATTCAAAACAATTTCACTCCAAAATATGAAATCTCTCCTGACAAGAAGAAGTTAGTGGCAGAACTCAAGAAATTGGCCAAGGAATCGAAAACGATTTGGCTGGCCTCTGACGAGGACCGTGAAGGTGAAGCTATTTCATGGCACTTAATGGAAACCCTTGCACTTGATCCTGAAAACACCAAACGCATTGTATTTCATGAGATTACCAAGGAAGCTATATTGAAAGCAGTTCAAAATCCACGTCCACTCGATATCAATCTGGTGAATGCACAGCAGGCTCGAAGAGTACTCGACAGGATTGTAGGTTTTGAAGTATCACCGGTATTGTGGAAGAAGGTCAAGCCTTCACTTTCAGCCGGAAGGGTTCAATCAGTGGCTGTTAGGTTTATTGTTGAACGCGAACGCGAGATTATCAACTTTGCATCTACTTCATCTTTTAGGGTTTCGACCAACTTTCTGGTTCCTGAAAGTGATGGTAAAATTTCGGAACTTAAAGCTGAACTCAACAATCGTTTTGACACAAAAGCTGAAGCTTATGCTTTTTTAGAAAAGTGTAAAAATGCTGAATTTCAGATTAGTGACGTCGTAAAAAAGCCAGGAAGAAGATCTCCGGCACCACCTTTTATTACATCTACGCTTCAACAGGAGGCAAGCCGGAAACTTGGATTTTCCGTTTCCCAAACTATGAGTATAGCTCAGAAATTATATGAATCGGGTAAAATTACCTACATGCGTACTGACTCTGTAATACTTTCAAGCTTAGCAATTAATACAGCCAAAGAGAAGATTATCAGCAGTATGGGTGAAAAATATCACCAATTCAGACAATATAAAAATAAATCAAAAGGCGCACAGGAAGCTCATGAGGCCATTCGACCTACCTACCTCGATCAGGAGGAAATTGCAGGCACCAGCCAGGAGAAGAAATTATATGACCTGATCTGGAAGCGTACAATTGCTTCACAGATGGCTGAAGCAGAGCTTGAAAAAACAACTGTTACGATCGACATTTCAACAGTTTCTGAAAAATTCATGGCTTCAGGTGAAGTTTTGATATTTGATGGTTTCCTGAAAGTATATATGGAATCTTTTGACGATGAGGAGCAAAACGGCGGTACCAAAGGGTTATTACCCCCGTTGTCGGTTAAGCAAAAGCTGCGCACTGAAAAAATTCAGGCTACTGAACGTTTTACCTTAAAGCCCCCACGCTATACAGAAGCCAGTTTGGTTAAAAAGCTTGAGGAACAAGGCATTGGACGACCTTCTACTTATGCACCTATTATCACTACTGTTCAGAATCGTGGCTATGTTGTGAAAGAAGATCGGGTAGGAGTAGAGCGTCCCTTCACTGAACTTGTTTTATCGGGACAAAAAATTACTGAGAAAAATAAGACTGAAAATACAGGCGCCGAAAAGTCAAAGTTATTCCCAACAGATATAGGGATGGTGGTAACCGACTTTTTGATCAAATATTTTGATTTGATCATGGATTATAATTTTACTGCCAAAGTTGAATTGGAATTTGATGAAATTGCTGAAGGAACCATTGTCTGGAATGATATGATACGCAGCTTCTATGATCCTTTTCACTTGAAGGTTGAAGGTGCTTTAAATGAGGCAGAACGTGCCAATGGAGTTCGAATATTGGGAGTAGATCCAAAATCAGGTAAAGATTTGTCCGTGAGGATTGGACGTTTTGGTCCAGTTGCACAGTTGGGCGAAGTGGCTGAAGGAGGCGAGAAACCTCAGTTTGCCAGTCTCAGAGCTGAACAGCATTTAGAAACAATTACTATTGAGGAGGCGCTTGAACTCTTTAAACTGCCGCGCACCCTTGGCGACTATGAAGGTAAAGCTGTGACCGTTGCAATTGGTCGGTTTGGTCCTTACGTAAGGCATAACAGTGTT
>Ga0209100_1001036_pt1 | contig 20470 bp, 20 predicted proteins | sample lystaG_FD_185480 | JGI IMG/M metagenome (GOLD analysis project Ga0209100, IMG submission 185480) | Glacier valley bacterial and archeal communities from Borup Fiord, Nunavut, Canada, to study Microbial Dark Matter (Phase II) -... | ecosystem: Environmental > Aquatic > Freshwater > Ice > Glacier ...
CGCCGTGGTTCTGCACGACGTGCTTGACGATACTCAAGCCGAGCCCCGACCCGCCGGTGTGGCGGGATCGAGCCGGATCGATGCGGAAGAAGCGCTCGAACACGCGATCGAGTTCGTCATCCGGGATTCCGATTCCCTGGTCGGTGACGGCGATCTCGACGATGCCGTCGGCGTTTTTGACGCCGACGCCGACCCGGGAACCCTTGGGCGAATACTGGATCGCGTTGGCAATGAGGTTGTGCAGAGCAACCGCGAGAAGCGGCTCATCGCCGTATACCTCGGCGCCAGTATCTCCCCCGCTGACGATGGTTACCCGGCTGGACTCCGCTGCCACGCGATTCTGGTCTACGGCGAGGGCGACCACGTGGTCGATTTCCACGATTGTGGGGCTGGCGAGTGCATCCGCGGCCTGCAACCGGGAGAGCTCAATGATTTCCTGGGTGATGCGCGCAAGGCGATCCGCCTCCTTGGTGAGACGTTTGGCGAAGCGGCGCACCTGGTCCGGTTCGTCGGATGCCACCTGCAGCGCCTCGGCGAGGAGGCCGACCGCTCCGATCGGAGTCTTGAGCTCGTGGCTGATGTTGGCCACAAAGTCCCGTCGCACCTCGTCGAGCCGGTACGACTCGGTGCGGTCCTCCGCGAGCAGCAGGATGTACCGCGCACCAAGCCGAGCCACCCGCACGAAGAGGTAGATGTTCGCGTCGCCGAAGGGGCCGCGAGCGAGCTCGAGCTCCTGGGTGATCGGCTCGCCGTAGCGACGCACGCGATCCACGATGGTGACAAGTTCCGGATGCACCAGCGCCTGGTTCCAGACCAGCCCAAAGGCCATCGCACCCGGGCTCGCCTTCACGACCGTATTAGAGGGATCGAGCACGACGCCGGCGGACTCGAGGGCCTCGATCACCTGGTCAACACCGTCCGGAACCGCAGTGCTCACCACCGCCACCGCGCGCTGCCCGCGGCGTGTGGAGGCGACGAGCACCGCCGTGACGCCAGCGCCGACGACAATGCCGAAAGCCAGCGCGAGCGGCACCAGCAGGGCGGAGTCCATAGCGACTAGATTAGTTACATTCGGGGGCTCGGCTCGTGCCCGCATGGTATCCGGCTCCCGCACTTGGCGTGTTGTTCAGGTGCGGTTCCCCTCCTGTTCATCTCCGCGGGGCAGGGTAGCACGAACTGTGCGGGAATTGAAGACTCGCAGCGAAAGGGACGGACACGATGCGCGAGGTATTCCAGCAGGAACTGGCGGAGGTGCAGGAGCGCCTCGTCGAGATCGCCACCCTTGTGGAAACGTCGATACACAACGCCACTCGCGCGTTCAACGAATCGAACGTGTCGCTCGCCGAGGCCGTCATAGCCGACGACGACAAGATCGACGAAGCGACGATCGCCCTCGATGAGCTCGCCATCAACATCCTCGCTCGCCAGCAGCCGGTGGCCCGCGACCTGCGCATCGTCGTGAGCGCACTGCGCATCAGCGCCTCGCTCGAGCGGATGGGCGACATGTCCGAGCACATCGCGCAGCTCGCACGCTACCGCTATCCCGACAAGGTGGTGCCGAAGTCACTTCGCTCCACGTTCGCGGAGCTCGGCCACCTGGACGTGCAGATCGCGCGCAAGCTCACCGAGCTGCTTCGCACGGAAGACGTGCGCATCGCCGAAGAGATCCGCAACGACGATGACCGGATCGACGCGCTGCACCTCAGCGTTTTCGACAAGGTGCTCGGGGAGACCTGGAAGGGCGGGGCCGTCGACACTGTGGATGCCACCCTCGCGTCGCGCTACCACGAGCGATTCGCCGACCACGCGGTCTCGATCGCAAAAAAGGTGCAGTACCTGGCTACCGGCGACTGGGTCGCCGCGCAACTCTGACCCTTCCCCACCCGGTTTGACTACCGCCACCCGGTTTTCACACGGAGGTGGGCGCAAAAACGGGAGATGGTCGCGCTGGTAGGGGCGCGGATCTACTTCTTACCCTGCGCTGCGACCGCCGCAGCACCGGCCGCAGCCGCTTCGGGGTCGAGGTACACGGCCGGCTTCACCGGCGCGAAAGTCTCGTCGAGGGTGTAGACCAGCGGGATACCCGTGGGGATGTTCAGCTCCGCGATCGCGTCATCCGCAATGTGGTCGAGGTGCTTGACCAGGGCGCGAAGCGAGTTGCCGTGCGCGGTGACGAGCACGGTCTTGCCCGCGGTGAGGTCCACGGTGATTTCGGACTCCCAGTAGGGAAGCATCCGATCGATCACCAGTTTGAGGGATTCGGTTCGTGGCAGATCGGCGCCGAGCCCGACGTAGCGCGGGTCATGGGCTTGCGAGAATTCGCTGTCGTCGTCAAGCGGCGGCGGCGGCACGTCGAAGGACCTGCGCCACGTCATGAACTGCTCCTGGCCGTATTCGGCGAGCGTCTGCGCCTTGTCCTTGCCCTGCAGCGCACCGTAGTGGCGTTCGTTGAGGCGCCAGCTGCGCTTCACATCGATCCAGTCGCGGTCGGCGACATCCAGGGCTATATCGGCGGTGTGGATGGCCCGCTTGAGCACACTCGTGTACTGGATATCGGGCAGGATACCGGATTCCCCGAGGAGCTCGCCGGCGCGCCTCGCCTCGGCGCGACCCTGGTCGCTGAGGTCGACATCCACCCACCCGGTGAAGAGATTCTTCTGGTTCCAGTCGGACTGGCCGTGGCGCAGCAGGATGAGCGTGTACGTCATGCGTCAACTCTAGCGAGCGGGATAATCGACCCATGCCCATCGGTTCGATCACTCGCGGGACCACCGGCACCAATCGCCTGCGCCGCGTCGACCGGTGGATCGCAGAGCTTCCGGCCTTCCGCCGGGCGGCTGATCCGTTGGTGGTCGACCTCGGTTACGGGGCATCCGCGATAACCACCCTGGAGCTGCACCAGCGCCTCTCACGGGTGCGTCCGCGGGTGCAGGTGGTGGGCCTGGAGATAGATCCGGCACGGGTGACACTCGCGGCGCTCTCCGCACGACCCGGAGTGCACTTCGCGCTCGGCGGATTCGAGGTGCCACTGCCCGATGAGCGCGAGGCCACGGTCATCCGAGCGCTCAATGTGCTGCGGCAGTACGACGAATCCGAAGTGCTCGCGGCGTGGCGTCTGATGGTGTCGCGCCTGGAGCCGGAGGGGGTGCTCGTGGAGGGTACCTGCAACGAGGTGGGCCGCGTGGCCAGTTGGGTGGATGTCACGGCCGACGGGCCCCGCGCCCTCACGGTCAGCCTGCGCCTCGCCGACCTCGAACGGCCGTCCATCGTGGCAGAGCGGCTGCCCAAGGTGCTGATCCATCGCAATGTGCCCGGGGAGCGAGTGCACGCCTTTCTCCTGGAGCTCGATCGACAGTGGCAGCTGAATGCCGCTCTCTCGGTCTACGGGCCGTCGCAGCGGTGGATCACCTCCGCCCGGGGCCTCGCCAACGAGGGCTGGCCGGTGCAGGGCGGTCGTTCGCGCTGGAAGCTCGGCGAACTCACCGTGGACTGGGCTGCGGTGGCACCGCAGGGTTTTGTGTGGTGACCCGGCCCCCGTCCACCTCCCGCCCGTCCACCTCCCGTTTTTGCGACCACCCCCCTGTTGACACAGGGGGGTGGTCGCAAAAACAGGAGGTGGTGGCGGAGGTGGCGGTGTCGCAAACCCGCACTCACACCTCGGGAAGCAGCGCGCGGGCCTTGTCGGCCGGTAGATCGGCAGCCATGAGAAGGTCGACCAGGAGCGGCCGCATCATCAGGATCACTACCGAGTCGGTCACCGGCGCACCCGCAACGGCAGTGTCGGGTCGCAGCCGCTCGGCGACCGCTACAAGTCCGACCCGCACGGTGTCTGCAAGCAGCGGGTCGTCGAGGCTCTGGCCGAGCAGCTCCACCGAGGTTCCCAGGCTCGCCACAATCGATCCGATCACGGGGCGCGGCACCCCATCGCGCACGAGGAAGTCGATGCGTCGCGCGATCACCCGCAGGTTGCGGGTGGCGAGGTCCATGCCGCGCAACACGCGTGCCTGGGCACCCAGATCCGGGCGCCGCCGATACAGGAATGGCGAGATCCGTGCTATCGCTGCCGCCGAGTCGACGGATACCGCCCAATTATCGATGATCGGCTGGGTGGTGCGCAGGCGTTCGAGGGCGTGATCCGCGGCCGGCTCATCGGCTTTGTCCAGCGCGACGGCGAGGGAGTCGAGCGCGTCGGTGAGCGACGCGAAGAGCGTGCGGGCGTCCCGTCGCACGAAACGGCGCGGATCCCGTGGTACGAGCGCGGTGACGAGCAGCGCGACGACTCCCCCGATGATGCCGTCGATGCTGCGGACGAAGGGTCCGCCAGCAGGAGCGGGCAACAGCATCACGAGTATCGCCTGCACCCCGGCAGCGACCGCGAATGCGTTGCTCGGCGACAGGGCGCGCGCGACCACCAGGGTCAGCAGCAGCACGAGAGCGAGCTGCCAGAGGCCTTGGCCCACCGCCAAGAGCAATGCCTCACTGAGCGCTATTCCGATGATGATGCCGATCGCCGTCTCGAGCACCCGGACAGGCCGGGCGTCCCGCGCGAAGCCCAGAGTCGAAATGGAGACCGTGACGGCGATGAGCGGCACCACATGCCCGAAGAGGTAGTGCGCCACCGCGAAGGCGGCGGAGGCCGCGATCACGATCTGCAACGCCGGCACGATCGACTCTATGGTGCGTTGGGCGGACGAGCGCAGGTCGAAGAGGTGCGGTATGACCGAGCGCAGTCTGCCCCCATCCATCCTCAGCGCTCGATCCCTAGCGCTTGGTCGCGCCGAGACGGGGCAGTCGTGGCACGTTCGCTGCCGCACCAGCCTCCGGCGGCACCACGATCTCCTGGGCCGCCGGAACCAGGATTCCCTCCGACCGCACCGCGAGCTCGGCGAGCGGGTCGGTGGTGCGCTTGACGACCGCGAGCGCGATCGGGCCAAGCTCGAAATGGCGGGCGGCGGATGTCACGTGCCCGACCGTACTCTCACCCAGCAGCACCTCGTCTCCCGGCGACGGCAGCACGGATTCCGAGCCGTCGAGATGCAGCATCACCAGGCGACGCGGCGGATGCCCGAGGTTGTGCACCTTGGCGACAGTCTCCTGCCCGCGGTAACAGCCCTTGGTGAGGTGCACGGCCGAGCGTAACCAGTCGAGCTCGTGGGGAATCGTCTTCTCATCGCCCTCGGTGGCCAGCCGGGGGCGCCAGGCGGCGATCCGCAGCGCCTCGAGCGCGAGGAATCCTGCGAGCGGGAGCTCGAGCCCGGCGAGCCCCGCACGGGCAATGATGACCTCGCTGTAGGTCCACTCCTTGGCCGGGTGGTGTTCGACGGTGGCGTACTGCCAGCCTCCGGGAGACACTTCCGACCACGGATCCTTCCAGACCAGCGGCACAGCGTTGGGCGAGGCGACGAGAATCTGGGGGGTTCCCAGGGTTCCGATCGTGGCAAAGTCTGCGGTGCGGTCCCGCAGCTCGACCCGCAGCATGAACACCATTTTCGAGAGCCAGGCGAACAGCCCGGGCGCTTGCTCGCGCTCGAGCAGCAGCCAGAGATCCACACCATCATCGAGCAGGCGCACGGCGTATTCGACCCGACCGGTTTGGTCGAGTAACAGGGTCTCGCTTGACTGCCCCGGCGTCAGGTCGGTGACGCTCTGCGAGGTGAGCGAGTTGATCCAGGTCAGGCGGTCGGCACCGGAGATGGAGAGCACTGCCCGGTGCGAGAGATCCACGACCGCCTGACCCTCGGCGAGCGAGCGTTGCTCCGCAAAAGGGTTGCCATAGTGGGCTGCGACGCCGGCATCCACAGCCACACCGTCGACGGCCGTCGGTCGCACGAGATCACTCAAGGCGGGCTAGCCGTCCGGATGCGTGGGTCGCGAGTTCCTGGCCGAGGGCGGCGAGATCCCAGGCCCAGAGCATGTGATTGTCGACCAGTCCATAGATGCGGGTGGAGGCGGTGTGTTCCTTTGAGGTGACAGATCGCATGACGGCGTCGGTCGCCAGGTCGATGCGCGGGCCCTTGACCTGCCCGACATAGAGCTCGCTGACTCCGCCCGGATGCAGGATCGACACTTCGATGTCGAAGCCGTCCGAGGCGTTGCGCAGCGTCTCCACCGCCTGCGCGGTGGTGAATGGCTGGATTCCGACGCCCTGCAGCAGGCCAGGTCCCCGGTCGCCCTCGGTGGCCTGCCGGCTCAGCCGCCAGTAACCGGTCTCGGTGGCGAGCGGCGTGAGGTCCTCATCGAGCAGCCAGGTGTACGAGCTGTAGTTCAGGTGCGGGAGTGCGTCGTGGGTGAAACTCAGGCGATGCCCGAACTCGTAGTTGCGGGTCTCTTCGCTGACGCTGTAGTTCACGACACCGGTACCTTCCCAGACACCGATGAGCCAGGACAGCGGCACAAGCTCAGCGGGCAGGTTGACCGGTAGATCGATCACGATGGCCCCGTACTAGCGCTGGCCGCGGAAGAGATTGAACAGCACCACAACAGAGACGTAGCCGATGGCCAGGGTGGCGAGGATCAACAGGCCGATGAAGAACAGCTCAAGACCGAGGTACATGTTTCAACTCTACGCGGCGCGGAGCTGCAGCATGCCCAGCACGACGGTGGCGATGCCGAGAATCACCACGGAGCCGCCGAGGCAGGCCATCATGCGGTCCACCAGGCCCTCTTTCTGCACGATCGCGAGCTGGATGCAGAAGGTGAGCAGCACATCCGCCGCGAGCACGAACGGCAACCAGCCGAGGTACTGCGTGTGAGGAGCGAGAAGACCGATCAGCACCGAGCCGACGACCGCAAGTGACCACACGGGAACGACGCTCGTGAGAGCGAGGCGGGTGGCGGGCTGGTCCATGGTCACAGTCCCAATACTGCACTACGCGCGCCTGGCGGAGCCGAGAAGTGCCTTTAGACTGTGGTTCGGCACATGGAGGACTCGTTGGCGCAGCTGTTGATCCTGACTTCCGCCGTCAACAGCGATGTCTTGCCCGCCCTCGGACTTCTCAGCCACCGGACGCGGCAGATTCCCGCCGAGCCGGCGTCGCTCATCACCGCGCCGAGTTGCGATCTGATCCTCGTGGATGCCCGGCAGGATCTGGCCAGAGCCAAAGCGCTCTGCAAGATCCTCAACACGACCGGCGTGAATGTTCCCCTCATGCTCATCCTCACGGAGGGCGGTCTCACGGCGGTGAGCGCTGACTGGGGCGTGGACGACGTGATCCTGGAGACTGCCGGTCCCGCGGAAGTGGATGCCCGGATCCGCCTCGTCGTCGGGCGCCAGGCCCTGGACAAGACCAGCAACAAGATCCACGCCTCCGGGGTAGTGATCGATGAAGCGAGCTACTCGGCGAAGGTTCACGGGCGGCCGCTCGATCTCACGTTCAAGGAATTCGAGCTGCTGCGCTTTCTGGCCACCCATCCGTCCCGCGTATTCACCCGCGAGCAACTGCTCAGCGAGGTGTGGGGTTACGACTACTTCGGCGGCACCCGCACCGTCGACGTGCATGTGCGGCGGCTTCGTGCGAAGCTCGGCGACCTCGAGTCGCTGATCGGCACGGTGCGAAACGTGGGCTATCGCTTCAACGTCTACGAAGACGACACCGAACGCCTTGCCCAGTCCGTCAATTCCTGACACTCTCGCCCGCCTCATCGAGCGGGCCAGGGATGCCGACGGCCAACCGCCGTTCTCGGACGGCTCGCTCGTGCAGCTGCGCACCGGCGAGAAGCAACTACTGGAGCTGGATGGGGCCGCTGCCGTCTACTCGGCAGTCGAAGCCGAATTCGTGGTGGAGCCCGTCCATCGCGGGAAACGAATCGGCACCCGGATACTCGAGCAGCTCCTGGAGTGCTGCGACCCAGGCGTGAAGTTCTGGGCGCACGGGGATCATCCGGCGGCCCGCGTCCTTGCGGCCAGTCACGGGTTCGCGCCGGTGCGGCGGCTGCTGCAACTGCGCGCATCGGTGGCCGCATCCCCGGCTGCTGACCGCTCGACCACGGGATTTCGCCCCGGAGTCGACGACGACGATTGGCTGGCACTCAACGCCCGGGCCTTCGCGTTTCACCCCGAGCAGGGGTCCGTGAGCCAGTGCGACCTCGACGGGCTGACAACGGAGTCATGGTTCGACCCGGGTGACTTTCTCCTGTTGCGCGACGGCGACCTCCTCGTCGGCTATTGCTGGCTGAAGATCGAGGATTCGATCGGCGAGTTCTACGTCGTCGGTGTCGATCCCGAGAGACAGGGCGAGGGGCTCGGCCGCCGCCTGATGGACGCCGGTTTCTCGCGGCTCGCGGCCCGCGGCATCCGTACCGCTGCCCTCTATGTGGAATCCGACAACGTGCCAGCCGTAAGCCTGTATCGCTCGCTCGGATTCACCGAGTACTCGGTCGACATCCAGTACGCGCGTGGCTGAGTCGTTCACCTGGCTGTTCGCAAAGAGGAGCGGATGACGGCAACAGGCGAAGTGCAATGATTTAGGTATGAGCAACGAGACCTACCTTGGTGACGCCGGATTGGCCACGGACGGTCTCGACGACGACGACGACGACGAGTCCAGCTGGGTCGACGACGGCACCCTGCCGGCGCAGCGCTATCTCGACCGGGAGCTGAGCTGGCTGGCCTTCAACACCCGGGTGCTCGAGCTGGCAGAGGATCCCGAACTGCCGCTTCTGGAACGGGCGAACTTCCTCGCTATCTTCGCGAGCAACCTCGATGAGTTCTTCATGGTGCGCATCGCGGGCCTCAAGCGCCGCATCCTCACCGGGCTCGCCGTTCCGACCAACATCGGGGCCGCGCCCACCGAGGTGCTCGCCATGATCCAGGATCGCGCGCACGAGCTGCAGGCCCGCCACGCGCTCGCCTTCCGCGAACTCGTGAAACCCGACCTCGACGATGCCGGCATCCACATCGAGACCTGGGCCGACCTCGGACAGGCCGATCGCGACCTGCTCGACAAGATCTTCGCCGCCCGCATCTTTCCGGTGCTGATGCCACTGGCCGTGGACCCGGCGCATCCGTTCCCCTACATCTCCGGCCTCTCCCTCAACCTGTCGATCCGGGTGCGCAATCCCAAGATCGGCAAGGACGAGTTCGCCCGCCTCAAGGTGCCACCGATGCTGCCGCGCTTCGTGCAGCTTCCGGACGACGGCAGCGGACTCCTGCGTTTCATCCCGCTCGAAGACCTCATCTCCAATCACCTCGGCGACCTCTTCCCCGGCATGGAGGTTCTCGATCACCACGAGTTCCGCGTCACTCGCAACGAGGATGTCGTGCTCGAGGAAGACGAGTCGGAAAACCTGATCCAGACCCTCGAGCGCGAGCTGCTGCGCCGCCGGTTCGGTCCACCGATCCGGCTTGAGATCACGGACGACATGGACGACCGCACGCTCGGCCTGCTCGTGCGCGAGCTCGACATCACCGACTCGGAGGTATACCGGCTTCCCGCCCCCCTCGACCTCGGCGGGCTGTTCGAGCTGAACAAGATCGATCGCCCGACGCTGAAGTACCGCCGGCATGTACCGACGACCGCGTCCCAGCTGCTGCCGCTCGAACCGAATGCGGCACCGGACATCTTCGGATCGATTGCGCGCCAGGACATTCTTCTCCACCACCCCTACGAGTCCTTCGCCACGAGCGTGCAGGCCTTCCTCGAGCAGGCCGCGGCGGATCCAGACGTGCTCGCCATCAAGCAGACCCTCTACCGCACCTCGGGCGACAGCCCCATCGTCGAGGCGCTCATCCAGGCCGCCGAGGCCGGCAAGCAGGTGCTGGCCCTGGTGGAGATCAAGGCGCGGTTCGACGAGTCGGCCAACATCTCCTGGGCACGCAAGCTCGAGAAGGCCGGCGTGCATGTGGTCTACGGACTCGTCGGGCTCAAGACCCACTGCAAGCTCGCGCTCGTGATCCGCCAGGAGAATGGCATTCTCAAGCACTACAGCCACATCGGCACCGGCAACTACAACCCCAAGACAAGCCGCATCTACGAGGACTTCGGCCTGCTCACGGCGAGCGGCACTGTGGGCAAGGACCTGACGCGCCTATTCAACGAGCTCTCCGGCTATGCGATCGAGAAGAAATTCAAGCGGCTGCTCGTCGCACCCCTCCACCTGCGCAAGGGCCTGATCAAACGCATCCGGATCGAAGCAGACAACGCCCGGAACGGCATGCCTTCGGGCATCCGCATCAAACTCAACTCGATCGTCGACGAAGCCATCATCGATGCGCTGTACCGGGCGAGCGAGGCCGGGGTACCGATCGAGCTGGTGGTGCGCGGCATCTGCGGCGTCAAGCCGGGAGTCGAGGGCCTGAGCGGCAACATCGAGGTGCGGTCGATTCTGGGTCGATACCTCGAACACTCCCGCATCTTCGCCTTCGTCAACGGCGGCGACCCGCAGGTCTACATCGGCAGCGCCGACCTGATGCACCGCAACCTGGATCGCCGGGTGGAGGCGCTGGTGCGGCTCACCAACCCCGAGCACCTGCGCGAGATTGAGGATCTGTTCGACCTCGCCATGTCAGACGACACCGCCCACTGGAAGCTCGGCGCCGATGGGAGCTGGATGCGCCGATACCGGGCGGATGACGGCTCCCTCCTGGAGGACATGCAGAATGTGCTGATGCGACAGGTTTCCCAGCGGAAGCGATCCGGAGTAGTGCGGTGACCCTCACCGGCCCCGCTGTCGTGCAGGCCGCGGGAGCGGTCTGCTGGCGCGAGACGACAACGGGCGTTGAACTGCTCGTCGTCCATCGGGGCGACCGCGCTGATGTCTCCATCCCCAAGGGCAAGGTCGATCCCGGGGAGACTCCCCCGCAGACCGCCGTGCGCGAGATCGCGGAAGAGACTGGGCTCGCGATCGCACTCGGAGCCCCCCTCGGTACGACCGAATACACGATGCCGGGTGGGCGCGAGAAGATCGTGCACTACTGGTCGGCCGAGGTCTCGGACGCCGCCATCGCCGGGTCGACCTTCGTCGCCAACAAGGAAGTCACCGCCGTGGAGTGGCTGTCGGTGACGGCGGCGCGCGCGGCCCTCAGCTACGACAGCGATCGTGACGTACTCGATCGGTTCTCAGCGCGGGTGAAGGCTGGCACTATCCGCACCTTCCCGATCATCGTGCTCCGACACGGTCGCGCGGTTCCCCCCGCGAGCTGGGACGGGCCGGATGCCACGCGCCCGCTGTTGCATCGCGGCCTCGAGCAGTCCCGCAGTGTCGCTCCCGCCATCGCCGCCTGGGGACCGGTGAAACTCATCAGCAGCCCGGCGGTGCGGTGTCTCGCCACGATCGAACCGATCGCCGCCCTCACCGACCTCGCCGTGAAACAGTCCTCCGGCATCAGCCAGGACGCTTTCGAAGACGGCGTCGCCAGAGTTCGCAAGACGATGCGAAAGCGACTCGCGGCTGGCGTTGCTGTCGTGCTCTGCAGCCACGGACCGGTGATACGAGACCTCATCGATGAGACGGCAGCGCTCACGAATACGCCACTCGACGCTCCTCTTCGCCGGGCAGGAATGCTGTCGACCTCGGAGTTCACGGTGCTGCACGTGTCGTCCGAGCATCCGGATGCCCCGCTCGTCGCCGTCGAGACTCACGGCCCGGCATTCCTCTAGAACGACGAGTGTTCAGGTCCTGTTAACCTCCAGTACACCGTCTGGGCCAGGTCTGGTCAATGAGCGTTTGTATGGTCGCTGAGGGGTCGGAATCGGCCCACGTCCTGTCTTTGAACTCCCGAAGGGAACCCTGTGAACATCAAGCGTTTTGGCAGCGTTGCTGCCATTGCTGTCGCAGCCACCATCGTCCTGTCCTCATGCGCGGCAAACGAGGCAGCACCCGCCGCCTCCGGATCCGCAGCCCCGGTGAGCAAGCTCAGCGGCACCCTGAACGGTATCGGCTCCTCCGCGCAGGGCGCGGCCGAGACCGCCTGGATCGCCGGCTTCCAGACCTCCAACCCGAAAGTCACGGTCAACTACGACCCCCAGGGCTCAGGCGCCGGACGCACCAACTTCATCTCGGGAGCCGCGGCCTTCGCCGGCTCGGATGCCGCGCTCAAGGATGCCGAACTCGCCACCCCTTCTCCGCTCTGCAAGGCCGGCACCAAGGCGATCGACCTTCCCGTCTATATCTCGCCGATCGCCATCGCCTATAACGTCACCGGCCTCAAGGACCTCAAGCTCGACGCCGCGACCATCGCGGGCATCTTCAAGGGTGCGATCACCAAGTGGGATGACCCGGCCATCAAGTCGCTGAACTCGGGAGCCACGCTTCCCTCAGCGGCGATCGTCGTTGTGCACCGCTCAGACGACTCCGGCACCACCCAGAACTTCACCGATTACCTCGCCGCGAACGCGCCGACAGTCTGGGGCAAGCCGGCTGCCCAGACCTACCCGTACGCCATCGGTGACGCGGCGAAGGGCACCTCGGGTGTCGCCGACGCCGTCAAGGGGGCTGCCAACAGCATCACGTACATCGACGAGTCCGGCGCGACCGGCCTCGGCATCGCGCAGCTGAAGGTCGGCTCCGCATTCGTGAAGATCAACGCTGCCGGTGCCGCCGATGTCGTGGCGAAGTCCCCGACCGTCACCGGTCGCGGCGCAAACGATCTCGCGATCGCGATCGACCGCAAGAACACGGACAAGAACGCATGGCCGCTCGTTCTGGTGAGCTACATGATCGTCTGCAACACCTACGCCGACCCGGCCAAGGGTGAGCTCGTGAAGGCCTACGCAGAGTACGCCGCAAGCTCCGAGGGACAGGCCGCAGCGAAGTCGCAGGCTGGTTCGGCTCCTCTCTCCAAGGAACTCGCCGCCAAGGTCGCGAAGGTGATCGCTACCATCAAGTAGTGAACTCGTAAACTCGGCCTGGGTTGCCTGCGTCTCGCAGCCCGGGCCGAGCCCGCGTTCCGACCCGGATCCTTAGTACCGTCCCACGTCAGGAAGAGATGGAATGGCAAGTCAAGCAACGGGAGTGATCAAAGCCCGAGTGCGACTCGGAGACCGGGTGTTCTCCAGCAGTACTGTCATCGCCGGCTCGATCATCCTCGTCGTACTCGCCGCCGTTGCCCTCTTCCTCGTCGTGCAGGCCATCCCGGCCATCACCGCCAAGGCCGGCACCCTTCCCAACTCCGCCCCCAACTTCTGGGCCTACGTCTGGCCCCTCGTCTTCGGCACCGTCTGGTCCGCCGCAATCGCCCTGATTTTTTCCATCCCCATCTCAATCGGGGTGGCCCTCTTCATTTCCCACTACGCTCCGCGCCGACTCGCCCAGGGCCTCGGCTACGTGATCGACCTTCTGGCCGCCGTACCCTCCGTCGTCTTCGGTCTCTGGGGCGTTCTCGTGCTCGCCCGAGAGATACAGCCCTTCTTCGTCTTCCTCAACGCCAACTTCGGCTGGATCCCGCTCTTCGGTGGCGTCGTCTCTGGCACGGGCAAGACCGTGCTCACTGTCGCCATCGTGCTTGCCGTCATGGTTCTGCCGATCATGACCGCCGTGTGCCGGGAGATCTTCCTGCAGACGCCCCGGCTGCACGAGGAGGCCGCACTCGCCCTCGGTGCCACCCGCTGGGAGATGATCCGGATGGCGGTGCTCCCATTCGCCCGCCCCGGCATCATCTCCGCCTCCATGCTCGGCCTCGGCCGCGCTCTCGGCGAGACGCTCGCGGTGGCCATGGTGCTCTCACCGGCCATAGTCATCAACTTCTTACTGCTCACTGCGCAGAATCCGAACACGATCGCGGCGAACATCGCGCTACAGTTTCCCGAGGCATCCGGGGTCGGCGTCAACACCCTCATCGCCTCGGGCCTCGTGCTGTTCGTGATCACCTTCATCGTGAACGCGATCGCCCGTGTTGCGGTGAATCGCCGCAAGGCATTCTCGGGAGCGAACTAGTGGCTGTGACTACGACGGGCCCGATGCCGAACGCTCTCACCGCCGGTCGCCTACCCAGAGGCGCGGTGTGGATGGTTCTGCTCGGCAGCTGGGTGCTCCTCGCCATCGTCTTCGCCCTCGTGCAGATGACCGGTGCGACAAAGCAGTACAACCTCGTCGGCGCGATCTTCCTCGGCACGGTGCTCTTCAACATTCTGCTGTTCGTCATCACCTACCTCGTGGAGGGCGCACGCCAGGCCCGGGACCGCCTCGCGAGCTCCCTCGTCGCCACCGCGTTCATCATCGCGCTGCTCCCGCTCGTGTCGCTCGTCTACACGGTGCTTCTCAACGGCCTGTCGCGCATGGTGGCACCCTCGTTCTTCTCCCAGTCGATGCGCAATGTGCTCGGAGCCGGTGGGGGCGCGGTTCATGCCGTCATCGGAACCCTCGAGATCACGGCCGTTGCCACGATCATCTCCGTGCCGATCGGACTGCTCACCTCGATCTACCTGGTCGAATACGGACGCGGCCTGCTTGCCCGTGTCATCACCTTCATGGTCGACGTGATGACGGGCATCCCCTCGATCGTCGCCGGCCTGTTCGCCTACGCCCTCTTGGTACTGGTGACCGGCAATGTCGGCTTCCGATCCGGTTTCGGCGGATCTATCGCGTTGTCGGTGCTCATGATCCCCGTCGTCGTTCGTTCCTCCGAGGAGATGCTCAAGCTCGTGCCCAATGAGCTGCGCGAGGCCTCCTACGCTCTCGGTGTACCGAAGTGGCTCACGGTGCTCAAGATCGTGCTCCGTACCTCCATCGCCGGCATCACGACTGCGGTCATGCTCTCAATCGCGAGGGTGATCGGTGAGACAGCGCCACTGCTCATCATCTGCGGGCTCACCACGAGCGTGAACTACGACCTCTTCCGGGACCGGATGATGACCCTGCCGGTTTTCGTGTATACGCAGTACTCCAACCAGGGCGCCAATCAGGCCGACTTCGTGAATCGAGCCTGGGCCGGAGCGCTTACCCTGATACTCATCGTCATGCTGCTCAATCTCGGCGCTCGCCTCGTCGCACGAATCTTCGCCCCCAAGCTCGGCCGTTGAGCGCGGCGAACAACCAAAGGAACCCCGTGTCCAAGCGCATCGAAGTCAATGATCTGAACGTGTACTACGGAAAGTTCAAGGCCGTGGAAGACGTGACACTGACCATTGAACCTCGCACCGTCACCGCTTTCATCGGACCTAGCGGCTGCGGAAAGTCCACCTTCCTCCGCACCCTGAACCGCATGCACGAGGTGATTCCCGGTGCCCGCGTCGAGGGTGAGGTGCTGATCGACGGTAACAACCTATACGGGCAGGACGTCGACCCGGTGCTCGTGCGCCGCCAGGTGGGCATGGTCTTCCAGCGCCCCAACCCCTTCCCCACCATGTCCATCCGCGACAACGTAATCGCGGGGGTGAAGCTCAACAACCGCAAGATCACCAAGACCGACGCCGATTCGCTCGTCGAGAGGTCGCTGCAGAGCGCCAACCTCTGGAACGAGGTCAAGGACCGCCTCGCGCTGCCCGGCTCCAGCCTCTCCGGCGGCCAGCAGCAGCGCCTGTGCATCGCGCGGGCGATCGCGGTGCAACCGGACGTCGTGCTCATGGACGAGCCGTGTTCCGCCCTCGACCCGATCTCGACCCTCGCGATCGAAGACCTCATCGAGGAGCTCAAGGTCGACTACACGATTGTGATCGTGACGCACAATATGCAGCAGGCATCCCGTGTGTCCGACCGAACGGCGTTCTTCAACATCGCCGGCACGGGCAAGCCCGGCCGGCTCATCGAATACGACGACACCAACACGATCTTCTCGAAGCCGAGCGTTCAGGCCACTGAAGACTACGTTTCGGGCAAGTTCGGTTAGCCAGAGACCGCCGGTCTCGATGCGATCGCTGCGCGACCTGATCGACCCACTCGACCACCGGTGGTCAGGCGCTCTGCACTGCCACGATCGGCGCGGTGGTCGGAGCCTTGGAGCCGCCGCTCGGTTCGACCGTGATGCCGAGAGTGTCGCCCGCGGCCATAGCCCCGGAGAGCACACTCACTGTCGTGCCGGATGACGCGGCGTTGAAGATCCCCGCCGGAGTCGCGTTCGAGCTCTTGTCGATGTACCAGAGCTGGTAGGTCTTGCCGTCTGCGAGCTTCGGAAGCTTGTCGATCACGACTGCAGACTGCTTGAGGCCCACCGACCATACGAATGTGGCCGTGCCGCCGCCGGTGACGTCCGCCTTGGCCTGCTGGTAGTCACTCGCCGACACGATGGCCGAGATAGCAGCTGCCTGCTGCTGGGATTGATTGCCCGCGGACAGCCCAAGGATGTTGCCGCCGACAAAGAGCGCGACCGCCGCGGCCGCCGCCACCAGGATGGAGGCCGGGCGGCTGTACCAGCGAGCGGCAGCTTTCTTCGCGGCTCGTGAGGTCGTGCCGAGGCTCGCCGCGCTAACGGCTCCGGCTGAGGAATCCTGCTGAGGTGAGATTTGCTGTGGTGTTGTGACCGCAGGTACTGCCGAGAGCGTCGGACGCGCCGTCGGAAGGGGAGCGCGCTGAGGAGTCACGGCGATCTGCGCCATGAGCCTGGCCTTGAGGTCGGCCGGGGGCGCGACAGGGGCGGTAGAGAGTCCGATCAGCACGACTGTATCCGACAATGAAGCCACCTCCGCCCGCGTCTCTTCGGATGTCAGCAGGTACGCCTCGAACCGAGCCTTTTCATCGCCCTCAAGTGCGTCCAATGCGTACGCGCCACTGAGGAGGTGTAGTTCTTCGCGATCAGTCACGATGCCACCCCCAATTCATCGCGCAGGCGGATCATGCCGTCGCGTAATCGTGTTTTCACCGTGCCGATGGGCACGCTGAGCATTGCTGCCACTTCACTGTGGCTAAAGCCGCCGTAATACGCCAGGGTGACGGCCTGGCGCTGCAGTTCGGTCAATTGCGACATGGCTTCCTTCACCCTTTCGTGTTCGATAGTCGTTTCCACCGTATCCGCCACATTGTCGTAGTCGGACACGTAATCCCTGATGCCGATCTTCACATCACGATCGCGCCCGGACTGTGACGACCTGATGCGGTCGATTGCACGCCGGTGAGCCATGGTGAGGATCCAGGTGGATGCCCCGCCTTTGCTCGGTTCGTACCGTGATGCGTTTTGCCAGATCTCCAGGAATACCTCCTGGGTCACTTCTTCCGATTGCGCGTGATCCACCAGTAGTCTGCGAATCAGCCCGAAGACTCTCGGGGAGATCTCGTCGTACAGTGCCCCGAAAGCCGCCTGGTCCCCGCCCGCAATCTGCGCGAGCAAAGTTTCTTTCGTCGCAAGTTTGTCCGTGGACTGATAGTCCTGGCGGCGGTCGGTTTCACGGGGCACGAGCCTAAGCATTGCAAACATTCCGTGCGATCGTGTGCGGTGCGGAAAAGACACTCGTGATGAGCGTCGATTGGAGCACCCCGGTATTCAGTTGTGTGCCACTAGCGCAGACAGAACAGCATCGGTTTAATTCCGAGGCCGTTCCGTCTCTGCGGGTCACAACAGGAATTCGCCACCGACGGCGAAACGGATTGGTCCCTACCGCATTCAGCCTCGAAATCCGATGGCTTCGGGGCATCCGGCTCCCAAAAGGGTGCCGGGCCGCAGGAACGCCTCTCGGCGCTAGGCCGCTCGGAGCGGCGAATATTGGAGCCCGGGGTTACTGCGGCCCGGCGATGGCCCTTGCGGGCCGTTGACGAGTGTACCCGCCGACTCTGGATGCTTCCGCGTGCGCAGCGCGTCGACGTTCCAGCGTCACTTCCTGCCAGAAGTCAACTTCGCAGCGTTCTGGCGGCCGGGAGGAGGCGAAGTTGGCACCCTGGCAGGCTGGGCCGGAGTCCCGAGGTCAGTCGAGTGAACCGGCCCGCCAGAGCCTTGCGCAGGAGACGAACTCTGTGGCCGTCTGGGACAGGCGGAGCGCCCGGGTGGTGAGTTCGGATGCGCGCTCCGGCGAAGTGAGGTCCGAGTCATCCGCGATGCTCGTGGCGCCCAGCGCTGTGATGCGGCAGAACGCCGCAGCCCGGTCGAGCGCCACGCCGAAGTCTCCCTGGAACAGGCCCCGCAGGATCTGGTCGGCAAGAGCGATGATCTCCGCAGGGCCGGTCGGTGAGGTCGCGCCAGCGACGACCGGGTCGATAGTCGTCGCGATCTCGGTACCGCGCTGGAACAGGTGGGAGACAGCCTCGGCATCCTGGCGCACGAGCGCTCGCATCAGGTAGATGCGCCAGAGCGCTCCGGGCAGGCTGCGCGGGCTGGCACGGGCCCAGAGTTCGGCCACGGCATCGATGCCGTGTTCGTCGGTGAAGGCCACGAGCCGGTCGACCACTCCCTGGTCGGAGCTCTGCCGCACACGACTGAGAAGCGCGCCAGCGGTCTCATGGGCGACGCGACTGATCTGGGCGGGGTCCTCCCCGCCCACGAAGCTCTCGAACTTGGCGCCCGAGAACTGGGTCGGCTTATGGAACTGGTCAGTCATTCGATAAAGCCTAAGCCAGCGGATGCCGCACTCGCGGCTCGTTCGCCGGTCGCGCAATCCACGCTAGATTTAACTGCAGGGGCCTCTAGCTCAGTTGGTAGAGCATCGGACTTTTAATCCGTGGGTCGTCGGTTCGAGCCCGACGGGGCCCACCCTCTTGATCCGTCTCGCTTGCCCGTGGAGAGATGGTCAGATGCGGATTTCGCCGCTGAGAACCGGCGGAGCGTAGGCTGACCGGGCCGTCGCTGACGTCTCTAGGCCCGTGCCTGCGCCGGGGCATCGATGACAACCTCACCCGAAAGATCACGCTGACGGACGCCAGCTGGCTCGCGGTCGTGAGGGACGGAGTTGCCGGACCGGTAAACCTCGCCATCGCCATCTCCCTCGGCGCCACCCTGCCTCCCGTGATCGGCCTCGCGGCCTCGATGGTGGCCGGATTCTTTGCTTACGGGTGGGCGCGGTGCTCTTCATCGTTGCGATGCGACATGTCGGCACAGCGCGTGCCGGCGCCTACTTTCCCATCGCACCGTTCTTCGGGGCCGTGCTGGCGGTCTTTCTCGACGCGCCGATCACGCTCATCCCGATGATCGCCGCACGCGCACGGCACTGGGGGTCTGGCTTCACCTCACCGAGCGCGGCGAGCACGAGCAAGAGGCGACCGACCTCACACTGCGAGCGAACCCTCGAGGGAGGGAGCGACGCCGAGTTCGTCCCGCAGGCGGATGAGTGCCTCTCGCAGGCGTGACTTCAGCGTGCTGACCGGTATCTCCAGACGGGCAGCCAGCTCGGGACCGGTGAGCCCCTCGAAGTAGGTCATCGAGATCGCATCACGCTGGATGGGGGTCAACCGTGCCATCGCGACGGTCACCCGCGACGACTCTGCCGAGAGCTCGCCCGCCTCGGCGACCGGGTCGAAATACACCTCGCAATCGCGCAGTCCGATGCGCAGGTCCCGATCCCGGCTGGCCTGGCACGCCCGCACGCGGTCGACCGCACGCCCGTGGGCCTTCATCATGATCCAGCTGATGGCGGAACCCCGGGAGGGATCGAATCGGGATGCCGACCGCCACACCTCGACGAATACGTCCTGCGTTACTTCCTGGGACTGTCCGTCATCCACCAGCGTGCGAAGGATCAGGCCGTGGACGCGCGGGGCCATCCGGTCATACAGTTGCCTAAAGGCGGTGTGGTCACCCACCGCGACCCGTGACAGCAGACCATCGGTGTGCGATCGGGCTTCCGTCGCCGTCGCGGCATCCCGGTTATCAGCCATGAGATCCGCCCTTCGAAGTCGGTGAACAGAAATGGTGAGCAGAGGCTGACGGAATCTGGGTCGGCGATTCGTAACGCTACGGCCAGAAGTTAATCGCTGCGCAGGGCTTGACCCGGCTACCGAGTCTGTGTAGGGGTTCTGAAATGCGCCTACCGCATGGGCTTGCCCCGGCGCGATACGCTCAGGTTCCGTCGCGACGGTGAGCCGTCCCCATCAGATTGGCAAACCACAGCGAAACGACTCTCCGGATTTCTGCGGCTCCTGGCCGGGCTCGCAATTCTCAGCGCGGTCATCGGCCAGTTCGTCTATACCGCTGGGCGTGCAGCGATCAATCCGTTCAACTTTTTTGGATACTTCACGATCCAGAGCAACATCATCACGATGGTCGCCTTCTTCGCCTCCGCCTACTTCATCCTCGGCCGCAAGACGCAACCGACCTGGGTCATCTACCTGCGGGCGATTACCACCACCATCATCGTTCTCGTCGGGCTTGTCTACAACACCCTGTTGTCCGGCGCCCCGCTCGCGGGCTCCTTCGACCTCGCCTGGTCGAGCAATATCCTGCACATCATCGTCCCGATCTATGCACTGGTGGACTGGTTGCTCCTCCCCGACCGCACGAAGCTGCCCCACAGGGGGCTCTGGTTGGTGCTGATCTACCCGCTTGTCTGGCTGGTCGTCATCCTGATCCGTGGCGCGACCGACGGCTGGGTGCCCTATCCGTTTCTCGACCCGGCAACCGGCTATGGATCGGTGACCATCCACTGCATCGCGATCTCGGCCCTCACCGCGGTGTTCG
>Ga0209100_1001041_pt1 | contig 20438 bp, 16 predicted proteins | sample lystaG_FD_185480 | JGI IMG/M metagenome (GOLD analysis project Ga0209100, IMG submission 185480) | Glacier valley bacterial and archeal communities from Borup Fiord, Nunavut, Canada, to study Microbial Dark Matter (Phase II) -... | ecosystem: Environmental > Aquatic > Freshwater > Ice > Glacier ...
TGCGTTCCGAACCCCGCCCTCTCCCATGACTCATCGATACCAGGTGAAACAGCGATGCGATGCACCTCTGTGCGTTCAGCTCAGCGGGAGAGGATCACGTTCGGCTCTCGGCTCGGGCAGGTCTTCATCACGAGGGCTTCAATATCGGGGTTCGCGGTATGGATTGTCGCTCCCTTCGGCAAGAGCACGAGGATCTTGCACAGGTCGCTAACACTTTTTTCGTCGTAGACGCCGTAGGAGAACACCCGCAGAGCGTTGCTCTTGGTCATCGAGTTGGCGGCGACCTCGAGCAGCCAGAAGTTCACGAAGTCCTGATCATCCACTCCCGACTGCCAGTACAGGATGGGTTTCTCGAGGATTCCGCCGCGCAGGATCAGTTCCGATGCCACATCGGCGCGACCGGTGACCTGCCCGGCAAGAATCCAGTGGACCGGCTGGGTCCACCGGTGAAGGGCGTCCGACGGAGGCGCAATGAGCACGACGCCCGCGGCGAGGACGGCGACGACCACCACGCTGAGCATCCTCACGAGCCGACTGTCCCTCAGCGAGATCAGAGCGGCTGGAAGGAGCCCGATCAGCAGGACCAGGCAGATCGCCGTCGCCATCCAGAGGAATTTGAGGGGGTAGTAGGTCCAGGGTGAGGGCTCATGGCGGGTGAGGAAGAGTAGCGCGCCGAGAGCAGCCACTGACCCGCATACGACGGCCACCACTCCCGAGAGGGGCACACTGCGCCAGGACCGGAAGGCCACGATCGCCAGGAAGACCGCTCCGATACCGACGACAAACAGTTCCGCGTGGGGCAGCGCGAAAGTGGCGCCCTGGGCGATCAGGAACCCCCGGAGATGGAGAAAGCTAGGCAGTACCACCCCGAATGCGTAGAGCACGAGTTGAGCTGAGCACGCGATCGCCCACACCAGGGCGACCCCCCGGGTCGCGACAAGCCGACGCCACTGCTGGATGACGATCATCACGGCGAGAGCCGCAGGCAGGAGCACCAGCGGGCTCCAGACAGCGAAGAGCAGGCTCGCAGCAAGACAAAGCAGCCCGAACGCCATCGTGGGGTGGGCCCGTGACCCGAGGAAGGCGATGAATGCCACGAACGCGATGGGAAAGGCCACGTGTGAGCTGAAGAACCCGTACTCGAGGGGGAGACTGGTGAAGAGCCAAGACAGCGGAAGCAGCGACGTCGCACCCGAGACCGCCCCGATGACGAGTGATTGGTCGGTGACGGAACGGGTGAGGCTCGACGCGACAACTCCCGCAGTGAGGCAGGTGACAGCGATGAGCAGTATCCACACGTTCGAGAACGCGGTGATGTCGTGACGGAGCAGTTCGGCGGACGCCACGCCGCTGCGACCGGACTCCATAGATACAGCCATCAGCGCGGAGGGGAGCGGCACGGGGTTCTCGTTCGGCCCAACCCCGATCCCGCCGCGATAGATGATCTCCCGGGCGAACAGCAGGTTGTTGGGCGAGTCCCCCCGCATCACCCAGGTCAGTTTCGCGGTCCCGGGCAGCAGATCGTTGGCGACCATCGAGACGAACCAGACCACCGGCCCGACGAGTGCAGGCAGCCAGACCGCCGCGTTCGCTTGTGCGGGAATGCGAAAAACCATTTCCCGGCACTGCCAGACCCCGGCGAGCCCGACCACTGTGAACACCACCAGGAGCGTACCGAGCATGGGAAGGTGCACGGCCGCGGTGAGCATGGTCAGGGAGAGAACAAGCCACAGGTCAACAAAAAACACGGTGGCGACCGCGAGCCCAGCACCGAACCGCTCACGCAACGCCAGAAGCCAGGGCAGGCTAGATATGACGAACGACAGCCACGACGGAAGGCCGATCACCGCGAGCACGGCGAACAGCGGTATTGCCGCGGTGATGCAGCCGAGAAATACCCGGCGCGCGCCGAGCCGCCGGTGACGGACATCCGTCAGCGAATCTGTCATCGGTCGGCAGCCCGCGAGGTACGGCTCGCCAGGAGATAGCTGAGATGGATGAGGAGGCCGGCGATTGGCCCGAGCAGAAGAGTCGACTCGACCTTGGGCACGAAATCGAGGGGGGTCACCATCACGCCGATGGTCACCACCGCCGATGCGACCCATCCGGCCGAATAGACGAAGTGGCGTGATGCTGCGAGCACCGCCGACCCGCTGACCGACAGTGCCGCGACGAGTGCGGAGGATGCCACGAGCACCGCGATGAGACTGCCGCTGATCGAGGTCTGCGAGCCGCTCAGCCAGGAGAGCACCGGGGGCCCGATCCACCAGCCGAGCCCGGCCAGCACCCCGGCTCCAACGGCGATCGCGAGGAAGATAAGCCCCAAAGTACGCCAGAGCAGGTCCCCATGGTCGCGAAACCGCACGACGAAATAGCTTTGCAGCGACATCACTGTGACGATGAGCGGGGCTCTGGTGAGGGTGATCGTGAAGATGATCTGACCGACGAAAACCGCGGGCTCGTCATGCGCCGCGAGTCCGAGGATCAGCGGGAAGCCACTGACGAGGATCGCGGTCGATGCCGATGCCAGCACGGTGCGGGCGACGTTCCAGCTGAGTACACGGTACCCGACGTCGAGTTCACTCCGACCGACGAATCCTGGTCGGATGAAACGCCACAGGATGATTACCGCGAGCGGGAACGGGAGCGCGACGACCCAGGCGAGAGCCACGATGTCGTGGGTGAACGTGAGAGCGACAAGCAGAAGCACGAGTCGCAACAGCGCGTCGGTCGCGACGAGCAGAGCGAGCGATCTCCACTGTGAGACCCCGTATAGCGATCCGCTCAGCGTGGCGACGAGAACATAGGACGCCGTCCCGACCGCGAGCGGCCAGACCAGATCCGGGCCATCATGAGGGAACACCGATGTGGCCCAGGCTGGCGACGACACGACGACGGCGACGGCGACGAGCGCAACGAGGGCAGCGGCGAAGTTCCGTGCTCGGTTCGGCGTCGTGCGGGTGCCGGCTTCAATCGGATACGTCGCGCGAGTGACTTCCTGCTGCACTCCTGCCAAGGCGCCGACGACGAGGTAGAGGGTCGCCCAGAACACTGCGAATGTCGCGTATGCGACCGCACCGGCAACCCGAAAGACGACGAATGTGACGAGATATCCGGCGATTCCCGCGACGACGGTCGCTCCGATGATGAGAATCGCCCCTCGGGAGCCGGTCCGATCGGGCACGACGGGTGTGTTCGTCACTTCTGGGTGGCGATCCAGCCCTGGAGGGCCGCGATGCCGCGCTCGACGCTCCACTGCGGCGCCCAGTCGAGGTGGGACAGGGTGCGAGTGATGTCGACCTCGGCGTGGCGGACGTCGCCGTCCCGATATGCCCCGGTGACGTGTGGAGCTGGCGCGCCGTGGAAGTCGGCGATGAGGGTGGCGAGCTGCATGATCGTGGTTCCGACTCCCGATCCGACATCGAAGAGTGTCGGGCTACCGGTCGGACGGTTGACAATGACGGAGGCGACGGAATCCGCGATGTCGTCGATATAGACGAAGTCGCGGGTTATCAGTCCGTCCTCGTAGATCGGGATGGACTTGCCGCCCATCGCCAGCTGGGAAAACAGGGAGACGATGCCCGTGTAGGGGTTGCTGAGGGACTGGCCCGGGCCGTAGACATTCTGGAATCGCAGGATCGTGAGGTCGGAGTCGTTGGAGCCCGTCCACGCCGTGAGGATGTTCTCCTGAGCGAGCTTCGTCGCGCCGTAAATACTCGTCGGGCTCGGCCAGGTCCGGGTGGCTTCGCTCGGGAGGGGCGTTGCCCCCTCGAAGTCCCATTCACCACGCTCAAACTGCGCGTGCGAGCGTTGGCCGGGGAGGAATGTCGCGCCATCCGCTCGCTCCCACGCGCCCTCGCCATAGACGGCGCGGCTGCTGCTGAGGACGAAGTGCAAAGGTACGTGGTCGGCCGCTCCGAGCGCGTCGAGCATCGTCGTCGTGCCGACGACATTCACGTCCGCGTGCCGGGTCGCTGCCCGAAGCGACTGGGCGGTACCGGTCTCCGCCGCGAGGTGCACGACGATGTCCGGACAGACGTCGCTCAGCAGCGTCGCCCAGACCTGCGGATCCGTGACGTCACCGATCACGAGTTCCGCAGCCTCGTGAAGGTCGGCCGGTCGTTCACCAGTGGGATGGACCTGGGGATGCAGGTTGTCGAGCACGATCCACCGCGACGACACAGGGGCGAGCCGCTGGGACAACGCGCTGCCAATGAAGCCGGCCCCGCCCGTGACGAGGACAGTCGGAAGAAAAGATGCGGGCAAGATTATTCCTCGAAGTCGAAGATGGTGAGCGCACTCGAGCCTACACAGCCGGTCGAGCGAAGGGTTATTCGACCGGTGCGGGGGCCGGCGAGATCGTCTGAGAGGCACCAGAAGTGGTCGCTGGGTTGGACTCCCTGGACGCCGCCCGCTTCGGGCGCCTGTTGATCCTGCCGCGCACAGACTCGATCCAAGGCCGGAATCCCTGTCCGGGACCCCAGTCCTTCAAGGCGAGCGACCGCTTCTCGATCCCGTGCCAGCTCAACCAGGCGAAGCCGGCGCTGACTACCAGGGAGCCGAGGGCGAACGGAACATACCCCCAGTGATAGACGCCGAGAAATGCCAGGAACTGCTCGATCAGGAACCCGTACAGATAGATCCCGTAGGAGTAGTCGTTCTTCGCTCCGATCCAATGGAACCGTGGGGGAAGAGCCGCCGCCAGCCACATGACCAGATAGGCGATGGCGGGATAGCCGAGAACGGTCAACCCGCCCTTCCACAGGGTGAGAGTTGCCACGATCGCGGCGAGAGCAGCGAGTCGCCAGTCGAGTGGGACGCGCTTCGCGTAGAGGGCGAGGCAGGCGCCGTACAGGAAGATCAGCGGAAGGCTCACGCGGTAGTGGTCGCCGAAGTAGGGGAGGATCAGGCCAGCCGAGCCCGGCACGATGCGCGACGCGAGCTCGGCGACGAAGTAGAAGCCGGTGATGATGAGCACGAGGAACTTTGCGCGCTGCAGCACTCCGAAGATCAGGAGGATCCAGATGATGAGGTATGAACCCCACTCATAGGTGAGAGTCCAGATCGACCCGTTGAAGACCGGCCCGCCGATTGCACCGTATGGGGTGGTCGACGCGAAAATGTCGTAGACACCCCACTGCCTGATGTTGAGATCGGCGTTAAGAAGTACGTACTGCACCGGCCCTGCCGGACCGAGGCTCAGATACGAGCCGATGGAATGACCGCCTATCATCCACGCGATCGGCCCGATTACGAAAGCGGCGACGACCAGGACGACGAGGTACGCGGGGAAGATGCGGAGGATTCGTCGCCAGATGAACTGGATCGGATCGGCGGTCAACCCGCTCTTCGCGATCAGGTACCCGCTGATGGCGAAGAATCCGAGCACGGCGATCCCACCGACGTTCTCCTGGCCGAGCGAGTGCGCGAGTAGCGGATCTTCGCCCCAGCCCCCGAGAGGGAACGCGTGAGAGAAGATGACGGCGGAGGCCAGGACGAGGCGGATGATCCCAAACGAGTTGTGGCGCCCGTTGAGACCTTCAGCGAGAGAACGCCACCGCGGCACAGCGATCGTCGAACCGACGGTGGCGGTCGGCGAATCGATCTGCTGTTCGGAGGTCATGAACTCTCCCTCTCGGTTGACGTCTGCAGTCTATTCTGCAGGCTGGACCCGGTAGATGCTCATCGTGGGGCCGGGCATCCGAACACTCGACACGTACTCAAGACATGGAGAAACGACGATTTTCACGTCGGCAAGCACATATCGGACATGTTTCTGAGCGAACGTCGAACAGGCGTCGAAGGTCGACTGGATCAGGTTCGGCTGCGGATTGCTCAGCGCCGGTTCCCCCGGTTTCTGAATCCAGGTGAGGCCCGCGACCCGGTTCCACACCGACTCGGAGCGACCGGACGGATCGATGTTCTTCCACATCGGCCTCGACGGTGCACCCTGCGTTCCGTTGTAGGCCTCGACCCCGGATTCCATCAGCATCGCGCTCACAATCGGTTCACCGATTCCGACCCACGCCCCCGGAACCGCCTTGTTGAGGGCCATCACCTTCTGCGAAATGGCGGTGTGCCGGAGGTCGAGTACACCGCGATAGATCGGATTGACGGTGGCGGTTCCCACGATGGCCACGACGAGGAACGCCACGGCACCCCAGCGGGAGTGGCGGCGCGCAAGCAGGAAGAGCGCGGCTGACGAGACGACGGCCACCGGAATCCACAGTGGTGCGGCTGCCCAGACGTACTGCGGACCGCTGAAGATCTGCACAGCGGCGGCGATCGCCACCTGAGAGAGCAGGAACAGTCCGGCGGTGCCCGCCGCAACCCAGCGTGGCACCGTGCCATCGACGACGTCCAGGTCTCTCATGATGCAACCGATGAGCGCAAATGAGGCGAAGCCGACGCCGATCCTCACGCGGTCTCCGGTGGAGCGGTCAAGGAAGAGCAAGTGAGCGATGGGATCCCATCCCGGCAGATACTGGAAAGCGACGAAGAGCAGTAGCACGGTCACAAGTGCGATTGTCGTCCAGGGCAGCACGGACCCATCGCGGCGGATCCGCACGATAGCCCAGAGGGCGACGGGGACGAGGAATACACCGAGCAGGAAGAAACTCGATGCCTCCGACGAATTGATATTGAGGAAGCTGCCGATGTTCTGGAGTGAACCGGTGAAGGACGAGCCAACGGTCCGGATCAGCGAGAGGATCGAACTGGTGCCGGTGGGCGTGAGGCGGCCGCCCGGATACACGGTGCCGAGGAACCCGTCGACGGTTGAGGTTTTCGTCGAGAGCCACACGGCAGTGGTCGCGGCGCCGGCGACACCTCCAACGAGTACCGGCGCGAGCCTGAATGCGAGCGCCCCGATGCCCATTCCATCCCGCAGCGTCTGGATGACAACGCCGATGCCGAAGAACAGCACAACGATGACCACAGGGATGATGAACGGTGCATAGATGGTGAACGCCATGACGGCTGTCAGGTATCCGACAGGAATGGCCCACAGCCACCGGGAGTGTTTCGATTGTGCCCGCACCCCCCACTGCAGGGCGGCGAGGCAGACCGCCCCCCACACAACGGGCAACATCGTCGACGTCTGATACCACCATTGGAAGAACGGACTGAGGAAGAAGCCGACGGCGATCGTCGCGGAGACCCCCGGGCGCCGCGGCACGAGAGTGACGAGGAAGACGTACGCCGCCGCGATCAGCGTGAGCCCGGGCAGCCACCACTTCCAGGCAGTACCGAAGCCGACATCCCCGACGAGGAAACCCCAGGACTGTGGTTCGAAAGCCACGGACCACTGCCGGTGAGGGAGCGCGAACGGTATCTCGGCGTCCATTCCTCCCGGAAAGGTTGCCGTCCGGTCCGGAAGCCCCTGCTGCACCTGAGCGATAGTCCAGGGGATGCCGACAGCCCACTCGTCGGAGCGGATGCTCTCCGGTTGCCCTTCGATGAGCGCGGGGTCTGTGCCGGCGTGCACCGTGCCGTAGTACGCACCAGACGACGTGCCGCTGAGCTGCAGGCCGACGAGGACGACTCCGACCAGGAACAGGATCGTGGGAAATGCCAGAAGAACCCGAAGAGCCGGAAGCCCGGACGGTGGGACCTCGACGAATCGGCGATAGTGCTGGACGAGTGTCACTTGCCGCCCTCGGGGACAACACGATAGATACTCATTTTTAGCGCACCCTGCGCGATCCGCGAGGTTCTCTGCAGGCATGCGCTCGAACTGTCCTGCTCATCGCTCAGCACCCAGCTCACGTGCTTCTGGGCGAATGTGGAGCATGCGTCGAATGTCACCGCGATCACATCGGGGCTCGGGTTCGCCACGACCGGATCCCCGAGGCCGGTGCTCCACTGGATGTGGCCGAGCCGGTTCCATTCGTCATCGAAGCGTGACGTCGGATCGATCTCCTTCCACATTCGCGCGGAAGGGTAGGTCTGGACGCCGCTGAACGAGGACACCCCTGATTCGACGAGGATGGCCATGGTCTCGTACGAACCGAGACCTACCCACTCGCCCGGATAACCGGTATCGGCTTTCTGCACGGCGGCACCGGTCGCGGTCGCGCTCAGATCGTAGACCCCGCGATAGAGCGGATTGACATTCCACGAGGTGAGCAGGGTGGCCACGACCAGAAGCAGCACACCGAGGCCCGCAAACCGTCGGGTGAAGACGAGCACGCAGGCGACGACCATGAGGCCGACGACTGCCGGCCAGTTTCTCGCGATCGCCAAGGTCGCGGGATCGAGCTGGTGGAGCTTCATCGCGATCACTGCGGAGCCTGCGAGGGCGAGCGCTCCGGAGATCCCGCCCGCCAGCCATCCCAATCTCTTCGACACGTCGCGCGAGTTCTCAATAGCGAGCACGATCGAAAGTGGTAGCAAGACGACGAAGGCGATCCGAACCCGGTCCGGCGGCACCTTGTCCAATTGCAGAACGTGGGCGACCGAGTTCCAGCCGGGGATGAAGAGGTAGGCGAGGAGTACGACGACGCAGGCGAAGTACGCGATACATACCGGATCGATGGAACGCGTCCGCCGGAACCGCGCGATGGTCAGAACGACGAGTCCGCCGATGAGAAAGAGGCCCACGAGGAATACCGATGACGCTTCCGACGAATTGCCGCCGAGTAGCGTCGTCGACGAATTGAGTCGTAGGGCAGAACTCCACGGGGCACCGCCAAGACCGGCAAGATACTGGTCGGACGCCAGCGCCGACCCGGTCGACTCCGAACGGGCGCCCGGATAAACCGTCGACGTGATTGCTTCGAATGTCCGCAGTCGGGTAAACGCCCAGATCGCGCTGATCCCGACGCTGAGGACACCGGCCGCGAGGATCGGTAGGACAGATGAGACGGTCGCTCGCACTCCCCCGGTCGACCACGGCCGCATCCGGAACAGGTAGCCGATTGTGAAAGCGACGAAGACCAGGACCACCGGGATGATGTAAGGAATATAGAGGCCCATGGCCATCGTCACTGCGAAGTATCCCGTGACTGCGGCCCAGGTCCAGCGCACCCACCGGCGCCGGTCTCGAAGGATCCACACCATCGCCGCCATAGCCAGAAGCACCCACGCGACCGGCCAGATCGTGCTGGGGCCGTACCACCACTGCATCAACGGTGCAAAGAACACGGCGACGGCGAGACCGACAGCCGTGAAAATCCGCCGAGGCAGGATAGTTACCACGAAGAGGTAAGTCGATGAGACGAGCGCGACGCCGGGCAGCCACCAGTACCAGGCGAGGCCGTGCTGCAGTCCGAGCGTCAGGTATCCCCACAGGTGCGGGCGGAACAGCGACGACCAGTCCCAGGACGGGAGCTCGTTCAGGACCGTCATGTCGACTCCGCCGGGGAAAATCGAATTGAGTCCGGGCCAACCGTGGTGGGACTGCGAGACGACCCACCCCATCTGGACGAGCCACTCGTCGGACCGGATGGTGCGAGGCGTGCCGTAGAGCAGCCTCGCGTCCGGCCCGGTCCCGAGATTGATCCAGTGCGCGCCCGAGGAGGTACCGCTGATCTCCAATACGGTCAGGATCGCGCACAGCAGGATCGCGGAAGCCGGGAAGGCGAGAACGACGCGCCAGTTCGGCAGTCCGGAAAGGCGCGGTTCGGTGAACCGCTCCAGCGCCGCCACGATGGCTTCGCGCCCTTCCGCGACGTGTTTCATCGCCGTATTTCCAGTGGTGTCACTCGCCGTCCTCGGGTCTGCAGTGTTTCGTGCGCGATAGCCGACCCGGCCCGCCGGATGTCGCCTAGAGCGTCAGCGTCTTGCAGCCTAACAAGGAGTCGGCACCCGGACCTGAGTTGACACCGTACACACATACGCGGTGACTTCCGGCCGTCCCCGGGGCCGTTGCGCTGAAGCCGTGGTTCGCTCCGTATGCGGGATAGGCGCTGGCGATGTCCGATCGAGCCTGGTCGGCCGCCACGAGCGAAGTGGCGCCATCAATGTCGATGCGGATCTGACCGGGAGCGGCGGTGTCCGGGTCGAACACCCAGCCGCCGGTCGTCACTAGGCCCGCGGTACCCGAGATCACGTCAGCGGCTCCGACCGGAGACCCGCTCATTGCGGTGACTCTTCGGCAACCGAGTTGGTTATTCGCCCCAGGGGCGACGGTGTCGATGCCGTAGGAACAGACGCTGTGGGTTCCGGGTGTTGCGGCGAAGGTCTCCGTGTAGCCATGGTTTGACCCCACCCCGTATACCGCTCCAACGTCCGGACGCGACTTGTCGGCGATGAACGCGATCCCGCTCGAATCGGAATAGATGTGGACGGCGATCGAGGCCGCGGTGTCGGGGTCGTAGACCCAGCCGCTCGCCGTGATGGTGCCCGGTGCAACGGAAACGGAGTCGAGTACACCGATCGGCGAACCGCTCGCGACGATCACGGCTTTGCATCCGAGCTGCACATTCGATCCGAGTCCGACGGTGTTGATCCCGTAGGCGCAGACGGTGTGGGGCCCGGGCGAGATCGGAAGGGTGAAATTGAATCCGTGGTTAGCCCCGTATCCCGGGTACACCGAAGCGATGTCAGAACGCGGCTGGTCGGCCGTGTAGGCGACACCCGACGAGTCGACGTAGATATGCACTGCCGTCGGACTGGCCGTGTCGGGGTCGAGCGTCCATCCGGAGACTGTGACCGATCCGCCGGTGGCGACGATGCCGTCGACCGAGCCAAACGGGGACCCGCCCCGCACCGTGAGCGCTATGCAGTTGATGAGGGTATTGGTGCCTGGACCGATATTCAGCGCGTAGACGCACACCTGCTGCGGTCCCGCAGCCGCGACCGGCACGGTGACGTCGTAACCGTGGTTGGCTCCGACCCCACCGAAGGCGGTGTCGACATCCGGTCGTGGGTTGTTCGCGGTAAAGGTGGTGCCAACTCCGTTGAGGTACACGGCGATCTGGCTGGGATCACGGCTGTCGGGGTCGAATGCCCACCCTCCAATGTGTACGCTGCCGGGGAGCGCCTCAAGGACATCAATGGATCCGAGCGGGTTCACTGGGCCGACGGGAGACCCGAACCAGTTGTTGAAATAGACCCAGAAGTTGCGGTTTCCGTAGGACGAGCATTCATCCCCCGTACCGGAGAGGTTCGCAAGGGCCGCAGAGTTGGGTTGGTACGGCGTGTAGTTGTACAGGGCAGCGGTCGCCGCGCTGCGTATGTTGACGACCGGTGCGGCACATAGCGGCGCGTTCGGTTTGTATAAGATTGCCACGCTTCCCACGTGGTACCGCCACGACGACGGATGGACGATGTATTCACGCATCTGCCATGCCGCCTTGTAGACCTGATTGTAGAACCCGTAATATTGGGCGTCACACGGGGCGGTGTCCGGGCAGCCATAGCCCATGGCGGATCGGTATGCTCCGGGGCTCGGTGAGGTTGCTGTGATAAGCCCCTGCTCCTTTTGGAGCATCGCAAGCAGTACCTGCGGGTTTACTCGGCAGGCCTGGGCGACCTTGAAGATTATCGTGCTCGCCATTTCAGAGGCTGCACCGTTGTAAGCGCCGCACTGTCCGCTCGGAGATGCCGCTCGGGAGAATGACGCATCGCTGTAGTAGCGAAGGCAGGTGACCCCGTTGGCGCCAGGGCAGGTAGGTTCCATCCTGACCAGGAAGCCCTGGATCTGCGATTCGGACATCGAAGTCGCGTTCGAGAACGTCGCATCGGAGATGATGTAGCCGGGATCAAAGGAGTCTCCCGTCAGGGCCTGCGCCGATTGCGCGGCGGGCACCAGCACTCCCGCCACGAGGGCAAGAAGCGCAACCGTGACTCGAAGTTTTCCGGCTGCTCGCTTCATGTGATACCTAGTCCCCTTGGATGCGCCCGGCGATGCCGCGTACCTGCCAGCAGTTCGAGCACAATCTTGTTCCCCGCGAACGGCTGCTATTCCACCTGAAAGGCACCACCGACCGCACTTTTCTCACTAGGTTACTTGCGTAACAGGCAATTGGGCACTATTCCGCTCTACCCCCGAACGGGGCAAACTACCTGATGCCACGACGAAGGCGCGCTACTGCCCTGGTGAGAACTGCTTTCGGGCCGCCATCGCGCAGGTGGAACAGGAGCGCGCCGATCGCGCCACGGATACGACCACGGGGCTTCGCCGGAGCTGGACGATCCGGCATTCGGTCGACCGATAGCACGCGACCGAGCACCCGGTCGGGCGCTCGGTGGGCGGTGTCAACAAAGTGTACGAGTGGCTCCAGCACACGGTCCCAATAGAAGCGATCGCGTACTCTCGCGATGTTCGCCCGTGTCTCGGCGATGAACTCGTCATCGAACAAGGCGCGCTGGAGCGCGGCGGCGAGAGCGGATGGATCTTCGGCGGGTACCGCGATGCCCAGCCTCTCTGCGGCAATAAGCTCAGCGAACACATCGCCCTCCGTCACCACCATCGGAAGCCCGGCCCACAGGTAGTCGAGGATGCGCGTGCGGAACGACATGGTTGTCTCGATGTGCGCGCGGTGGGTGCTGACGCCGACATCCGCTTCGGTGAGATAGTTCTGCCGGTCGGCGTAGTCCACCCAAGAGTCGTTGAAGAAGACACTCGTCTCGAGTACGCCCAGGGATGCAGCGAGCTCTTTAGATTCAGCGACGATTGCCATCTCCGGCACGCCCGGGTGCGGGTGCTTGGTGCCCTGGAAGAATAGGCGAACGTTGTCGTGGCTAGCAGACAGCAGCGAGACGGCGATGATGAGGGTTTTCGGGTCGAACCAGTTGTAGAGCCCTCCGCTCCACAGAAGGAGCTTGTCGTCGGGCGCGATTCCGGGACGCTGTCCCTTAAGAACGTCCCGCTCGTGGATCGGCGCCGTGCGGGAGAGGCCGAACGGCACAACATCGATCAGCCCGGTCAGATCGGGGTCGTCCGCATAATTCGCCGGGTTGATCCGGCCGAGGGCAGCGAGCTGTCCGAGGAAAAACAGTCGCTGGCGATCAGAAGCACAGACGAAGAAGTCAGAGCGCGCGAGCTGCTGGTTCAGCACGACGGTGGCGATCCGCACCCGCTTGTCCCATACATCGATGGGGAATTCCCGAGCCTGCTCGAGCTGTTCAAGGTGCATTGGGTCGTAAATGTCCGCGACGACGATCTTGGTCGTCGTCTGCAGCGCTTCGAAGAACTCCATTGCGTGTCCCTGGAAGATGATGATGTCGGCCCACTTCTCCCAGACTGCGAACTCGGCATCCTGCCCATCGCTGACCTGCACGAGAGCGAACGGCGCCGGGATGTCCTCGATGCGCGTGAGCGACATCAGGGTCACCTCGTGCCGAGCGCACAGGGCCTCGGCGATGCTCCAGGCGCGGATGGCTGGCCCGGCGAGCTTCACGCCGATCGGATCGCCGGAGATGACGAGCACTCGACGACGGACTAATGTCGAGGTCACTGTGGGATACCCCGGAGTCGAAGGCGGATGCTGGCCGGTACGTGGCCGATCACCCACCGGAGTGGAGCGGAGGACTTCCAGGCGATGCTGTTGTGGGCTCCGATCAGTTCGTTTCGACTGTCGAACAGCTGTCGATCCGACTCGACCAGAGCGGCTCGCAGCTGCTCGCGTTCGAGCAGCAGCGAGTACGCGGCGATCACCCGTTCGCCTCGCGCAGAGTAGAAATTGCGGATACGCACGGTCTCGTCCTCATCCGCGTCGAACAGCGACCGGAGAGCGGCTGGGACCGATGGCCCGACCGTGATCACGCCGAGACCGTGGGAGTGCTCGAACGCGAAAGACGGGTAGCGGGCGGCGACCTCGTCCCACAGCTTCCAGACGCCGAATCCACGCTCATGTTCCGCGATGTCGTGAAACAACACGACTCCCCTGTCGGAGAGCTTAGGCAGCCAGGATTCGAAGTCGTGCTTCGCATCCTCATATGAGTGACGACCGTCGATATGAAGCAGGTCGATGCTCCCGTCGTCGAAGGTGTCGACGAAGTCGTCGAAGTACCCGCGGAGCAGCGTCGAGTCGTCGGCGTAAAGTTCGGCGTTCACGCGCGACACCAGGTCGTAGATCTCCTCCGTGTAGAAGCCTGCGTGATCATCGCCCTGCCAGGTATCGATCGCGAAGGTCCTGGTCGAGAGACGCAGTCGTGCGGCCGCTTCACAGAACGCGAAGTAGGAGAACCCGTTGTGCGCTCCGAGTTCGGCGAGCACCCGTGGGCGGGCCGCAGCCATCAGCCAGAAGGCGAACGGCCCATGACCGAGCCACGCGGACCCGACGACGTGCTCGGGCATCCAGTAGGACTCGGCCGACTCCCATGGCACGTTCTTGCCCGCTGCGTCGGGCACCTGTGGAGCAGATGATTCTGTGGTCACTTACCTCGTCTCCTTCTTTATGGCGCGTCATTGCGCTTGTCAGATTGGCGTTCTTTCCCTGCGGGCTCAGCCGATGTGGTTGTCAGCCCAGACTCCGTACGGCCAGAAGGACCGGTCGTCGAGCTTCCATTCCCAGCGCCCCCATGCGGTCTCCACCTCGTAGCGGGCCACCCGCGGATGCCGGGTCTTGGACTCGTAGTGGTACAGCTCGGCGCCAGGCGTCCAATAGGACTGGTGGCCGAGTTCGGCGATCTTCATGCACAGGTCGACATCGTTGAAATTGCCGGGAAGTAGCAGCGAGAAGCCCCCGGCCTCCTCGAATACCGTCGTTGAGAGCATCGAACACGCCGCGGTCACGCCAGCGATCTCCCGGTCGATCCGGAATGAGCCGAACGGACCGTCGGAGTTCCGAGGGAGATTCGTGCCGATATGACCGGCGTCCCCGGCTTCGTAGATGTGGCCAGCGTGCTGGATCGTGTCGTCTTCGAAGTAGAGCATCGCCCCCACCATCCCAGCACCCGGCAATTGGGCGAGGGCGAGCATCGCTTCGATCCAGCCCGGGCTGATCACCTCGGTGTCGTCGTTGAGGAAGAGCAGGAATTCACCCCTTGAGTGAAATGCACCGAAATTGACCTTGGCTGAGAAACTGAACGGACGCGTCCACCACACCAGGGTGAGTTTTTTGCCCGCTAGCTCACGGAGCTGGATGACGACATCCGGGTCGACTACGTCGTCCATCACGACGACCAGCTCGTAGTTCGAATAGGTGGAGGTTGAGAGCACGCTCTCGACCGCCTCGAGGACCATACAGGTGCGCACACCGCGCACCTCACCGTAGCTCCCGCGGGTAGGGATCACTATGGACACCAGGGGCTCGCCGATCACCGGGCGACGGGTCCGGTGCAGCCCGGACTCTCTTACCTCGTCGACGAATCCCCCTCCGGTGGCCGCGAGGCGCTCCTCGAGCGCGAGCCGGGTCGAGTTCACCGCGACATCACCGAGGATCTCGCCCGGGGCCCCCGCTGCCTCGCCCCTGATGAACAGCGCCTCAGCGTAGTGCTCGATGCGTGCCGCGGCCAGGGTCGCGCGAAGCGCCAGATCGTACAACTCCGCCCCGGGGACGGAGGGACGGAGCGCGCCGACCGACCCGAGGAGAGTCCGACGGTAAAAGACGCAGTCTCCGATATAGAACTGGCTGCGCAGCCTCTCGGGAGAGTATGCCGGCTTTGGGATGAGTCTCGGAGTGCGCCGCCCGGCGCGTTTGATGCCCTCGTCGGAATAGACGATGTCGACATCGGATTCTTCGGCGAGGTAGCTCCCGAGGATAGACATGGCGTTATCCGGGAACGAACCGTCGTGGGGCGCGATCATCACGAATTCGCCGTTCACCCGGGGAAGCGCGGCGGAGACCAGTTCGGCGAGATCGATGGAGTCGTGTTCGATCACGGAGATCCGCGGATCCGAGACCGGAGAGGTCGCTGATTCTCCAACGATCACCAGTTGCCAGTTGTCGGTCACCTGTGCGACGAGCGATTCTGCGAGAAGCGCGACAGACTGTCCGGGAGAAACGACGGGCGCGATGATCGAGAGAGCGAGGGGAGGTATCGACGACGGGGCACCGAGGGACACATGCACGGTTATGAGGAGAACCGGCCGGTGAGGCGGCGGACAACCCGGACCGGAAGCAGCAGCAGGCGGCCCACCCGCCACGTGGACGACGTCCGCAGCGCGTTGATCTCGTACTCGAGTTGTTCGACGCGCTGTCGGGTCGGGGAGTTGCGCACTGACTCCTGGGCAAGCGCGGCGCGGAGCCCGAGGATCTGGTCGACCAGCGCCAACTCCCGCTGGTACTGCTCGAACTTCAGGTCTCGGTCATCGGCGTCACCAGGGTGCTGATTCACGACTGCGCTCCTCGATTGCATTCCAGGGATCAACGTTATCCGAGAACTCAGCCCGCGAGCAGACCGGCGAGATACGTGCCGTACCCGCTCTTCAGCAGAGGCTGCGCGATCAACGCGAGTTCATCATCCGTAATCCAGCCGGCGCGCCAGGAGATCTCCTCGATGCACCCGACCTTGAACCCCTGGCGATCTTCGATGACACGCACGTACTCGGAGGCCTGCATCATCGATTCGAACGTTCCAGTGTCGAGCCACGCGACGCCGCGATCGAGCACCTGTACCTGGAGCTTTCCGGCCGCCAGGTAGCGTTCGTTGACCGTCGAGATCTCGAGCTCCCCACGGGCGCTCGGCTCGATCGTCTTGGCGATCTCGATCACCGAATTATCGTAGAAGTAGAGCCCGGGAACTGCGTAGTTGCTCTTCGCAACGACTGGCTTCTCCTCGATGGATCGTGCGACCATGTTCTCGTCGAACTCGACCACCCCGTAAGCAGTGGGATTCGACACGTGATACGCGAAGATCAGCCCGCCATCGATCTCGTCGTGAGCCCGCAGGGACTGGCCGAGACCTGCTCCATGGAAGATGTTGTCTCCCAGGATGAGAGCGACACTCTCGCCGCCGATGAACTCTTCGCCGATGATGAAGGCCTGGGCTAGACCGTCTGGGGATTCCTGCACCGCGTATTCGAGACGGATGCCGAGGTCGGCCCCATCGCCGAGGAGCGCGCGGAACTGCTCGTTGTACTCCGGCGTCGTGATGATCAGGATCTCCCGGATGCCCGCCATCATCAGGGTCGACAAGGGATAGTAGATCATCGGCTTGTCGTAGATCGGCATGAGTTGTTTCGAGATGCCGCGCGTGATCGGCCACAGTCGGGTGCCGGATCCACCGGCGAGGATGATTCCGCGCATATCAGACCGCCTTCATGTTCAATGAATCGTAGAACCGGCGCGCATCGTCCCACACGGGCAGCAGACCGCTCGCCGCTGCCTCGTCGAGCGAAGGGGCGTCGGTGTCCTTCGGCGAGAGCAGGAGTTCGCCCGCCTCATCGGGGAAAACGAGGGCCACCCGCTCGTCGAGCGGGTTGATCCCATGTTCCTTCGTCGCGTTATAGGTGTCAGAGACCAGGTAGCTGACGGTGGCGTCTGGAGTGAGCGCGACGAAGGCATGACCGAGGCCCTCCGCGATGTAGATCGCCTTACGGTCGACCGTGTCGAGCCGGACTGTGTCCCAGTGACCGAAGGTCGGCGAGCCAACCCGGATGTCTATCACGAAATCGAGGACGGCTCCGTGCATGGCCGTGACGTATTTGGCCTGGCCCTGCGGGATGTCGGCGAAGTGGATGCCGCGCACCACCCCTTTCTTAGACACCGAGCTGTTCGCCTGGCGGAGGTCGAGTGGGTGCCCGACGGCCTCGGCCAGCAAGTCGAATCGATACCATTCGAGGAAGACTCCCCGGTCATCGCTGCGCTGGATGGGGGTTATCTCGAAAGAGTCCGGTATTGAGAGTTCGCGGATTTGCACGAATTGAGCTTACCGGGGGCGTCCAAGCGGCTGGAGCAGGTCGCGCACGGCATCCGCGCTTCCCCGCCCGAAACGGCTGTAGCGCCCGGTTCGCAGTTCCCGAACGACCGCCGTCACCCTCAGCACGCGGTGAACCGACAGGCCCGAACGCACCCGCTCGTGCTCCAGTTTGGCGACGGCGGCGGCGTGACGCTCCGGAGGCAACTCCTCCATCCGGTCGCGAAGCCGCGCCTCGAGCGAGGTCGCTCTCAAGAGAAGCCGTTCGCTCCGGGTCCGGCCCGGTTCGAGCATCCGCCCGATCCTCCCGACGATACCGAGTTGTTCGACCCCGATCTGATTCGAGCCATGCTGCCGATACCGGATCAGACGCGATTCCGTGAGGTCGAGGCCACCGAACGCCGCCGCGACGATCGCCAGCCACTCATCGTGCACCCACCCGTCCGCGAACGGCACCGCCCGATCGAACAAGGACCTCCGGAACACCATCGTGGCGCCGGTGGCGATGTTGCGGCGCATGAGCACGTCGAACGACCGACCGCCGTGGACGTCCGCCCTGGTCGCCTCCGAAATTTCGAGGGATTCGAACAGCGAGGAGTCGAGAGGGATACCGACGGCATCGATCAGCACGGCATCGCTGTGCAGCAGGTCGAGTTCCGGTCGTTCCGCGAAGATACCGACAATGAGGGCGAGACGATCTGGTTGCCACAGGTCGTCCTGGTCGCTGAGGGCGACGAGATCGCCCGAGCACGCCGCGATGGCCTGCTCGAAGTTCTTCGCGACTCCCAGGGCGACGGGATTGTGCAGCACGACCAGTCGGAGAGGGATGGCGCGTGTCGAATTGGCGAGCGTGATCGCCTCTTCGACGATCCGCACTGTCGAATCGACCGATGCGTCGTCGCTGAGGATGATCTCCGATGGCGGAAGGGTTTGGGCGACGATGCTCGCGAGTTGCGCGGCGACAAACTCCGCACCGTCATGCGTGCAGAGAGCCACCGAGACGGTAGGTGTCTCCCCGGCCACGGGCTTACTCCCCGGGGTGCAGCGACGAGATGTAGGCCGCAATGGTGGACTCTGCCGGGCCGACTTTTTGCAGTTCACCGTGATTGAGCCACGCGGCATGATCGCACATCGCGCGGACTGTCTCCATCGAATGACTCACGAGGATCACGGTCTTCCCTGCCTCGCGGAAGTCTGCAAATTTTTTGAAACACTTTTCTTGGAACTCCGCGTCCCCCACTGCGAGAACCTCGTCTACAACGAGGATGTCCGGGTCGACATTAATAGCGATCGCGAATCCGAGACGCACGTACATGCCGGACGAATAGTTCTTCACGGGCTGGTCGATGAACTGCTCGACACCGGAGAAGTCCACGATCTCGTCGAACTTGCGGGTGACATCCTTTTTCGACATTCCGAGAATGGAGCCGTTGAGAAAGATATTCTCGCGCCCGGAGAGTTCGGCGTGGAAACCAGATCCGACCTCGAGCATCGCAGCGATCTTGCCGAAGTGGGTGATTGCGCCCTTGTTCGGGTAGTAGATATTCGCAAGACATTTGAGCAGCGTGGACTTGCCGGACCCGTTGCTGCCGATAAGTCCGAAGGTCGACCCGGCCGGCACATCGAAAGAGACGTCGTCGAGTGCGAGGAAATCCTCGTGGACCGAGGTGCGGCCGCGCATGATGGCCGACTTGAGGCTCTGGTTGCGCTCGTGGTACATCCGGAAGCTCTTGGTGACGTGGTCGACGCCCACCGCAATGTCGCTCACAGTGCCTCCGCCAGGTTTCGTTCATTCTTTCGGAACACGAGCATCCCGATTCCGAGCGCGGCAAGCGCCCAGCAGAGGCAGATGATCCACTCGATGCCGTCAGGCCAGCGGTTGTCGTACATCAGCTGGCGGAAGAGCGCGACGAAATGCACCATCGGATTGAGGTCGTAGAGACCGAGGAGCGTGAGGGGTGTACCGAACAGCCCACCCATGGAACTGGACTTAGCCGCGACCCGCTCAATCGGATAGATAATCGGCGTCAAGTAGATCCAGAGTTGGAGCACGATCGTCAAAAGGTACTGGGTGTCGCGAAAATAGACATTCGCGATCGAGAACAGGAGTCCTACACCCGCAGCGAAGACCGCGAGCAGTGCCATCGCTACAAGCAGCAGAGGTATCCAGGGCAGCACGAGTCCGCCCGCGATAGTGATGGCGATGAGCAGCACGGCCATCTCGAACATCCAGTTGTAGGCGCTCGCTCCGACCGTCGAGAAAGGGAGGACGATGCGGCTGAAAGAAACCTTTTGGATGAGGTTGGAGTTGCCGACCAACGACCCCGCACCGGAGCTCACCACGCTCGAGAAGAACGTCCAGGGAAGGAGTCCACACAGGAGCCAGAGAGCGAACACATCGAGACCGCTGGGATTCCCCGGCAACGGATTGCTCTTGAAGATCAAGCCGAACACGAGCGTGTAGATGAGCATGAGCGCCAGCGGATTCGCCAACGACCAGAGCTGGCCGAAAATCGTACGCTTGTACTTGCCGCGCACCTCACGCGAGGTGAGATTGAAGAGCAGCTCTCGCGAGCCCCACACTTCCTGCAGGTATTTCATTCATCCTCGCTGGGTATCCACGACGCTCACGAATCGAGCCGTGAATCTCGGAACAATCTAGCCTAGAACTATGATTACCTTCCGATGGC
>Ga0209100_1001046_pt1 | contig 20411 bp, 16 predicted proteins | sample lystaG_FD_185480 | JGI IMG/M metagenome (GOLD analysis project Ga0209100, IMG submission 185480) | Glacier valley bacterial and archeal communities from Borup Fiord, Nunavut, Canada, to study Microbial Dark Matter (Phase II) -... | ecosystem: Environmental > Aquatic > Freshwater > Ice > Glacier ...
AGCCTGATCTGATCTTTTTGAGCAATTCCTGTAACTGCCAATCCGAAAATAGGTTCGGGACCATCGATGCTGTGACCTCCGGCAATCGCTATACCCGCTCTTGCACAAGCTTGCTTGGCTCCTTCGATAACCTGTCCTGCAATTTCGGCTGAGAGTTTATTGACGGGCCAGCAAAGGATAGCCACCGCCATCAAAGGTGTTCCGCCCATTGCAAAAATGTCACTGATTGCATTGACCGATGCAATGCCTCCGAAATCATATGGATCGTCAACAATAGGCATGAAAAAATCTGTCGTTGAAATAATTACCTGATTATTGCCAATGTCGTAAACTGCTGCATCGTCGAGAGTACTGTTACCGACCAGTAAAAATGGATCTGGAAACTCGGTTTTACATTGCGCCAAGATTGAATTTAAAACCTTAGGAGATATCTTACATCCGCAACCGGCTCCATGAGAGTATTGAGTAAGTTTTACGGGAGAATTATCTGGCAAATCGTTGATATTTTTCATGCTATCGGTGATAAGTATTTATGTCAATTAATTGTTTATTTTAAAATAGATCTGCTGCTTTTTGAAGAATTAAAGCGGCATTGTTGGTAGCATCTCCATTGGGCAGTACAATTTCAGTAAGTTTCCTTTTGAATTTATCGCGGCTGAACTGATAGGTTTGATCGTAATAATTGAGCAATTTTTCAGCCACACCAGAAAAATTTTTTTCGCGATAGCGTTGAAGAATATCATTCATAAGCTCGATTCCGAGGCGTTTAACAAGGACAGCAATTGCATTTTCCATTAATTCTTCCGGAAGCGTTCCGTATTCAATGACCAATCGGCTGATTCGATCATTCCGGGGTACAACAATCTCAATGCAGTTCGCTTCATTCATTTTGTACCACAATGGATCGGGTAGGAAAACACGGCCTACAGTCTGACTTTCGCCTTCAATCCAAACCCTTTTTGTCAAATCAAATTTAAAGAATTCATCAAACAGATCATTTTGAAATTGTTGGGTTGTGGGTTGCGGTTCCTGTCCAATTCCGCCAAAGGCTGAACCTCTATGGTTTGCAAATCCCTCAAGATCAATTATTTGCTCACCACTTGCTTTCAGTTTATAAAGTATTTCCGTTTTTCCACTTCCTGTATGTCCTTCAATAACAATTAAATGCGGAATATTTCCTATTTTTTCAAGTAAATAATTCCGGTACGATTTATATCCGCCTTGTAAAATAAAACATTCAATTCCAACGCGTTCGAATAGCCAGGCCATGCTCTCTGAACGCATTCCGCCCCGCCAGCAGTGAACAAGTAATTTACCCGACGAAGCAATTTCGATGGCTTTACGTGCAAACATTGCCATTTTTGGTCCTACAATCTCCAATCCTTTTTCGATTGCTTGCAGGCGTCCTTTCTTTTTATAAATTGTCCCGACGGTAGCGCGTTCATCATCCTCAAAAATCGGGATATTGATGGCGCCAGTAATATGACCTTCGGCAAATTCGCCAGGCGACCTCACATCCACAATGGGAAGTGATTTTTTTAAGGTTAAAAATTCTTCAGTACTAAGAATTTGCATAAACGGCCAAATTAAAAAGCAGTGTATATTTTGAAAGGTCAAAGATAGATAACGAAATCTAAAGCGTTGACTTTTTTGCCATCAGGATGACAAATCCTTTGACTGCACATAAATTCATCATGGGGTTCCAATGTAATGAATATTTTCGTATATTTGAGAATCAAACCTTTAATTGAGTATTGTTCCTTCCAACATGAAGAAATTCAACATTTTAGTTATTGATGATAATGTCCGGAATATGGTATCTCTTCAGGAGGTTCTGTTGGCAAACGATTTTGTGGTAAAAACAGCCACGAGTGGAAAGGATGGATTGGCGATTTTGACCAAAGAATCAATTGATCTTGTTTTTATAGGTGCAGATATGGCCGGAAGGGTTAGTTATCAGACTTGTAAGACGATAAAATTAAATCTGGATTTACGTGGAACTCCTGTGGTATTTATTGTTGGCAGCGATCAATTGATCTTTGTCAAAGAGATCTATGAATCGGGTGGTGATGATTTTATCACGATACCATATGTTTGGAGTGAATTGTTGATGAAAGCCAGAATCCACCTCGAATTGAAGTACAGCCGCGAGATGTCGAGGAATATGAATCAAATACTGGAGGCAAAAGTCGCTCAACGAACGGTTGAACTGGAGGATTCGATAAAAAAACTTGCCGAGGCGAAGAAGGAACTTGAATTATTAAACATTGCTAAATCTGAATTTCTGAATCTGATCAGTCACGAGATCAGAACGCCGCTGAATGGCATTATGGGAAGTTTGGCTTTAATCGGTCGCTACCAATATACAGACGAGGTGAACCGCTACTTCTCTCTTTTGGATACATCAGTTAAGCGTCTCGAAAAGTTCTCAAATACGATTTTGGAGGCTTCAACACTTCGTCTAAAAGGTGAAAAGGCGTTGAAAAAGCTTGAAGTTGATCTTGCTAAAATAATTCATCAGGCAGTTGATGAATGTGCCAAAAAGTTTTCGGAGAAAAGGATTGATATTACTGTTCAGAACGATACGATCAGTTCATCCCTCAAAGGTGATCCTAAATTTCTCTTGAAAAGTTTTTCGGCTGTTTTAGATAATTCTTTCAAATTCTCTCCCAAAGAGGGAAAGGTTGAGATCAAAATAAGCAATGAATCAAATGGGTTTTTGAAAGTATCCATTTCTGATAATGGAAAAGGGTTTTCGAAAATCGCAATGGATAATATCTATAAACCGCTCAGTAATCTCGAAGCCCATTTCGACCAAAATACGGGTATGGGCCTGCATCTTGCAAAACTGGTGGTGGATGCGCACGCAGGGCATATTTCTGCCGGAAACCGCGAACCAAATGGTGCCCTTATTGAGATTCTACTTCCATCGAAGCACTGATTGTTATTTTGAAGTAATATATCCGATCGCTTGTTTAATTAATTGACGGTAATCAGGATTCGTATAACTATTCTTATCGTGTCCGGGCTGGATATAAACTATTTTTGAGTTTTCTTTTTTTAAAGTCCATCCTATCAGAATATTGCTTTTTGGGTTATCAGTAGATAGAAGCGGAAAGATTTCGGGCAGAACTTCAAGATTTCCATATACTTCATCATGCAAAACAAATTCCTTTATCCCTTTGATTACCGGATGTAATGTATGCACCATTTGAACATAGAAATCAACATCGTGCTGGTACGATGAGGCTCCAAATTTATCGTCCTTTTTCTTTTCGTAATATTTTCCCCCAATAATACTTTCAAATTCGGGCCACTCCTGATAAGCACATATAGCATGGTGCATAAAAAGAAGACCTTTACCTGCACTTAATAATCTGTAATACGATTTTTTCTCTTCATCAGTAATTGTTTTTGGCATATCGTAAAATACCACCGCATCAAATGAAGCCAAATCGACTGTCCCTAACTGAATTCTCGCTTCCGGATGAATTAGTTCTGTATAGGTCATATTATTGAATGAATCGAACATTTGAAAAAACGACTCACGATCAAAATCGTGGCCACCAGTCACAATCAATATTTTCAGTTTACTGGCTGATGCATTGATATTTAGAAACAATAGAATAATTGACAGGACTAAAGTATTTAGCGTTCTCATGACTTTCAGGTTTGGAGTTAATCAGGGGTTAAAAGTAAAATATTTTAAGAATAATTAACACAATAAAGACAGAAATCGTAAAAAGGATTGCCTTTTCACGATTCCTGTCTTTTGTTTTCCTAAACGCAAATAAACTTTATTGAGTTTTTGTCGCCGTCTGCGGCACCAATGCTACACTGATATAATTTTGAAAGTCAAATGTTCGTGAAGCAGCAGATTTTAAAGATTTTAAGGTTAGTCCTTCCACTACACCATCAAACTCGCCAAAGGTTTTAAAATCACCCTCCTTGTTTAAATAATAGGTTTTGAGTACGCCTTACCAGTAGCTATTTTCTCGCAAGTTGGTTTCATGCTCGCGTCTAATCTTTTCACGGGCCATATCTACCTCATCTTGTCTAGGTCCTTTCTCGATCAGATCACGAATTGTAGAAAAGACCGATTCTTTCAATTCGTTGAGCTTTTCGGGCGAGGTTCCATAATAAATGGTCATTTCATAATCGGTTTCAGGCAACTTATTATATCCGGGTTGTGCTCCGATATAATAAACACTAGATTTGTCTTCGCGAATACTTTCCAGTAGTCTATTAGTTAGTATTTTGCTCAATGCATCAAGTTCAATGATATCTTTAGTTGTGTAATTCAGCTTCCCGTGAAACAGAAAGTATTGGATGGATTTAGATTCAGTTCCCTTTTTGACAATCTTTTCAATTATACCTGTCGGCTTCCGAATACCAAGATCGACCCAATGTTCAGCATTTTTTGCAGCAGGAAGCGAAGCCAGGTATTTTTCGATATGTGGTTTGATGTTGGCAGTGTCTATTTTTCCAACAAAGAAATAGGTAAATGCACCAGGATTTGCAAATCGTTCTTTTCCAATTTGTTCTATTCTGGAGAATTTTGCTTCATCCAGCATTTCCTTTGATAAAGGTTTCATTCGCGGGTGATAATTTGATGTAACAAACCTGAAAGTATCTGCAAAAGCACTCTCTGGTGAAACGTCTTTATTATCTAACTCACTTCTCATACGTGTGATGTATGAAGAGAAAGCGGTTTCGTCGAAACGTGGATGGGTAAAATAGAGATTGATCAGCTGAAAAAGTGTCTCCACATCCGAAACATTTGAAGATCCTTCTAAACCCTGTGTAAGCATTTTAATAGTCGGTGTTACAGAGACTTCTTTTCCCGCAAGCATTTTTTGGAGCGTGGTCATCTTATAATCAGCAATTCCACTCATATCCATAATTGTTGCTGCAAAAGATGCTGAAATATTGTCAGTTAGCGGGTAAAGTGAAGATCCGCCCCACGAGAAGCCGGTGAAGAGTATTTCATCATCTTTAAAATCAGTCTGTTTTAAAACTACTTTCGATCCGTTGGAGAGTGTCCATTCAACCGCATCAACTTCCGGAATTTTCTTTTCACTGATCACTTTACCGGCAACCGGTAGTGTTTTCATCAAAGGCTCATTCGATGTTTCATCGGAATAAGCCAAAATATTTTCTTGCTTAACTTCGGCCAATACATTCTTGATTTCTGCTTCAGATGGAACAGGTACACCCGTTATTTCAGGTGCTGTAACTACAACTACGCGATTCTCGTCTGTAATCCATTTCCTGGCAAGTTCGTTAATCTCCTCCAATTTAATGGACGGCAAAAAAGCTTTATAGTAGGCGAATTCCAATTCTATTCCGGGTACAGGTTCCTTGCGCAATAAAAAATTGCGGCTATATTCCTCGGCGATGCTTATCGATACTCTTTTCTTGCGCTCGTTATAAGCTGATTCCATCGACTTAAGCATTGCCTCTTTATTACGGTCAAGTTCCGTCTGTGTAAAACCAAACTTCCGGATCCGTTCATTTTCAATTAGTACAGCTTTTAGATCTCTTGAAAACAATTAAATATTTGAATGGCTTTGATCTTTATTTCATTCATCCTTTAATTTAGAGGTGCTTATTTACCGCATGACTGAACCCGTTTTTGTCGTGGGCAAGGCTGATCAGGTATTTAATTTTGAGTTCTTCGGGAGCATTGCAAACAACATACGAATGATGTGTAAAGTCCAGCATTTCAAGGTCGTTGAAATCATTACCAATGCCCAAAGTGCTTTTCTGATCAATACCTGTTATCCGGCAAATCTCCTCAATACCATGTGCTTTTGAAACGCCATTCGGGAATATCTCCATCCATGTGTAATCCGGATTAAGAGGAGAAGTGGTACGGATAACACTTAACTCAGGGAAAGTTAGTAGTATTCGCTCTTTAAAAAGCTCAAATTGATTGCTTTCGCGAGGAAAGAACATAAGGAGTTGTGAAGATATAAAAGGTTGATCCGGGTCTATCTTTACAGCATCTCCAAATTTTTTGTGATGCTCGACGTATCTTTTCAATTCCGGACAATCGTAGCTTTCCCACCATGCAAAATTATGATTGTCAGGTAACTCTCGCGAAACTTTAAAATTCTGGTTTTCACAGATCAGAAAATTAATGATCTCTCCCGTTGTTACAGCAGGAATTGACATCGCGCGGATCAACTGTTGAGATTTCCAATCCATTATTCCAGCTCCGGAAGAAACAATTACAAAATCAAAAGGGGAGTTTTCGTTTAAAACCTGTCTTACTTTATAGAGATTACGTCCTGTTGCTGCAACCCTGCAAACACCTAAATTTCCTAATCTTTCGAGCGTTTCGTTATCTGTAGGGCTTATCGACTGATCTGATTGTAAGAGTGTTCCGTCAAGATCGGTGACAACCATTTTAACTTCTGACATAAATATTTGATTTATATTGATTTAAGAGTACAACCTTCGATTCCAAACTATTTAAAATTGCACTTAATTTGAAAGATACTAAAATAATGCTTTGCATTGGTTGTGGTGCAATAACAGATGAGAATTGTTTTTGAATATAAATTAATTGTTAAGTTTTAAAATAAATGGGGGAATCGCCCTTCTAAAATATATTTTTACGTTGCTTTTATTTATTTTGTGAAAGTAAAAACCTGTTCAATTTAATTTTAGGGATATTTATTTTGTTCTGTCCGGTTTTGTCAGTGTCTATGCAAAAATATAAAACTGTTACCCGGGAATTTGTAACTAACCATCAATGCTCTTCAATTTTTTGGGCGTATTTCTTATTTGATATTTTTAACTCAATACCGTCTACTCCAGATGTTTCATTAATTTTTAATTTATATTATATTTATCATGAATATTTATGTTGAGATTTTGTCAATTTATGGCATCACGTTTTTAGTTTCCATGTTCGTTGCCTTCATAATTTGGGGAATGGCAAAATTGGTTGACGCTTTGCCAGATGGGCCATTTTCACTAATAGGTCTTTTTAAAAATTTCCGTCAAAATATTATTTTGGGAAAAGACGAAAGAAAGCAAGTTTTAAAGGATTTCCGTGAGATACAGCTTGAAAGAAGTAAAAATATCAATACATTACGGTCATGAGCACGCTTGAGTTTGGGAAAATGTTTCAGGGAGTATATACGCTTCTTACCTCTGATCCTATTATCATGTATTCGCGTATTCTGCTGATGTTACTTGGATTATTATTAGTGTATTTGGGTAAGAAGGGGGTTCTTGAACCTTTATTAATGATTCCAATGGGGCTTGGTATGGCTACAATTAATGCTGCAACAATGATCATGCCCGATGGAGCTCACGGCAATCTTTTTGTCGATCCGCTGGCCATTGACATAGATCAACTAATGTATTTATTGCAAATCGATTTTTTACAGCCCATTTACACTTTCACTTTCAGTAATGGACTTATTGCATGTTTTATCTTTATGGGGATTGGTACCATGCTGGATATATCCTACATTCTGAAAAATCCTTTTACAAGTATGTTCCTGGCAGTGTGTGGCGAACTGGGAACTTTTTTAACAGTTCCGATCGCAATGTTTTTCGGACTTTCTGTAAAGGATGCTGCGTCGGCTGCAATGGTTGGCGGTGCTGACGGGCCGATGGTGTTGTTTACGGCACTAAATCTTTCGAAAGATCTCTTTGTCCCGATAACAGTTGTTGCTTATTTATATCTCGGGTTGACTTATGGCGGATATCCGTATTTAATCCGATTATTGATTCCCAAGAGATTGCGTGGTATCAAAATGGTAAGACCGCAAACCAAGTCAAAACCAATATCATCCGGTGTTAAACTTATGTTTGCCTCTGTTCTTTGTGTGATTCTTTGTTTGTTGTTTCCGGTTGCAGGTCCCCTTTTCTTTTCGCTGTTTATCGGAATCGCCATCAGGGAATCGGGTCTTACACACGTCAAGGAATTTATTGAAGGACCATTATTGTATGGTTCAACATTCTTTCTTGGACTTCTTCTCGGAATCTTGTGTGATGCTCATTTGATCCTCAATCCAAAGATCCTGATGTTGCTTGTGTTAGGAATAATTGCATTGCTATTATCTGGTATTGGTGGAATTATGGGAGGTTATGCTTTGTATTTCCTTAAAAAGGGAAATTACAATCCTGTGATTGGAATTGCAGCTGTTAGTTGCGTACCTACTACTGCAAAGGTGGCTCAAAAAGAGGTTCACAAGGTTAATCCGCAGTCAATGATTCTGCCCGAGGCTTTGGGAGCTAATATCAGCGGTGTTATCACAACTGCAATTATTGCCGGATTATACATTACTTTTTTTGCCTGATATTTTAATCAATAATAAGTATTCCCGGACTATAATATAACGAATGTATCGCATAGATATTTAGGCTATTATTTGTTGGTAGCCAAATATTTCGATCTTTGTAAATGATTAGTCCGGGAAATATTTTTCAACAAAATATTCTTCTACGTACCATAATTTTTCATCGTCGTTTTTTGTAAAAAAAGTTTTATAAATTAGCCCTCTGAATATTCTGTTGCGAAAAAATTTATTTGCAGAAATATTTTGTGTGTCAGTTGCGTTTTCAGAAATAAAACTTATTTTATATCAGACGATTATGAATAACAGACTTCAGGAACTCACCGATAAAATTTATCAGGAAGGAATATCAAAAGGGCAGGAGGAGGCCGATTTGATAAAAACCAAAGCTAACGCTGAAGCTGCAAAAATATTAGCTGATGCCAAACTTGAAGCTGATCAGATTTTGATTGTCGCCAATAAAAAAGCGACTGATATTAAAGAGAATACAAATTCAGAAATTAAACTTGCCGCCCGGCAAGCTATTGAAGCTTTAAAACTCGAGGTTGTTAATTTGATTAACGGAGCTATTACATCTGCTGATATCAAGGCAGGTGTGGGCGATGTCAAATTTATCCAAAAAGCCATCGAAATGATGGTTAAAAACTGGGCAACCAATTCAGATGCAACACCTGATATGAAAATCCTTGTTCCTCAAAAAGATGAAAAAGCAATTGCTGAATACTTTAGTTCAGTTGCAAAAGGGTTATTAGACAAAGGATTTTCGATTGAAACGGTAAATGGATTGAAGACTGGTTTCCAGGTGACTCCAGATAAAGGTGGCTACAAAATTAGTTTTACGGATCAGGATTTCATCGCGTTTTTCCAGGAATATCTTCGTCCGAATGTTGTTGAGCTCTTGTTCGATAAGAAATAATTAAAACCTATTCACGTGAGTAAGTACTATTGTCTTATCGCAGGCCTTCCTGAAATTCGGGCTGAAGAATATAAGCTTCTTTATAATCTTGAGGAGTTTAAAGAAATTCTGAAGGACAACCTTGACCCAAAAGATTTCGATATAGTTATGTTTTTCTACCGGAAGTTCGACAATATCAACCTGCTGGCATTTCTTAATAAATCTGATTCTCAACCCGATCCACGGGGAAGTATTACCCCCGAAATGCTTGCAGCGTTTGTAAAGCAACTGGAAGAGCAGGAGATTTTTAAGGATGAACGTTTCCCCGATTATTTCAGGGAATTTATCCCTGCTTTTCTGACGGATAAACCCATTTTCCCCGGTCTAAGTTGGGAAGACCAGTTGACAACGCTCTATTTCAATTCAGCCATTCAATGCCGGAATCAATTTATATCCGAATGGTTTGAGTTTAACCTTGCCATTACCAATATTTTCACTGCCATCAATAGTCGAAATTTCACGATCGATTTGTCTGGAACAATTGTTGGAACAGGCGAATTGTCAGAGACAATCCGAAGTAGCAATGCAAAAGATTTTGGAATTAAACCCATATTTCCCTACCTCGACGAGGTAATGCGCATAGCCGACGAGTCCAATCTGCTTGAACGTGAAAAAAAAATGGATCTTTTAAAATGGTCATGGATTGAGGAAAAGGTTTTTCATTATCGCTTTACCATCGAAAATATATTCGCTTATTTGCTGCAAACAGAGATTCTTGAGCGTTGGATGAATCTCAATCACGAAACTGGCAGCAAGGTATTCAAAGATTTTGTCGATCAGCTAAGAGGATCTTTCCAATTCCCTGAAGAGTATAAACTAAATAAGTAATCTACGCATATGTCAACCAAAGGAAAAGTTAAAGGTATAATAGCCAACCTGGTAATTGTTGAAGCTGATGGTCCGGTTTCTCAGAATGAGATCTGCTTTCTGGAGACAAGGGGTACGAAACTGATGGCAGAAATTATAAAAGTGATTGGTTCGAATGCCTATGTTCAGGTGTTTGAGAGTACCAGGGGACTAAAAATTGGCGACGAAGTGGAGTTTTCCGGGCATATGCTGGAGGTCGTCTTAGGTCCTGGCATATTGTCGCGAAACTACGATGGATTACAGAACGATTTGGATAAAATGGAGGGCATTTTTCTGAAACGAGGTGATTATACTTATCCGCTTGATGTAGACAGGCTTTGGGATTTTACCCCGTTAGCAGTTATCGGAGAAGAAGTTATAGCAGGTTCCTGGCTTGCCGAAGTTCCCGAAAATGGTCAGCCTCATAAAATTATGGTTCCATTTGTTTTGGACGGAAAGTATACTGTAAAGTCAATAATAGCTGCTGGCCAATACAATATAAATGAACAAATCGCCGTTTTGATTGACGAGGATGGAATCGAGCATCAGTTAACGATGATTCAGAAATGGCCTGTAAAAAAGGCGATTAAGGCATATGTTGAAAAGCCACGTCCATTCAAATTGCTCGAAACAGGTGTCCGAACTATCGACACCATCAATCCGATTGTGGAAGGTGGTACAGGTTTCATTCCAGGCCCTTTTGGAACGGGAAAGACAGTTTTGCAACATGCGATTTCAAAACAAGCAGAAGCCGATATTGTGGTAATTGCTGCTTGTGGTGAGCGAGCCAACGAGGTTGTAGAGATATTTACTGAATTTCCGGAACTGGAAGATCCGCACACAGGCCGTAAACTGATGGAACGGACTGTGATTATTGCCAATACCTCCAACATGCCGGTTGCGTCGCGTGAAGCCTCTGTTTATACAGCGATGACGATATCAGAATACTATCGTTCAATGGGATTGAAGGTTCTGATGATGGCCGATTCTACCTCACGCTGGGCACAGGCCTTGCGCGAAATGTCGAATCGTCTGGAAGAACTTCCTGGTCAGGATGCATTTCCGATGGATCTTTCTGCTGTCATTGCGAATTTTTATTCAAGGGCTGGTTACGTTTTTCTGAACAATGGAAAGACGGGTTCTGTCACTTTTATCGGAACAGTTTCGCCTGCAGGTGGTAATTTGAAAGAACCGGTAACGGAATCGACCAAAAAAGTGGCCCGCTGTTTCTATGCCCTTCAGCAGAGCCGTTCCGACAGTAAGCGTTATCCCGCCATCAATCCAATTGATTCTTACTCAAAATACCTCGAATATCCTGAATTTGAAGCGTACATCGAAAAACGCATCGGAACCAAATGGATACCAATGGTCAACGAAGCCAAAACAATTCTTCAACGAGGGATGGAGGTCAGTGAACAGATTGATATTTTGGGTGATGATGGCGTTCCTATCGATTATCACGTGAAATTATGGAAATCGGAAATTATTGACTTTGTAATTTTGCAACAGGATGCTTTCGATAAAATTGATATGCTAACGCCACTTGAACGACAACAGTATATGCTTGAGAAAGTGATGGATATTTGTAATCATGATTTTACATTCGAAACCTTTACAGAGATATCAGGTTATTTTAAACGGATTATCAATACTTTACGTCAGATGAATTATTCTGATTTCGAATCGGAAAAATTTGTTGGGTATGAAAATGAGTTGAAGACGATCATAAAAGAGAGGGAAGTAGCATAATGGCAACAAAAGCTTTTCAGAAAATATATACTCAAATTACCCAGATTACAAAAGCGACCTGTTCGCTGAAAGCAGCAGGTGTTGGTAATGAAGAACTTGCTGAGGTAAATGGTCGCCTGGCACAGGTCGTGAAAATTATTGGCGATGAGGTGACCCTTCAGATATTTGGTGGAACCGAAGGAATCCCAACCAATGCCGAAGTGACTTTTCTTGGGAAATCGCCCACCTTGAAGGTTGGGGAGCAATTGGCCGGGCGTTTTTTTAATGCCTATGGCGATCCGATTGATGGTGGCCCGCCCATCGAAGGTGAAGAACGTGAAATTGGTGGGCCATCAGTGAATCCGGTTCGCAGGAAGCAACCTTCCGAATTGATAGCAACCGGAATTGCAGGGATCGACCTGAATAATACAATCGTCTCCGGACAAAAAATTCCTTTCTTCGCCGATCCCGATCAGCCTTTCAATCAGGTAATGGCAATGGTTGCGCTTCGGGCAAAAGCCGATAAGATTATCCTTGGTGGTATGGGACTTACCAACGATGATTATCTTTTCTACCGAAATGTGTTTGAAAATGCAGGCGCATTGGACCGGATTGTTTCTTTCGTCAATACGACTGAAAATCCGCCGGTTGAAAGGCTGTTAGTTCCTGATATGGCGCTAACGGCGGCGGAATATTTTGCAGTCGATAAAAACCAAAGCGTCCTGGTGCTGTTAACTGATATGACCCTTTTTGCTGATGCATTGTCGATTGTTTCGAACCGAATGGATCAGATACCGTCAAAAGATTCGATGCCTGGGTCGCTCTATTCCGATTTGGCAAAAATTTACGAAAAGGCAGTTCAATTTCCGTCGGGCGGATCAATAACGATTATTGCAGTCACTACACTTTCCGGTGGCGATATTACCCACTCAATTCCTGACAATACGGGTTATATTACTGAAGGACAATTATTTTTGCGTCGCGATACTGATATCAGTAAAGTGATTGTCGATCCTTTCCGGTCCTTGTCGCGTCTAAAACAGCTTGTAATCGGTATCAAAACACGTGAAGATCATCCGCAGGTTATGAACGCGCTTATCCGTTTGTTTGCCGATGCAGCCAATGCCAAAACGAAGATGGAAAATGGTTTTGATCTTTCGGAATATGATCAGCGAACGTTAGCCTTTGCGAAAGAATATTCCCGAAATCTTTTGGCCATTGATGTCAATATCAGCATTGACGAAATGCTTGATCTTGGCTGGAGCCTGTTAGCTAAGAACTTCAAAAAGGAAGAAGTCGGCATCAGGCAGGTATTGGTTGATAAATACTGGCCAATTTCAAATTAATTTAATTGCTTGATAATTAGTAATCTGATTATTTCAATGCATTATGACGATAAAATTTCAATATAATAAAACCTCTCTTCAGGGACTCGAAAAGCAGTTTAAAATGAGGGTCAGGGCTTTGCCGACCATCAAAAACAAGGAATCTGCCCTTCGTATTGAAGTAAAAAAGGCCAGGGACGAGGTCACCAGGTTGGATTTAATCCTTCAGAAAAAAATGAAAGATTATAATTCAATGGCATCCTTATGGGGCGAATTCGATACTTCGCTGATTAAAGTAAAAGATGTGAAGTTGGCAATGAAGAAAATTGCAGGAGTTAAAACGCCTGTATTTGAAGGCGTTGAATTTGAAATAGTCAATTTCAGCATCTTTAGTAAGCCGAAATGGTTTCTCGATGGAATGACATTGGTGAAGGAATTGGCTTCAATTGGTATTGAACGTGAGTTTTTTAACCAAAAGGTGATATTGCTTGATTATGCTCGTAAAAAGACGACCCAAAAGGTCAACCTTTTCGAAAAGGTGCAGATTCCAGGATATGACGATGCCATTCGTAAGATAAAACGGTTCTTGGAAGATGAGGAAAACCTTTCTAAATCAGCTCAGAAAATTGTAAAATCACGTCAGCAAATAGGGAAGGAGGCCGAAGAATGATTGTAAAGATGAAAAAATACGCTTTCCTCGTTTATTACAAAGATTACCAGCATTTTCTTGAATCGTTGCAGGAAAAAGGTGTATTGCATGTGAAAGACAGGGGAGCTGTCGATATTGAAGGTGGTCCGCAACGTGATAAACTATTGTTGATGAATCGTATTCAGGAAGCAATTAAATTTCTTGAAAGGAAAATTGACAAGAAGTCGATTTCTAATTTGGTACCGATTACGGAAGGATCCGGGCTTTTGAAAGAGTACGATAATTTCAGACATGATGATGAATTGCTGACACAATCGATTTCAATTGCTGAAAAAGAAGCCTCTGTTTTAGAACCTTGGGGCAGCTTTGACTGGCCTGAAATCGATAAGTTAAATGACAATGGTTGGATTACCTCATTCTACTCAACATCTGCAAGATATTGGAATTCTGAATGGGAAGCAAAATACAATGCTTTTCAAATTGCCCAAAATGGAACAAATGTATTGTTTGTGACTTTAACGAAAGAAGGCGTTGATTTAGAAATTGAAGCTGACAAAGTTAAACTCCCTCGAAAAGTATTTAAAGAAGTTCGCGAAGAAATTGAAGGTTTACAAAAGGAGAAGATTAACATTGATAATGAATTACGCAATTTCGCATCATCAAATCTGTTATCCTTAATTTTTTATAAAAATCAGGTACAGCAAGAATTTGATTTTGATAAAGTTGTTTTAAACTCTGATAAAGCAGCCGAAGGAAAGATTTCGCTTTTGGAAGGATTCTTACCTGTTGATAAGGAGGTTGCATTCCAGAAATTTTTAAATAGTGAAGGTGTCTTTTATGAGGCAAGTAGGCCTGAATTGACTGACAAAGTACCTGTTTTATTGAAAAATAACTGGTTTGCCAAACTTTTCGAGCCCATCGGTGCATTATACACCTTGCCCAATTATAACGAATTGGATCTAACCGCTTTATATGCACCATTTTATTGGCTGTTTTTTGGATTTTGTTTAGGCGATTTGGGGTATGGGTTAATCCTTTCGATCGGTGGATTAATAATGTCAGGAAGGGTTAAACCTTCGATGATAGGGACGATGAAACTGATAAGCTTTTTGGGATTGTCAACAATTCTGTTTGGGGTTTTGTCGGGCACTTGTTTCGGAATGAACCTTTATGAGATGCGTCTGGGCTTTTATGCCAATTTAGACGATTTATTGAAGTCAGAGGATACTTCAGTAAATAAGTTACTTTTTGATCTATCGCTGATGCTTGGAGCCATTCAGATATTTTATGGCATGTTTGTGAAAGCTGCCAACGAAATCTATCAAAACGGGTGGAGGAGTGCTTTAAGTACAATAGGCTGGATTGTAATCATATTTGGATTTGGAATTAACTATTTGATGAAAAAGTCGGCTGTTGATCCTTCAATCGTTACAATCGTTTTTTCGTCAATCTTGCTGATCGGTTTTCTCGGAGCATTTATTTTCAATAATCCGAACCGGAATATCTTCGCCAATATGGCCTTCGGACTTTGGGATACCTACAATATGGCAACCGGCTTAATGGGCGATTTGCTGTCGTATATTCGTCTTTTCGCATTGGCCATTTCAAGTGGAATATTGGGATATGTTTTTAATAGTCTTGCTATTGCGATGGCTCCTGATATTCCGGTTGTGAAGTACATCGTGATCGTGCTTATCCTAATTGCTGGTCATACCATTAATTTTTCAATGGGAATTCTTGGATCGTTTGTGCATCCTATGCGACTCACTTTTGTTGAATTTTATAAAAACGCAGGATTTTCGGGTGGTGGAAAAAAATACGCCCCATTTAAACGAAGAATTGAATAAAATAAGATTATAAACTTGTAAATAAACTATCAGATGGAACCTATTACATTGGCTTACATTGGAATTGGATTGATGATCGGACTTGCAGGCGTCGGGAGTTCGTATGGGACTACAATCGGGGGGAATGCCACAATTGGCGCGATGAAAAAAAATCCCGATGCATTTGGAAGTTACCTTGTCCTTTCAGGATTGCCCGGGACGCAGGGACTGTATGGATTTGCCGGATATTTTATTTTTGCTTCGGGCACAGCGCTAACCGCAAGTATAACCTGGACGCAAGCCTCAGCTGTTTTCGGAGGAAGTCTGGCTTGTGGGCTTGTTTGTCTACTCTCTGCTATTCGTCAGGGACAAATCGGAGCAACTGGAATTGCGGCAATCGGTGCAGGTTACGAAGTCTTTGGAAATACATTGATTCTGGCAGCTTTTCCGGAATTGTATGCTATTGTTTCATTGGCTGCAGTTTTCCTGATCAATTCTGCTATTCAATAGATTAAAATCACTATTATCGAAAATCCCGATTTTACTGGGTTTTCTATTACAGAATATTTGGATTTTTAACAATATTTAAGGTCTGTTTTATCGGCTTAACTAAATTCTTCTGCACATTTGTGATGTAAGAGTAAAGCACTTTTTTTCATAGATTTTGGTTAAGTTAACATAGGCATCCCATCTGGGATGCCTTTTGTTATTATTAGGAAATCGATTATAGACCAATTAACTGTTCTTCGGGGCTTTTGCCGTCAAAAAGTAACTTTACCGGATTTTCAATTAACTCCTTTAGCTTTACCAAAAATCCAACCGAATCCTTACCATCGATGATCCGGTGATCGTACGAGAGAGCTACATACATCATCGGCCTGATCTCTACTTTTCCATCGACTGCTACCGGACGATCTTTAATCGAATGCATTCCCAGGATTGCACTTTGGGGCGGATTAAGAATTGGGGTCGACATCAGTGAACCGAATACACCGCCATTTGTAATTGTAAAGGTGCCACCCGTCATCTCCTGAATGGTAAGTTTTTTATCCCTTGCTTTCTCTGCAAGTTCTTTGATCTCACGCTCTATGCCATCAATGCTTTTGGTCTCTGCGTTACGAATAATCGGAACCATCAATCCTTTCGGTGTTTGCACAGCTATTCCTATGTCGTGGTAACGAGGCGTAACAATGTTGTCACCATCGATCATTGAATTGATGGTGGGATGTTTAGACAGCGCAACACTAACGGCTTTTGTAAAAAACGACATAAAGCCAAGCTTAGTTTTATATTTATCGACAAACGGCTGTTGATAGGCTTTTCTTAGTTCCATCACCTGGCTCATGTCGATCTCATTGAACGTGGTGAGCATTGCGGTCTCATTCTTGACAGCCACAAGCCGCTGACTTAGTTTTCGTCTCAGAGGTGACATCGCCACCCGATCTTCACCGCGTGTTTTTTCGATTGCTGGTTTCGATGGTTCATTTTTTTGCAAAGTCAGCACCATCTCAACGTCCTTGCGACTGATTCTACGGAACCCGTTCAGAAGATCATCAATGCTCAAGCCTTCTTCCTCCATGACTGCTTTTGCAGCCGGCGTCAATTTAATCTGATGATTTTCTTCCTCAGGTATGCTCAATTTTGTTTCGGCTGTTTTCGAATCGGAAACGGGTAACACGGTTATTTTTTCAACTTCCGGTTTTTGAACCGATTCTTTGTTTAACAGTATGGAGTCGCTCTCTGTGGGCTTAATACTCTCGTCTGAATCCAGTGTACAGACTACTGTTCCGACAGCAACCCGTTCACCCTCCTTTATTAAGATTTTTAATTTTCCAGCTGCAGACGCAGTCAAAGATAAGGTTGCCTTATCAGATTCAATTTCAGCAATTTCCTGATCTTTATTTACGATTGAACCATTTTCGACAAGCCATTTTCCAATTTCAACTTCAGTAATAGACTCTCCGGGAGATGGTATTTTGATTTCAAAAATCATGTCAGATAATTTAATTGCATAAATTAGTTAAAAACAGCGTTTAGAATTCGCTCAAGACTTTTTTTGTGTCTCTCCAAAAGTCCGGTTGCCGGACTTGCACTTTCGGCCCTGCTAATTAGCTCCAATTGAAGTTCCGGATATTTTCGGGAGATGTAAGGCCATGCTCCCATATTTGATGGTTCATCCTGCACCCAAAGAATTCGCTTTGCATGGGGATTCTCATATTTAATCATTCTGACCTCTTCTGATGGGAATGGAAACAATTGTTCAATACGTATAATTGCAAAATTTGCTCTTCCTAATTTTTCACGCCGTTCGAAAAGCTCGTAGTAGATTTTGCCTGAAGTAAAAATGAGAACCTCTGCTTTTCCGGCAGGAACCTTATCATCGCTGATAACTTCCATAAAACGATGTGAAGTGAGATGTTTAATAGGTGATATCACCAATGGATGCCGTAAAAGACTTTTAGGTGTGAAAACTACCGTAGGAATCCTGATGTCCCATAAAACTTGTCGTCGTAACAGATGAAAGAGGTTTGCGGGTGTTGTTGGCATCATCACCTGCATATTGTAATTGGCGCACAGCGATAACAAACGTTCCACACGTCCACTGGAGTGTTCCGGACCTTGTCCTTCGTAACCGTGAGGCAGGAACAGTACGAGACCGTTCATTAAACCCCATTTTTCGCCAGCAGAACTTATATACTGATCTATAATAACTTGAGCAACATTGCTGAAGTCTCCGAATTGAGCTTCCCAGATTGTTAATCCTTTGGGATATGAAAGCGAGTAACCATATTCGAATCCCATCACGCCATATTCATTGAGCGGCGAATTAAGTACAGTGAATGTTGCCTGATCTTCAGCGATATTTTTTAACGGAAAGTACTTTTCATCACCCTCTTCCGTTATGATAGCTGCATGCCGGTGCGAGAATGTTCCGCGCTGACTATCTTGTCCGCTTAACCGAACAGGAATGCCTTCCGAGAGTAGTGTCCCGAATGCAAGTTGCTCTGCCAAAGCCCAGTCTACTTTATCGTCTGCAATCAACTGCCGGCGATCATCCAATACTTTGACGATCTTACCAAAGAATTTTTTATCGGCAGGTAAAGTATTTAATTTTTCAGCCAGCTTCTTTAGTTTTATTGCTGAAACAGCTGTCGGTGTAGTATTTATCTCTGTTGGTTCAGGGAAGCGGTAAGGTTTATATTCATCGACCAGAAAACTTTTAATCTTCACCTTCTGGATACTCTTGCTGATTTCGTATTTCTCTTCAAGGTGTTGGTCAAAGGCAGCAATTTCGAGCTGAGCTTCTTCATATGTCATTACACCAGCTTCAATCAATTTGGTTGCATAAACATCCCGGGGATTAGGATGTGAAGCAATTGCCTTATATAGAATTGGTTGAGTGAAACGAGGCTCATCACCTTCGTTATGTCCATATTTACGATACGATAAGATATCAATAAAAATATCAGCATGGAAATGCTGCCTGAATTCAAGCGCAAGTTTCACAGTGAAAATAATGGCTTCTGCGTCATCACCATTAACATGGAAAACTGGTGAGCGAGTAATTTTTGCGACATCAGTACAGTAGGTACTTGATCGCGCTTCGAGGTAATCGGTGGTAAATCCTATTTGATTATTAATAACAATATGAATGGTGCCTCCTGTTTTGTAACCTGGGAGCTGCGACATTTGAACAACTTCATATACAACGCCCTGTCCTGCAATTGCGGCATCTCCATGAATCACAATTGGAGCTATTCTATTAAAATCACCATTGTGAGAATAATCGATCTTTGCCCGTACCATCCCTTCCACAAGCGGCGCAACAGTTTCGAGGTGTGATGGATTTGGAAGTAGGCTCAATTTAATTTTGGTGCCATTTTTTGCAATGATCTCCTGATCAAATCCTAAATGGTATTTGACATCACCTAAAACGATACCTTCTTCATATTCAGTTGCATAAAACTCTTTGAAAATATTTTCGTAAGGCTTTTTTAGTATATTTGCCAGTACATTTAATCTTCCGCGGTGCGAAATACCAATTACGTATTCTTCGATTCCCAGTTCAACCCCATGTTCAATAATAGCATTTAAGGCAGGAATCAAACCTTCGGTTCCTTCGAGCGAAAACCTTTTGGCTCCAACGAATTTTTTATGAATAAAGCTTTCGAAACCTGCTGCTTCTTTAAGGTGACTGAATATTTTCTTTTGGTATTCATGAGAAAGCTCTTCTGTGTTTTGGGTACGCTCCATTCTCACCTTAAGCCAGTTGATAAGCTCAGGATTTCGCATGTAAAGATATTCGACCCCAATTGATTCACAATAAGTTTGTTCGAGATGCGAAATAATTGTGCTTAATGTAGCAGGTCCGATTCCAATCTCCTTTCCGGCTTCGAAAACAATATTAAGGTCACTTTCCTCAAGACCAAAATTACGGTATTCAAGGGTCGGGGAGTACTGCCGCCGACGCCTTACAGGATTGGTACGTGTAAAAAGATGCCCTCGTTGGCGGTATCCATTAATCAGATTAAGGATGTTAAATTCCTTTTGTAAATGACTTTTATCGACCAATTCCATCGATTTGGCATCGTAAGATTTGCGCGCCAATTCGAATCCTTCGAAAAAATTTCGCCAACTCTCATCAATCTCCTGGGGGTTTTGCAGATAACTTTTGTATAAGTCTTCTATCGCCCCAATTTCATGATTTCCTACCAGAGAGAATCTATCCATGTTTAAAATTTAGTTCCTGTATTATTACAAATA
>Ga0209100_1001047_pt1 | contig 20406 bp, 31 predicted proteins | sample lystaG_FD_185480 | JGI IMG/M metagenome (GOLD analysis project Ga0209100, IMG submission 185480) | Glacier valley bacterial and archeal communities from Borup Fiord, Nunavut, Canada, to study Microbial Dark Matter (Phase II) -... | ecosystem: Environmental > Aquatic > Freshwater > Ice > Glacier ...
AGCAGTGGAATATGCGAATCGTGGGATGTCCGCCGCCGATGCTCCAGCAATCGCACTTCGATGACCGCGGCTGTATTGCTGACACCGACTTCTCCTGGCCTGAAAACGGCACCGTGGGCGAGGCCGATGGCGACATCGAATATCTCGACCCGGCCTTCCGTCGTGGTCGATCCGCCGACCAGGTCGTACCCGATGAGAAGATTCGCGAGGATCGCCTGAGGGCCCTGCCGAAAGTGGTCGCTCGGTGGTGTCGGCCTGTCAGGCTCAGCCTCGACCGCCGATTCACGGAACGCCTCTGCGCGTAACCCGCTTGCCGCAGCGAACGGGATGCATAGGCTGGAAACATGACCCGTCTCCGCCGCAGCGACTCATCCGGCGCAGGGCTACGTCGCGTGCGTGCCGGGCGGGGGTTCTCCTACAAAGACACTGCAGGGCATCCGATGGCCGACCCCGAACTGCGGCATCGGATCGAGCTCCTCGCCATCCCCCCGGCCTGGAGAGACGTCTGGATCGCCCCCTATCCCAATGGCCACATTCAGGCAACGGGAGTGGATGCCGCGGGTCGCCGCCAGTATATCTACCACCCCGCCTGGCGTGAGCAGAAGGACCGCATCAAGTTCGATCGTGCGCTGAGCCTCGCTGAATCGCTGCCCGCCGCCCGCCGACGGGTGACGCTGGAACTGCGCTCCGGGGAGCCCACGCGTGAGCGCGCACTGGCAGCAGCGTTCCGCATGCTCGATACCGGCTCACTGCGGGTGGGGTCGGAGCAGTATGCCGAGTCCAACGGCAGCCACGGCCTGGCCACGCTCCTCTGCTCTCACGCGACGGTGAGCGGCGTCACCGTCTCCCTGCACTTTCCCGCGAAAAGCGGGCAGGAGTGGCGGTCGGAGATCGCGGATGCCGATCTCGCGCCGGTGGTGCGCTCGCTGAAGCGTCGGGGTGCGCACGCGCGGCTGCTCGCGTGGAGGGACGGTGCCAGGTGGCATCCGGTCGTCGCACAGGACATCAACGACTACGTTCGTGAGCGCACGGGGGGAGAGTTCACCGCGAAGGACTTCCGCACGCTGCACGGAACGGTCGCGGCGGCGGTGAGCCTGGCGGAACATGGACCCGAGCCGCGCAAGTCTGCACGTGTTCGCGCTATCGCCCAAGCGATGCGGGATGCGTCGACGGTGCTCGGAAACACCCCGACGATCGCGCGCAAGAGCTATGTCGATCCTCGCCTCATCGACCGCTATGTCGCTGACGCCACGATCGATCCGAAGCGATTGAATTCCGCGGAAACCGAATTGCGCGCCCTCCTCTTCGAGTGAACGCGAAGGCCCTCTTTACGGGATCCGGCGCGCGGGTGCAGAATCACCCTGTCAGCCGACGGGGCGGCACAGGATCGAGGGAGAGGCTCCTGGGACTCGAGAACATCCTGGCTAAGGCGGAGGCACTCCTCACAGGGGAGATGGTCACCGGCGTCCTCCACAGAAGAGCAGGCCGATGGTGCTCGGGGCGGCGCGGACACGGCCGTCGGCACCGGGTAGTCACCGGACCGGGCGCGTGATTCCACTACCGTTGGGGGGATGGCGCGCCTCCCACTCCTTCCCGTCGGCCACCACTTCGTCACGGGCCTGCTGTTGCTGACCGCATCCACCGGATGCATCGACGCGGTGAGCTACCTCGCTCTCGACAGGGTCTTCACGGGCAACATGACCGGCAACGTTCTTTTCATCGGGTTCAGCCTGGTCGGAGCGGGCAAGACCCCGCTCCTCAACAACATCATCGCGCTGCTCGGGTTCGCGCTCGGCAGCATCGTGGGAGGACGGATTGTGGGCCAGTCGGCGCCCAAAGGTCTTCCGCGGTCTAGCCGTGTCGTGCTGATCGGGGGAGCCGCGACCATGATCGGCCTCGCGATCTACTGGCTGGTCGTGCACGACCTCAGTCTTCCGGCCCTGCTGGTGGTGACCGCGCTCCTGGCGGTCGTCATGGGCGCGCAGGTGTCGGCGGTCAAGCCGATCGGTAACTCCGATGTGACCACCATCGTCGTCACCAACACCCTGGCGAACCTCGCCCGCGACAGCCGGTTGGCAGGGGGAACCGGCAAGAACTGGTTCCCCCGCCTCGCCGCCGTCATCGCGATGGGGATCGGTGCGGCCGTCGGTGCCCTGTGCGTCGAATGGGCCGGCGGAGCGGTCGCGTTGCTTGCCGGCACGATCATCTTCACTGCCGGGATGATCACCCTGGTCACCGCCGACCTTCGCTCCGCCTGAGCGGCGTGTTTCCGGGTCGGGCGCGACACGCCGAAGAGTGACACGCCCGGGTTGCAGACACTACAAACCTGTGGCAGACTCTCCTAGTTCAACAAAACCGGCTGTGCGCCGGGATCACTGCCAGGCAGTGCACAGATGCGAGACCGTGACGTACTTGTCACAGCGTCATCATCTGGGCCGCGGGTAGCAGAACACGACTTAATCGAATCCCCTGGACGTGGTCACAAACCTGTTCGGTGTGCGGGCAACACGCCCGGGCGCGGGGGTCGCCCGCATTCCAGTAGTACGGGTACTCAAGTATTAATTGATACAAAAACAGTGGTGCGTCAGCACTGTGCCCCACGGGCGCGGACTGAGCAAACCGAGCATCCAATAGCCGAGCGCGTGCCGCGAAGCCATGATGCCTTAAAGAGAGTGAGTCACACATGGCGGGACAAAAGATCCGCATCCGACTTAAGTCGTATGACCACGAGGTCATCGACAGCTCGGCGCGCAAGATCGTCGACACGGTGACCCGTGCCGGTGCCACTGTCGTCGGCCCGGTACCGCTTCCTACCGAGAAGAACATCATTGCGGTGATCCGTTCTCCTCATAAGTACAAGGACAGCCGCGAGCACTTCGAGAAGCGCACCCACAAGCGCCTCATCGACATCATCGACCCGACGCCGAAGGCCGTCGACTCGCTCATGCGACTCGACCTGCCCGCCGACGTCAACATCGAGATCAAGCTGTAGGACGAGTCATGGCTACTACTAAGACAAGCAAGGGGTTGCTGGGCACGAAGCTCGGCATGACCCAGGTCTGGGATGCGAACAACAAACTCATCCCCGTCACTGTCGTGGAGATCACTCCGAACGTCGTGACCCAGCTGCGGTCCGAGGAGGTCGACGGCTACCTCGCCGTGCAGATTGCCTACGGCCAGATCGACCCCCGCAAGGTGAACAAGCCGGCGTCCGGTCACTTCGACAAAGCGGGCGTCACGCCTCGCCGCCACCTCACCGAGGTGCGCACCGCGGATGCCGCCGAGTACACCCTCGGCCAGGAGATCGCGGTCGATATCTTCGAAGCCGGCCAGAAGGTCGATGTCGTCGGGACCTCCAAGGGCAAGGGCTTCGCCGGAGTCATGAAGCGCCACAATTTCAAGGGTGTCTCGTCGTCGCACGGTTCACACCGCAACCACCGCAAGCCCGGCTCGATCGGTGCATCCTCCACGCCATCACGCGTGTTCAAGGGAATGCGCATGGCCGGCCGCATGGGTGGAGACCGGGTCACCGCGATGAACCTCATCGTGCACTCGGTCGACCTCGAGAAGAACCTGATATTGGTCAAGGGCGCCGTTCCCGGTGCCAAGGGCCGCATCGTCTTCGTCCGCAACGCAGTGAAGGGAGCGTAAGGCTATGGCCGACACAAACACGCTCGACGTCATCGACTCCACAGGCAAGAAGATTGGCTCTGTCGATCTGCCCGCCGAGACGTTCGACGTTCAGACCAATGTTCCGCTCATCCACCAGGTCGTCGTTGCACAGCGTGCTGCGGCTCGCCAAGGAACGCACAACACGCTCCGCCGTGGTGAAGTGTCCGGTGCCGGTCGCAAGCCGTTCAAGCAGAAGGGAACCGGTCGTGCCCGCCAGGGATCGATTCGTGCTCCCCAGATGACCGGCGGCGGAATCGTCCACGGACCCCATCCTCGCGACTACGCCCAGCGCACCCCCAAGAAGATGATCGCGGCAGCTCTGCGCGGCGCTCTCTCGGACCGCGCCCGCGGCGGACGCATCCACGTCATCGACTCGCTCTCCGTCGGGGACGTGCCCTCGACCAAGACCATCGTCGCCCTGCTTACGAGCATCACCACCTCGAGCCACGTGCTCATTGTCATCGAGCGCAATGACACCGTCAGCCAGAAGAGCGTGCGCAACATTCCCGGTGTGCACGTGCTCACCTGGGACCAGCTCAACGCCTACGACGTGGTGGTGAGCGATGACATCGTGTTCACCAAGAGCGCCTTCGACGGTTTCGTCGCCGGACCGGTCAAGACCGCACAGGTCGAGCCCACCGAGAATGCCGCTCCGGCGAGCAAGAAGCGCGTCAGCCCTGAGCGTGCAGCGGCACGCCGGGCACTAGCCACCACCGGAAAGGCATCCGCATGAGCATCGCGACCCAGAAGGACCCCCGCGACGTCATCCTGTCGCCGGTCGTCTCCGAGAAGAGCTACAGCCTGATCGATCAGGGCAAGTACACCTTCATCGTCGACCCACGTTCGAACAAGACCGAGATCAAGCTGGCGATCGAGAAGATCTTCAGCGTCGAGGTTGCGTCGATCAACACCCTGAACAAAAAGGGCAAGACCCGCCGAACCAAGTTCGGTCTCGGCAAGCGCAAAGACACCAAGCGCGCGATCGTGACCCTCAAGTCCGGTTCCATCGACATCTTCACCGCTGTCGGCTAGACGGCGCCTGACAGAGACGTCGAGGAGAGAAAACAATGCCTATTCGTAAGTACAAGCCCACGACCCCCGGTCGTCGCGGTTCCTCGGTTGCAGACTTTGCCGAGATCACGCGTTCGACCCCGGAGAAGTCGCTTCTTCGGCCGCTGCCCAAGACCGGTGGCCGGAACAACGCCGGTCGCATCACCACGCGTCACATCGGTGGTGGCCATAAGCGCCAGTACCGTGTGATCGACTTCAAGCGCAACGACAAGGACGGCGTCAATGCCCGAGTCGCCGAGATCGAGTACGACCCGAACCGCACGGCGCGCATCGCGCTGCTGCATTTCGTGGATGGCTCGAAGCGCTACATCATCGCTCCGAACAAGCTCAACCAGGGTGACATCATCGAGTCGGGCTCCGGCGCAGACATCAAGCCGGGTAACAACCTGCCTCTGCGCAATATCCCGGTCGGTACCGTCATCCACGCGATCGAGCTGAAGCCGGGTGGGGGAGCCAAGATGGCTCGCTCCGCCGGAGCCTCGGTTCGTCTCGTCGCCAAGGACGGCCCGTACGCGCAGCTCCGCCTGCCGTCCGGTGAGATCCGCAACGTCGACGCACGCTGCCGCGCCACGATCGGCGAGGTCGGCAATGCCGAGCAGTCGAACATCAACTGGGGAAAGGCCGGCCGCATGCGCTGGAAGGGCGTTCGCCCGACCGTGCGTGGAGTCGCCATGAACCCGGTCGACCACCCACATGGTGGTGGAGAGGGCAAGACCTCCGGTGGACGCCACCCGGTCAGCCCGTGGGGCCAGAAAGAGGGCCGCACCCGCCACATCAACAAAGAGAGCGACAAGCTCATCGTTCGCCGCCGCAATGTCGGCAAGAAGCGCAAGTAGGAGTTGTAAAGGATGCCACGCAGTCTTAAAAAGGGCCCTTTCGTCGACGACCACCTGTTTCGCAAGGTGGCCAAGGCGAACGAAGCCAGCAGCAAGAGCGTTATCAAGACCTGGTCACGTCGCTCGATGATCATCCCGTCGTTCCTCGGTCATACGATCGCGGTTCACGACGGACGCAAGCACATCCCGGTGTTCATCACCGAGACGATGGTTGGGCACAAGCTCGGAGAGTTTGCTCCCACCCGCACTTTCCGTGGACACGAGAAGGACGACAAGAAGGGTCGTCGCCGCTAACGCGGGGACAGAAAGGTACAGAGAAATGGTTGAATCCATCGCTCGCGTGAAGCACATTCGCGTCACTGCCACTAAGGCTCGTCGTGTCGTCAACATGATCCGCGGCAAGCAGGCGCACGAGGCACTGGCCATCCTGAAGTTCGCACCGCAGGGTGCAAGCACCCCCGTCTACAAGCTCGTCGAGTCGGCTATCGCCAACGCACGTGTCAAGGCGGATGCCAGTAACAGCTACCTGGACGAACAGGACCTGTTCGTCTCGTCGGCGTACGTCGACGAGGGAACAACCCTCAAGCGCTTCCAGCCTCGTGCACAGGGGCGCGCCTTCCAGATCCTCAAGCGCACCAGCCACATCACGATCGTCCTGGCCACGCCAGACGAAAAGGAGAGCGCTGTTGTGTCGTCGCAGCGTTCATCGACTGCGCAGCGTTCATCGACTGCGAAGGCAGGGAAGAAGTAATGGGACAGAAAGTAAACCCCTACGGGTTCCGCCTGGGAATCACCACCGATCACGTATCGCGTTGGTTCTCAGACAGCACGAAGGTCGGACAGCGCTACAGCGACTTTGTCGCCGAAGACATCAAGATCCGCAACCTGCTCAAGACCTCGCTCGACCGTGCCGGAGTGGCGCGCATCGAGATCGAGCGCACCCGCGACCGCGTTCGCGTCGACATCCACACCGCCCGTCCGGGCATCGTGATCGGTCGACGTGGTGCCGAAGCGGAGCGCATTCGCACCGACCTCGAGAAGCTCTCGGGGAAGCAGATCCAGCTCAACATCCTCGAAGTGAAAAACCCCGAGGCCGAGGCCCAACTCGTCGCACAGGGAATCGCGGAGCAGCTCAGTGCTCGCGTCGCATTTCGTCGTGCCATGCGTAAAGGCCTGCAGGGTGCCCAGCGCACCCCGACGGTCAAGGGAGTTCGAATCCAGGTCTCTGGTCGACTCGGTGGTGCAGAAATGAGCCGCTCCGAGTTCTACCGCGAGGGTCGCGTTCCGCTGCACACGCTGCGCGCGAACATCGATTACGGCTTCTACGAGGCCAAGACCACCTTCGGCCGCATCGGTGTGAAGGTCTGGATTTACAAGGGTGACATCACGAACAAGGAACTCGCTCGCGAGCAGGCCAACGCCAAGTCAACGCGCCCCGAGCGCCGCGACGACCGACGTGATGGTGCGCGTGACAGCGGACCGCGTCGTGGAGCCGCCCCGGCAGCCGCGACCGCTCCGAAGGCAGATGCTGCGCCGGCAGCCGTAGCAGTGGAGGCCTAGAGCCATGTTAATTCCCCGCAGGGTCAAGCACCGTAAGCAGCACCACCCGGGCCGTAGCGGCCAGGCGACCGGTGGTACCACCGTGACGTTCGGCGAGTACGGCATCCAGGCCATCACTCCCGCCTATGTGACCAACCGCCAGATCGAGGCAGCTCGAATCGCGATGACCCGTCACATCAAGCGAGGTGGGAAGGTCTGGATCAACATCTACCCCGACCGCCCGCTCACCAAGAAGCCGGCCGAGACCCGCATGGGTTCCGGTAAGGGTTCCCCCGAGTGGTGGATCGCCAACGTCAAGCCGGGTCGCGTGCTCTTCGAGCTCGCCGGCGTCAGCGATGAGGTCGCCCGTGAGGCACTGACTCGCGCCATCCACAAACTGCCACTCAAGGCACGCATCATCAAGCGCGAGGAGGGCGACGCATAATGGCGATCGGTTCCAAAGAGCTCGCTCCAGACGAGCTCGACACATACGAAGACGAGCGACTCGTCGACGAACTCAAGAAGGCCAAGGAAGAGCTGTTCAACCTACGCTTCCAGTCGGCTACCGGCCAGTTGGAAAGCCACGGTCGCCTTCGCGCTGTCAAGCGCGACATCGCTCGTATCTACACGGTGGTCCGTGAGCGCGAGCTGGGCATCCGTGCGACCCCCGCTCCCGTCGAGGTAGCTCCGAAGCCCGCGAAAAAGACCAAGAAGACTGAGGATGTCGCTCCGGCGGCAACCGGGTCGGCTGCTGTCGATGCGGCCGCCACGTCCGCTGAGGAGAAAAAGTAATGGCAACCGAGACTAAAAGCACCGAGGTCGTCGAGGCGGCTGCAGACCGTGGTTACCGCAAGACCCGTCGTGGCTACGTCACGAGCGACAAGATGGACAAGACCGTCGTCGTCGAGGTCGAGGACCGCGTAAAGCACCCCCTCTACGGCAAGGTCATCCGCCGCACCTCCAAGGTCAAGGCGCACGACGAGGCCAATGCGGCCGGAATCGGCGACCTCGTCCTCATCAGCGAGACCCGCCCGCTCAGTGCCACGAAGCACTGGCGCCTGGTCGAGATCCTCGAGAAGGCCAAGTAAGCCTCGCGCTTACTTCGTATAAGGACACCTAAATGCTTCAGCAGGAATCCAGGCTCAAGGTCGCCGATAACACCGGTGCCAAGGAGCTGCTCACGATTCGCGTACTCGGCGGCTCTGGCCGTCGTTACGCCGGCCTCGGCGATGTCATCGTCGCCACGGTCAAGGATGCGATCCCTGGCGGCAACGTCAAAAAGGGCGACGTCGTCAGGGCGGTCATCGTGCGCACCAAGAAAGAGACCCGTCGACCCGACGGCTCGTACATCAAGTTCGACGAGAACGCCGCTGTCATCCTCAAGGCTGACGGCGACCCTCGTGGAACTCGCATCTTCGGACCGGTCGGTCGCGAACTCCGCGACAAGAAGTTCATGAAGATCATCTCGCTGGCACCGGAGGTCTTGTAACCATGGCGAACATCAAAAAGGGCGATCTTGTCCAGCTCATCAGCGGCCGCAGTCAGGCTCGCGGTGGCGACCGTGGCAAGCAGGGTCGTGTCATCGAGGTGCTCGTGGAGAAGAACCGCGTCGTCGTCGAGGGACTCAACTACATCACCAAGCACGTTCGCGTCGGCCAGAGCGACCGCGGCACCAAGACCGGTGGCATCGAGACGCGTGAAGCGCCGATCCATGTGTCGAACGTGCAACTGGTCAACCCCGACACCAAGCAGCCGGCCCGCGTCGGATTCACGGTGGAGACGGATGTCTCGGGCAAGACGACCCGCACGCGCTACTTCAAGGACTCGCGTCGCAAGCCCGTGAAGGCAACCCCGAAGAAGTCCGACACCGCGAAATCTGACACCGCGAAATCCGACACCGCGAAGGCCGACAAAGCTGAGGGTGTTTCCGACGATGTCGCGATCACCGATGGAATCGTGAGCGACGAGGAGTCGACGACCCCGGTCGCGACCGAAGCCGTGGCACCGAAGGCTGCCCCTAAAGCGAAGGCCGCTCCCAAGGCGAAGGCCGCTCCCAAGGCGAAGGCCGCTCCCAAATCTCCTGAAACGACGGGGACCACCAAGGCAACTGAGAAGGACGCCGACTAATGACTGACACTGCAACTGCAGCTGGCACGGCACCTGTCAAGGTAGCCCAGCCGCGTCTCAAGCAGAAGTACAAGACCGAGATCACTGCCCAGCTGGCAAAGGACTTCGGCTTCACAAACGTGCACCAGGTGCCCGGACTCGTGAAGATCGTCGTGAACACCGGCGTCGGCGAGGCCGCGCGCGACGGCAAGATCATCGATGGGGCCGTCAAGGACCTCACTGCAATCACCGGCCAGAAGCCTCAGGTCACCGCTGCCCGCAAGTCCATCGCGCAGTTCAAACTCCGCGAGGGCCAGCCGATCGGCGCCCACGTCACCCTTCGTGGTGACCGGGCCTGGGAGTTCCTCGACCGTCTGCTTTCGCTTGCGCTCCCCCGCATCCGCGACTTCCGCGGCCTGTCGGACAAGCAGTTCGACGGCAACGGCAACTACACCTTCGGCCTCACGGAACAGTCCATGTTCCACGAGATCGACCAGGATCGCATCGATCGCGTCCGCGGTTTCGACATCACCGTCGTGACGACAGCGAAGAACGACGATGAGGGTCGCGCACTGCTCAAGGCCCTCGGGTTCCCGTTCCGCAACGCGGAGAACACTCCCGTCTGAGTTAGATAAATTCGTCCAATGCACCACCGATCATCAAGGTCGCCAGTTCTGTAAGAGCTGGTGAAACCGGGTGAGGAAGGCACCACCATAATGACAATGACAGATCCGGTCGCAGACCTGCTGACCAGACTGCGCAATGCGAACTCGGCTTACCACGACACCGTGTCAATGCCAAACAGCAAGCTCAAGTCGCACATCGCCGAGATCCTCAAGACCGAGGGTTATATCGGAGGATGGAAGATCGAGGACGCGCGCGTAGGCCAAACTCTTATCATCGACCTCAAATACGGACCGAACCGTGAGCGCTCGATCGCGGGAATCAAGAGGGTCTCGAAGCCCGGTCTTCGCGTGTACGCGAAGTCGACCGAGATCCCTCGCGTCCTCGGTGGCCTCGGTGTCGCCATCCTCTCGACATCATCTGGCCTCCTCACGGACCGCCAGGCGTCGAAGAAGGGCGTGGGTGGGGAAGTCCTCGCCTACGTGTACTGAGCAACCATGTCGCGAATTGGACGCCTTCCCATTGCGATCCCCACTGGGGTCGATGTCACGGTGACCGGCTCAGCCGTCACCGTCAAGGGCCCGAAGGGCGAGCTCGCCCTCACCGTCGCCAGCCCGATTGAGGTCAAGATCGAGGATGGCCAGCTTCTGGTCACCCGACCGGACGACGAGCGCGAATCGCGTTCGCTGCACGGCCTCACCCGTACCCTGATCGCCAACCAGATCATCGGCGTCACGACCGGCTACTCCAAGGGCCTCGAGATCGTCGGAACCGGTTACCGCGTGCTGGCGAAGGGCAGCTCCCTGGAGTTCGCCCTGGGCTTCTCGCACTCGATCACGGTCGACCCGCCGGCGGGCATCTCCTTTGCCGTCGAAGGCAACAACAAGCTGACGGTGCACGGCATCGACAAGCAGGCTGTCGGAGAAGTTGCCGCCAACATTCGTAAATTGCGCAAGCCGGAGCCCTACAAGGGCAAGGGCGTTCGCTACGCAGGCGAAGTAGTCCGCCGCAAGGCCGGAAAGAGTGGTAAGTGATCATGGCTCTCGGAATTAGAGGCAAGAGCAAGTCGGCCGCAAAGGGCCGCAGGCACGCACGTCTTCGCAAGAAGATCGTCGGCACCGAAGCGCGACCGCGTCTCGTGGTCACCCGTTCGGCCCGTCACGTCTTCGTGCAGGTCGTCGACGACAGCAAGGGCTTCACCCTTGCGTCGGCATCGACCCTCGAAGCAGATATGCGCACGTTCGACGGTGACAAGACCGCCAAGGCCCGCAAGGTCGGGGAACTTGTCGCCGAGCGCGCCAAGGCCGCCGGCGTCGACGCCGTCGTATTCGACCGCGGCGGAAGCAAGTACGCCGGACGCGTCGCTGCCATCGCCGAAGGCGCCCGCGAAGGGGGACTCGACCTGTGAGCGACACCACCAACACCAGCAAGGAGACACCTGTGGCAACCGAAGCCGAACCGACCGTCACGGTCGTCGAGACTGCGGCCGCAACCGAGCCAGCCGCCAACGAGCCTCGTGAGGCCCGTCGCGGTGGGCGCGAGCGCAACCCCAACCAGCAGCGCGGGAGCCGTGACTCTGAGAAGAGCCAGTTCCTCGAACGCGTCGTCACCATCAACCGCGTGTCCAAGGTCGTCAAGGGCGGTCGTCGCTTCAGCTTCACCGCTCTCGTCGTCGTCGGCGACGGCAACGGACTGGTCGGCGTCGGTTACGGCAAGGCCCGGGAGGTACCGACCGCGATCTCCAAGGGCGTCGAGGAAGCGAAGAAGAACTTCTTCCGCGTCCCCCGCGTCGGAGTGACCATCCCGCACCCCGTCCAGGGTGAGGCTGCCGCCGGCGTCGTACTGCTGCGTCCGGCATCCGCCGGTACCGGCGTTATCGCTGGCGGACCGGTGCGTGCCGTACTCGAGTGCGCTGGCATCCACGACGTGCTGAGCAAGTCGCTCGGCTCGTCCAACACGATCAACATCGTGCACGCAACCGTTGCTGCCCTCAAGCAGCTCGAGGAGCCGAGTGCGGTCGCTGCACGTCGTGGCCTCTCGCTCGAGGATGTCGCGCCCGCGCGCCTCCTGCGTGCCCAGGCTGACGCAAGGGCAGGTGTCTGATGGCTGCTCGCCTGAAGGTGACCCAGATCAAGTCCAAAATTAGTGAGAAGCAGAACCAGCGCGACACGTTGCGGAGCCTCGGGCTCCACCGCATCGGCGACGTCGTTGTTCGCGAGGACAACTCGCAGAACCGCGGCTATGTTCGCACCGTCGCTCACCTGGTCAAGGTCGAGGAGATTGACTAATGGCTGAAGAAACGAAGGCCGCCAAGGCCCCCGCCGCAGCCCCGAAAAAGGCCAGCACGGCGAAGGCGGTGGCCCCCAAGGCTGCTGCTGAGAAGGCGCCTGCCGCCAACGCAACCGCCACCAGGACCGCCACGGTGAAGAAGGCTGCAGAGCCCGTCTCCGAGACGCGCCCTCAGGTGCTGAAAATGCACCACCTCCGACCGGCTCCCGGCGCGAAAAAGGACCGGACCCGCGTCGGACGCGGCGAGGGATCCAAGGGTAAGACGGCAGGCCGCGGTACCAAGGGCACGAAGGCCCGCTACCAGGTGCGCGTCGGGCTCGAGGGTGGAAACCTCAACAGCATCATGCGTACCCCGAAGCTGCGCGGGTTCAAGAACCCGTTCCGCGTCGAGTACCAGGTCGTCAACCTCGAGAAGCTGGCGGAGCTGTACCCGGCCGGTGGAGACGTCACCATCGGTGACCTCGTCGCCAAGGGTGCCGTGCGCAAGAACGAGAAGGTCAAGGTTCTCGGCGATGGTGACATTGCCGTTAAGCTGAATGTTGCAGTTGACAAGGTCTCTGGCTCCGCCGAGCAGAAGATCGTTGCAGCGGGCGGTTCCGTAAACTAAGGCGACCGCCGGGCCCTGGCCCGGCGATCCAGGAAGTTAGCCGTCCAGGTGGCCCGAGAGGGCCACCTGCTTCGCCAGACCGTTCTCATCAGGAGGCCTCGTTGTTCAGAGCCGTAGCGCGGATCTTCCGCACCCCCGACCTTCGTAAGAAGATCGGTTTTACGCTCGCCCTGATTGCGCTTTTCCGCCTCGGGTCGTTCATCCCAGCGCCGTTCGTCAACTTCGGCAACGTGCAGGCCTGTCTCGCGAAGAACTCTGGCACGTCCGGGCTCTACGAGCTCGTCAACCTCTTCAGCGGCGGGGCACTACTCCAGCTGTCGATCTTCGCGCTCGGGATCATGCCCTACATCACGGCGTCGATCATCGTGCAGCTGCTGCGCGTGGTTATCCCCCACTTCGACACCCTCTATAAGGAGGGCCAGTCCGGCCAGGCTCGCCTGACCCAGTACACGCGCTACCTCACCATCGCTCTCGGCGTCCTGCAGTCAACGACCCTGATCACCGTCGCTCGCAGTGGCGCCCTCTTCCCCACCTCCGTCGGCACGCCGGAGTGCTCGGCCCTGATCACGAACTCGTCCTGGTACGCGATCCTGCTCATGGTGATCACCCTGACGGCCGGCACCGGCCTCATCATGTGGATGGGGGAACTCATCACCGAGCGCGGCATCGGCAACGGAATGTCAATCCTCATCTTCACCTCGATTGCTGCCCGTTTCCCCGGGTCGCTCTGGGCCATCAAACAGTCCAAGGGCTTCGAGACCTTCCTGTTCGTGATCCTGATGGGGATCGTGATCATGGGGCTCGTGGTCTACGTCGAACAGTCCCAGAGACGCATCCCGGTGCAGTACGCCAAGCGGATGGTCGGCCGGCGCACCTACGGTGGCAACAACACCTACATTCCGATCAAGGTGAACATGGCCGGGGTTGTGCCCGTGATCTTCGCGTCGTCGTTGCTCTACCTGCCAGCCCTGATCGCCCAGTTCAACCAGCCTGCCGCAGGCAAGGCTCCGGCCCCCTGGGTCACCTGGATCACCGACAACCTGCGCACGGGCGACAACCCGCTCTACATGGCACTGTACTTCCTGCTCATCGTCGGCTTCACCTACTTCTACGTGGCGATCACCTTCAACCCGGAGGAAGTCGCCGACAACATGAAGAAGTACGGCGGCTTCATCCCCGGCATCCGTGCCGGCCGTCCGACTGCCGAATACCTCGACTACGTGCTCACCCGTGTCACACTTCCAGGGTCGATCTACCTCGGCCTGATCGCGCTCGTGCCGCTCATCGCCCTCGGCCTGTTCGGAGCCAACCAGAACTTCCCCTTCGGTGGCGCGAGCATCCTGATCATCGTGGGTGTCGGACTCGAAACCGTGAAACAAATCGACTCGCAGCTGCAGCAACGCCACTACGAGGGTCTGCTCCGTTGACCCGCCTGCTGATCGTCGGTCCACCCGGGGCCGGCAAAGGCACCCAGTCTGCCCGCCTGTCAGAGACATTCTCGATCCCGGCGATCGCCACCGGCGACATCTTCCGCAAGAACATCAGGGAAGAAACTCACCTCGGCATCGAGGTGAAGGCGATCGTGGATGCGGGCGACTACGTTCCAGATTCGCTCACGAACGCGCTGGTCAGTAGCCGGCTCGAGGAAGAGGATGCCCTCGAGGGCTTCCTGCTCGACGGCTACCCCCGCACCCTGGAGCAGGTGTCCTACCTCGACGACCTGCTTACCACCAAGGGGCAGTCCCTGGATGCCGTGATCCAGCTCGTCGCTGACCAGGAAGAAGTGGTGGCCCGGTTGCGCAAGCGCGCGATCGAGCAGGGCCGCACCGATGACACGGAGGACGCGATCCGTCACCGTCAGCAGGTCTACGGTCGCGAGACCACGCCGCTGATCGCGGTGTACCGTGATCGCGACCTGCTCATCGAGGTCGACGGCCTCGGCGAGATCGATGACGTGAGCTCCCGCATCTCCGAGGCACTCGCAGCTCGCGGAATTCTTCCCGCAGCGAAGTGAGCTTCCGCAAGAACTTCTACAAGACACCGGCGGAGCTGCGGCTCATGGTCGCCCCGGGACTTGCCACTGCAGCATCCCTCGCCGCTGTGCGATCCGCTATCCGGGTGGGCATCTCGACCCTCGAGCTCGACGCGCTCGCCGAGGCGACCATCCGTGAGCTCGGGGCTGTGCCGAACTTCATGAAGGAGCCGGGCTACCGGCACACGATCTGCACCTCGGTGAACGACGATGTGGTGCACGGCATCCCCGGTCCTCGCGTCCTGGAGCCGGGCGATATCGTTTCGATCGACAGCGGCGCCGAGCTCGGAGGCTGGAACGGGGATGCGGCGATCACCGTCGTCGTGCCCGATACGGACCGGCCCGCAGTCGTCGCTGAGCGGCAGAAGCTCTCGGATGTCACGGAACAGTCGCTCTGGCGCGGCATCGCCGCCCTGGCCTCCGTTACCCATCTGAACCACATTGGTGGGGAGATAGAGGACTACATCGAGTCCCAGGGGCACTATGGAATCCTCGAGGATTACGTGGGCCATGGCATTGGTCGCTCCATGCACGAGGAGCCACCGGTATTCAACTACCGGGTGCGTGAGCGCGGGCCGCAGGTGAAGCCGGGTCTTGTCGTGGCGATCGAACCGATGGTGACCCTCGGCGGTATCGACACCTTCACCCGTGAAGACGAATGGACCGTCGCGACCCGGGACGGCACGGTGGCGGCGCACTGGGAGCACTCGGTGGCGGTTCACGCCGGTGGCATCTGGGTGCTCACTGCCGAAGACGGCGGGGCTGCGGGCCTTGCCCGCCACGGTGTGCTGCCCGTACCGATTTCCTGAGAGCGCGCATGCCGAATCGGCGTTCGCGGTGGGCGGAGGCGAAGTATAGGCATAAGTTGGCAAAACGCCCGGGATTGGCATAGGCTCGATCTTTGGTGTCTGCTGCCTGGTTATTCACGCCCAGAACGCCACAATCCATCCGCACGACCAGCAAATAATACTTTTAGCGACGAAGAGGCTATGGCCAAAAAAGACGGTGTCATCGAAATCGAGGGTGCAGTAGTCGAAGCGCTGCCCAACGCAATGTTCCGCGTTGAATTGAGCAACGGCCACAAAGTCCTCGCCCACATCTCGGGGAAGATGCGCCAGCACTACATCCGTATCCTCCCTGAGGACCGCGTGATTGTAGAGCTGAGCCCGTACGACCTGACCCGCGGCCGGATCGTCTACCGCTACAAGTAGTGCCAACCGGCACGTGATTGCTGGAAAGTAACGGCTGGTCCGGCGTGTCGCCTGACCGGTACGAAGACAGCGAAAGAAGAAAATAATGAAGGTCGCTCCGAGCGTCAAGCCCATGTGCGAGCACTGCCGTGTGATCCGTCGCAACGGCAACGTTATGGTCATCTGCAAAAACAACCCTCGCCACAAGCAGCGCCAGGGTTAGTCTCGACACGGCCGCTGGTCGGCCCAATCGCTCAACACGGTGTGCGCGCTGACCGCCGCACCCGTGTACTGCACACAACTCAATACGCACAACACATAGGAACACCAGAACCGGCCTCGCCCGGGGACACCAGTGGTCGGAGGCCGCTGCACAGGTGTTGCTACAGACCTCCACTCATCACCAGGAGAAGCCACAATGGCTCGTCTAGCAGGAGTCGACATCCCGCGCGATAAGCGCGTCGAGGTCGCATTGACCTACATCTACGGGGTTGGCCGCACGAGGGCACTCAAGACCCTCGCGGACACCGAGATCAGCGGAGAGATCCGCGTCAAGGATCTGACCGATGACCAGCTCATCGCGTTGCGCGATTACGTCGAAGGAAATTTCAAGGTGGAGGGTGACCTTCGCCGTGAGGTCGCCGCGGACATCCGTCGCAAGGTCGAGATCGGCAGCTACCAGGGCATTCGTCACCGCCGTGGACTTCCGGTTCATGGACAGCGCACCAAAACCAACGCTCGTACCCGCAAGGGTCCGAAGCGTACCGTCGCAGGCAAGAAGAAGGCCCGATAGCGAGCACTGCTCGTATCGCCATAAGAGTTTTAGGAGAACATCATGGCAGCACCAAAATCGGCCGCTCGTAAGCCGCGTCGTAAAGAAAAGAAGAACATCGCTGTGGGCCAGGCCCACATCAAGTCCACGTTCAACAACACCATCGTCACCATCACCGACCCGACCGGTGCCGTGTTGAGCTGGGCATCTTCTGGGACGGTCGGCTTCAAGGGTTCGCGGAAGTCGACGCCGTTCGCGGCTCAACTCTCCGCCGAGTCCGCTGCGCGCCAGGCGCAAGAGCATGGAGTGAAGAAGGTCGACGTCTTCGTGAAGGGACCGGGCTCAGGCCGCGAGACCGCGATCCGCTCCCTCCAAGCTGCTGGCCTCGAGGTCGGATCGATTAACGATGTCACCCCGCAGGCGCACAACGGATGCCGCCCGCCGAAGCGCAGGCGCGTGTAGGCGCGAAGCGTCACACACGACTGCGAGTCGAGTAGCGAGCGCAGGCGAGCGTGTCGAGACACCTGTCACTACAGCGTGACGATGTCTCGACACGGCCGCTAGCGGCCTACTCGACCAGCACAGGTTTCACCATGAACACAACTCAATAAAACGACGGGCCCGCCACCCGCCGTACGCACAAGTGTCAAATAGCGGACACTTCGCCGAAAGGAATCACCCGTGCTCATTGCACAGCGTCCAACTCTTAATGAAGAGAACATCTCCGAATTCCGTTCGCGGTTCATCATCGAGCCGCTCGAACCCGGTTTCGGTTACACCCTCGGTAACTCGCTTCGCCGCACTCTTCTCTCTTCGATTCCAGGAGCTGCCGTCACGAGCATCCGCATCGACGGAGTGCTGCACGAGTTCTCGACGATCGCCGGCGTGAAGGAAGACGTCACCGAGATCATCCTGAACATCAAGGGCCTCGTCGTTTCGAGCGAGCACGACGAGCCGATCACCGCCTACCTGCGCAAGCAGGGTGCAGGCCAGGTCACGGCCGCCGACATCTCGGCTCCGGCCGGGGTCGAGATCCACAACCCGGAGCTCGTGATAGCGACGCTCAACGACAAGGCGAAGTTCGAGCTCGAACTCACCATAGAGCGGGGCCGCGGCTACGTGTCTGCGACGCAGAACCGCAACGAGTTCAGCGAAGCCGGCCAGATCCCGATCGACTCCATCTACTCTCCCGTGCTCAAAGTCACTTACCGCGTCGAGGCGACTCGTGCCGGTGAGCGAACCGACTTCGACCGGCTTGTGGTGGATGTCGAGACCAAGAACGCGATCACCCCTCGCGACGCCATCGCCTCGGCCGGGCGCACGCTGACCGAGCTGTTCGGCTTGGCGCGCGAGCTCAACTCGGCGGCCGAGGGCATCGAGATCGGACCGGCTCCGGTCGACGCCGTGCTCTCGAGCGAACTCAGTATGCCGATCGAGGACCTCGACCTGTCCGTGCGCAGCTACAACTGCCTCAAGCGCGAGGGCATCAACACCGTCAGCGAACTGGTCGCCCTCTCGGAGACGCAGCTGATGAACATCCGCAACTTCGGACAGAAATCGGTGGACGAGGTTAAGGACAAGCTCGTTGAGCTCGGCCTGAACCTCAAGGACACCGTGCCCGGCTTCGACGGCGCGCACTTCTACAGCGGCTACGACGACGTCGAAGAAGCCAACTAGGCCCTCGGCACCACCTTTTCAGACCTGGAGAAATGACTAATGGCTGCACCAACTAAGGGACCCCGCCTCGGCGGTGGACCGGCGCACGAGCGCCTCATGCTTGCGAACCTCGCGGCTGCCCTGTTCACCCACAAGAGCATCAAGACGACCGAGACGAAGGCCAAGCGCATGCGTCCCCTCGTCGAGAGGCTCATAACGTTCGCCAAGCGTGGAGACCTTCACGCACGTCGTCGAGTGCTGGCGACGATCGGCGACAAGACTGTTGTGCACGAACTCTTCACCGAGATCGCGCCGCTCGTCGAGTTCCGCGAAGGTGGCTACACCCGCATCACGAAGCTCGGCTTCCGCAAGGGTGATAACGCCTCCATGGTGCAGATCGAGCTGGTGCTGGAGCCCGTTAGCCCGAAGCCGAAGTCGGCGAAGAAATCCGCCAGGGCTGAGGCACCCGTCGAAAATAATACTGTTGCCGACGAGACTGTGTCCGACGCCGTTCCCGACGAGGCTTTTGCGGATGCGACAGTTGTTTCCGAAGCCACTGCGGTTGGTGCCGATGACGCTGCCGTCGCCGAAAGCGGCGCGGGAGTGGATGCGGCTCCGGCCGAAGACGCAGCCAAGTAGTTTCTCACCCGAAGGCATGACCCTGTCGTAATCGATGGGGTCATGCCCGGTTAACGCACTTTGGCTCAAGGGCCCACATCACCCCGTTCAACCGTCAAAGAATGTCGCCTCACCCGCCGGCAGGCGACATCTTTTGACAGTTGAGAGGGATGGTTGGGGCGGGGGGCATACGGGCGACGCGGACCAGGCCCGAGTACCGTGGAACCATGGCCAGCGACGCAGCAACCCTCGATGTCCCCGGACCCCACGGCACGCGGCAGATGCGGGTCTCAAGCCCGTCACGCGTGCTCTGGCCGGCCTCCGGTATCACCAAGCTGGACCTTGCCCGGTATGTGGTGGAGGTCGGTGACGCATTTGTGAGAGCGAACGGCGATCGCCCGGTGTCGCTCCAGCGTTTCGCCGAAGGCATCGACGGAGAGCAGTTCTTCTCAAAGAACCCGCCGAAGGGGGCACCGGACTTCGTGCGTGCGGTGCCGGTCGTCTATCCGAGCGGCCGATCGCATCCGCAGCTCGTCATCGATGAACCAGCGGGAGCCGTCTGGGCGGTCCAGATGAACACGATCGTCTTCCACCCCTGGCCGTCCCGCGCAGAGAACACCGACGACCCTGATCAGCTGCGCATCGACCTCGATCCTCAGCCCGGCACCGATTTCGACGACGCGATTCCGGCCGCGATCGAGCTGCGAGCCGTGCTGGCCGAGGTGGGCCTCACGGCCTTCGTCAAGACCTCCGGCAATCGCGGATTGCACGTCTTCGCGCCCATCGAGCCGACACGCGAATTTCTCGACGTGCGGCACGCGGTGATCGCGGCGGCCCGTGAATTGGAACGGAGGATGCCGAAACAGGTCACGACGGCCTGGTGGAAGGAAGAGCGGGGAGAGCGGATCTTCGTGGACTTCAATCAGGCCAACCGGGATCGCACGATGGCCGGCGCTTACAGCCCTCGGGCTCTCGCACACGCACCGGTGTCGTGCCCGATCGAGTGGAGCGAGCTGGAGACCATCGATCCACGGACCCTCACTGTGCTCACGGTACCCGCGCGGCTCGTGAGTATCGGTGATCCCTGGCAGCGCATGGGAGAGAACCCTGGCACGATCGACCAACTCTTCGGATGGTGGGAGCGGGACCTGGCGAACGGACTCGGCGAGCTGCCATTCCCTCCCGACTTCCCGAAGATGCCGGGAGAGCCACCGCGCGTGCAGCCGAGCCGCGCGAAGCATCCGGAGCCTTGAGCTCGACCCGTTTGTCGACGTTACCGGCGTCCCCCTCCCGTTTTTCTCACCACCTCCCGATACCTACAGGGGGGTGGTGAGAAAAACGGGAGGGGGACACGTGTAAGGGCGGCAAACGGGAGGGGGACACGTGTAAGGACG
>Ga0209100_1001048_pt1 | contig 20398 bp, 21 predicted proteins | sample lystaG_FD_185480 | JGI IMG/M metagenome (GOLD analysis project Ga0209100, IMG submission 185480) | Glacier valley bacterial and archeal communities from Borup Fiord, Nunavut, Canada, to study Microbial Dark Matter (Phase II) -... | ecosystem: Environmental > Aquatic > Freshwater > Ice > Glacier ...
GATACGAAAACAGCTTCCGACGGAAGTCTGAGACGTGCCTATGAAAAGGGTCAAATCATTGAGGAGCCGGATGAGGTTAACGTCTCAAGTCCGGTTCTGAAGACAAGTGGCTCCTGTGAAGGGGTCTCTTGGTTTAACAAAGCTACGGGAACGCCGTTATGAGATACATCTTTTCAAGGGGTTGTGCGAAAAGAACCAGAATCGCATTTACTCTTGTTTTGCCATGGTCATTTGTGCAATAGTTATGACTTAATTCTTTAATACTGTATCTTGACCAATTTACCGTACTTTGCGAGTTTTGCGGATCGCTAGTGTGGTTCCACCGTTTAGATTTAGGAGTCAACGTGTTTACCCATTCAGACGCACTGCCCCTGTTCACCTCATTTAGGCAGGTTTGGAATTTAATGAAGCAGTCTGCTAGACGATCGTTCTCACCGTTGTTTGTCCTCGGTTTGAGCATGAGTTTGATCGTCTCTGCTTGCTCATCCAATGCACCGACTGCAACAAACTCCCCCAGCATTGGGGCGAGTCCCGTTGCTAGTGGAGCGGTTGTGAGAATTGGCTATCAGAAAGCCGCGACCATTCTCAGTCTGTTGAAGTCTAAAGGCAATTTAGAAAAGTCTTTGGCGGCGGCAGGCGCTTCTATCACCTGGACTGAGTTTCCGGCAGGTCCTCCGATGCTAGAAGCGATGAATGCAGGCGCGATCGACTTTGGCTATACCGGAGAGTCTCCCCCCATTTTTGCTCAAGCCGCCGGAACACCTGTTCGATATGTGGCGTATGATCCCTGGAGTCCGAAAGCTGAAGCGATCGTCGTTCCCAAAGATTCTCCAATCCAAAAGTTGGCAGATCTCAAGGGCAAAAGGGTTGCTGTCGCAAAAGGGTCTAATTCAAATTATTTGTTGGTTAGTGCCTTGCAATCAGCAGGATTGAAATTTACTGATATTACGCCTGCTTACTTGACTCCTGCCGATGCTCGTGCCGCCTTTGAAGGCAAAAATGTTGATGCTTGGTCAATTTGGGATCCTTATCTGGCAGTCGCAGAAGAGAAGGCAGGGGCGAGAATCATTGCTGATGCAACTGGGCTAGCTCCCAATCGTGGCTATTATCTGGCAGCACAGTCTTTCATCGACAAGCAGCCAGAAGCATTAAAAAAAGTATTGGATGAAGCCAAGCAAATCAGCGAATTTGCGAAAAGCAACCCAACAGAAGTGGCTAAATTTCTGGCACCTGAACTGGGCATTGATGCTGCGGTGTTAGAAAAAGCGGAAAAGCGCCGTGAATATGGAGTGTTGCCCCTGACGGATGAAGTGATTACCAAGCAACAAGCGATCGCTGATGCCTTCCGTGCTATCAATTTGTTGCCTAAGCAAGTCACCGTTAAAGAAGCAGTCTGGTCGGGTAATTCATAGAGCGATCGTAAGATGGAAATCAACACACGGTGGCTCAAAACAGATGTGCTGGTCATTGGCGGCGGCACGGCTGGAACGATGGCAGGAATCAAAGCGAAACAGGCAAATCCGGACGGCGACGTGCTGATCTTGGAGAAGGCAAATATTCGGCGCAGTGGCGCGATCGCAATGGGAATGGATGGCGTGAACACGGCTGTGATTCCTGGTCACTCGACTCCAGAACAATATGTGCGAGAAGTGACGATCGCAAATGATGGCATCGTCAACCAAAAAGCCGTTCTGCAAACTGGAAAGCTCGGCTACGAGACGATTCAAGAACTCGAAAGCTGGGGCGTTAAATTCCAGAAAGATGAACAGGGTGATTACGATCTCAAACAAGTGCATCGAGTCGGTAAATACGTTTTGCCAATGCCAGAGGGAAAAGATCTCAAACCGATTTTGACCCGACAAGTAAAACGCCATAAAGTCAATGTAACAAATCGAGTCATGGCAACTCGTGTAATCGTGAGAGACGGCAGAGCGATCGGCGCGATCGGGTTTGATGTCCGCACGGGTGATTTTGTCGTGATTCAGGCAAAAGCGGTGATTCTCTGCACAGGTGCTTGCGGACGGTTGGGGCTTCCGGCTTCTGGCTATCTCTACGGCACCTATGAGAACCCCACCAATGCTGGAGATGGCTATTCAATGGCGTATCACGCTGGCGCAGAGCTTTCTAACCTAGAGTGTTATCAAATCAATCCTCTGATTAAGGATTACAACGGCCCTGCTTGCGCTTATGTTGCCAGTCCATTTGGGGCACATACGGTCAACGCAGAAGGACATCGCTTTATTAGCTGCGACTATTGGAGCGGGCAAATGATGCTGGAAGTTTGGAAAGAATTGAACTCTGGCAAAGGGCCGATTCAGCTAAAAATGACACACCTGGATGAAGATACGATCGCCGAAATTGAGTCAATTCTCTGGGCAAATGAGCGACCAAGCCGCGAGCGGTTTCACGCTGGCAGAGGTGAAAATTATCGCACTCACGGCATTGAAATGAATGTCTCTGAGATTGGGTTATGTAGTGGTCACAGTGCATCGGGGGTGTGGGTGAATGAGCAAGCGGAAACCACAGTACCCGGATTGTATGCAGCGGGGGACATGGCGAGTGTGCCACACAACTACATGATTGGGGCGTTTGTGTATGGTCGGTTGGCGGGTGAGAATGCAGTCACCTACAGCCGAGACATCGAACACCTACAGCCTGATCCTGATTTTCTAGAAGCTGAGAAACAACGAATCTTTGCACCGCTGACTCGACCGAATGGAATCCCTCATACACAGGTCGAGTATAAGCTGCGGCGATTTGTCAATGATTATCTTCAACCACCCAAAGTCGATCACAAGATGGAAATCGGGTTAAATAGTTTTGTGAATTATCAAGCAACACTAGAACAGATGGGAGCACGTGACCCTCATGAACTGATGCGCTGTATGGAGGTTCATTTCATCCGAGATTGTGCAGAAATGGCAGCACGATCGTCGCTCTACCGTCGTGAGAGCCGATGGGGACTATATCACTATCGGGTTGACTATCCTGAGAAGAATGATCAGGAATGGTTCTGTCACACTCACTTAAAAAAAGATGAATCACAAACGATGACGCTTTTTAAGCGCTCAGTCGAGCCCTATATTATTCCAGTAGATCTCAACAAAGAGATCTACGATGTAGCTGTTCGCTAATGTAATTTTGAATTGAAGGAGTCTTATGGCTTTAGCATTCCAAAGAGTAGATGTTCCTGTCATTGTCGATGAATCGAAGTGTTTGGAAAAGTGTACGGCTTGCATCGAAGTTTGTCCGCTAGATGTGTTAGCAAAGAATCCTGAAACAGGTAAAGCGTATATGAAATACGACGAGTGCTGGTTCTGTTTACCCTGTGAAAAAGAATGTCCAACTAACGCGATCACGGTGCAAATTCCATTTCTGTTGCGATAGGGTGATCTGATGTCTGATGAACTTGATCCGTGGTTAGAGATGCTGAAATCTGAGGAGGTGAGCGATCGCTTAGTCGCTATTAAAACGCTGCAACATCTGGGAGATGAAGCCGCTTTAGATCCTCTAATTGCTGCCTTGAAAGATGAGAATTCTACGGTTCAAAAACTCGCCATCACTGCCCTTTGGGAGCTTGCAAACCCTGATGCGGTTCCCGCTTTGTTAGAATGTTTGACCTCGCCAGATCAAGGGGTACGATCGGAAGCGCAATCTGCTTTGGGCGAACTAGTTTCACTCGATCATCTGCTGAAGTTATTAGACGCGCTGCATAGTGACAATTTCCATCTACAGCTCAATAGCTTGCTGCTGTTGCGGAAGATTCATGATGCTCAGGCGCTGCCCTATATCCTGCCGTTTTTTCAGTCTGATCAGGTTGAGTTACGAGAAGCAGCGATCACCACACTGCGTTATCTCAACCAGGTTGAGCGATGTTTTCCTGCGCTGGTGACGGTTTCTGATCCATCTGAAGTAGTGCGTCGATCGGCAGTTCTCACATTAGGACATCTGTACGATCCAGAAGTAATTCCTCGACTGAATCAATCTCTGATTTGCGATCCGGATTGGCAGGTGCGCCGCAACGCTGCTCAGTCTCTAGCGATTCATGCCGATCTAACCTCAATGTCTGCCCTCAAAACTGCGTTAGAAGATGAACACTGGCAGGTGCGAAAAGCGGCATTGCAAACCTTGCAGAAGATGCCAGACGAACAGCTTATTCCTGCATTAATTAAAGCGGTTGCCGATGAGTATTCAGATGTGCGGAAAGAAGCAGCAATCGCGCTAGGAAACTTCACGAATCCAACTGCGATGCCTTTGGCACACGGGTACGTGCTCGCGGCACTCCAGCAGGCTTTGGATGATCCCGATCGAGAAGTCAGCATCCGAGCAGAACGAGCTATTCAAAAGATTCAAGCTTCTAAACAGAAAATATAGATATGCAACGAGAAGTAATCCACCAGCTTAAACAAGTCGTTGAACCTAGTCTAAACAATGACATCATCAGTTTGGGCATGGTGAGGAACCTGCGAATTGTAGATGACTATGTTTACTTAAAACTGTACGTTGGATCACATCAAAACAATTTAGAAGAACAGGTTCGATCAGCACTTTCGCAATTGCTGTGGTGTAAAAAAACTTATATTCAAATTTGCACCATTCCCAACGTAAAAATAACGCTGGCAGTTTCGAGCGGCAAAGGTGGTGTTGGCAAATCAACCACATCTGTAAATCTAGCGGTAGCGTTGCGGTTACAGGGCGCAAAAGTTGGACTATTAGATGCAGATGTATATGGCCCGAATGTGCCGCAAATGTTGGGGTTGGGGCAGAGAGACGTGGATACGATCGACACTCCCACAGGTCGAAAATTTGTGCCGCTAGAGGCACACGGAATCAAAGTAATGTCGGTTGGTCTACTGGCAGAATCTGATCATCCTTTGGCGTGGCGCGGACCTGTTTTGCACAAAATTATCACCCAATTCATTCAAGAGGTAGACTGGGGCGAACTCGATTATTTGCTGATTGATTTGCCTCCAGGTACGGGAGATGCTCAAATTACGATCGTGCAAGAAAGTCCGATTTGCGGTGTGTTACTCGTAACAACGCCTCAACAAGTCGCCGTCTCCGATGTGCGTCGTAGCGTTCACATGTTCCGAAAAGTGGGCGTTCCCGTTCTGGGCGTTATCGAAAACATGAGCTATCTACTCAGCGATCGTGGCGCAAAAATTCCAATTTTTGGTAGTGGTGGCGGTCAGCAATTAGCCGAAGAACTTCACACGCCCTTATTAGGACAGATTCCGATCGACTCCCAAATTTGTGCAGGCGGTGATCTGGGAACGCCGATCGTACTCACGCATTCTGACTCTGAACCAGGGCGAGTATTTAGGCAAATTGCTGCCGGGCTTCACGCCACATTCAACAACTTAAACTCGACTATTTGCGCCAACTAGTGAATCGGATCGATCGCCGCGAAATGCTTTCGGATTTTTGGGTCTCACATACACTTGCTGCTCTGGTCTGAATTGCAGCAAATTGTAGCGTTCGCGAGATAGTTTCACTTGCACCGTATGACCATCTTCTAAGGTCAATTCTGCCTCAACTTCCCACCCTAAATTCACAACACGATTCACCGTTGCGATCGTTCCATTTTTGTCCGAACCGATGTCCAAAACCACATCATGTGGACGGAAAAAGACTTCGGGTTCTGTTGTGTCAAACTGATTGCTATCAAACAAGCGAGAACTGCTGGGCAACACATTTACTGAACCCACAAAGCCCATCACAAAAGCACTCGCAGGATGATCATACACTTCAGCAGGCGTGCCAATCTGCTCAACTCGTCCTTTATTCATCACTACAATTTCGTCAGAAACTTCCATCGCTTCTTCTTGATCGTGAGTGACAAATACCGCCGTCACTTTCATCTGGTCGTGGAGTCTTCGCAGCCAAGCTCGCAAATCTTTTCTGACCTTGGCATCCAACGCGCCAAACGGTTCATCGAGCAAGAGAACTTGAGGTTCTGCGGCGAGTGCCCTGGCAAGTGCGACCCGTTGCCGTTGTCCGCCCGACAGTTGAGAGGGGTAACGATCGCCTAATCCTGTCAGTTGAATCAAGTCTAATAACTCTTCGACTCGCGGCTTGATTTTGGCTTGCGACACCTTGTTAATTTCCAGTCCAAAACCGATGTTTTGCCTCACTGTCAAATGTTTAAACAGCGCATAGTGCTGAAACACAAACCCAATACTGCGGGCTTGCACACTTTGACGAGTCACGTTTTGACCTCTGAGCAGAATGCTTCCCTGATCGGGGTGTTCGAGTCCAGCAATCAGACGCAGCAAAGTAGATTTGCCTGATCCTGAAGGACCTAATAGAGCAACAAGTGAGCCTGTTTTAATCTCCAGACTGACCTCATCAACCGCTTTGAAGTTGCCAAACTGCTTGGATACATTTTTGACCACAATTTGCTTTGTCTGATCCGAGAGATACGTCATATTTTCTTACTTTCTTTGCTTATACTACGGTTCATCGATCAATTTATCGTAGATAATATCACATCGTGGTTGTTTGGCGGTACCTGCTCAAAGAACTACTCAACTACAACATTGGTAGGAGCGCTAAAAGGAATGCTAAAGAGATAGTAAATCACACCAGCTCCCAACAGCAAAATTGTCAAGCTTGAAATTAATACCCAGCGATCGGGGGGTTCATAAGTATCTTCGTCAATGTCATAGCGAACGGCAAAATAATGCTGCGTAGAGAGCAATACTGTAAGCAATCCCACCACTGAGAATGCTAACCCCAGTTTCCAACCGTCACCGGGAGGCTGAGGCGCAAATGGGGGACGCAGAATTCGTAGTCGCACAATCAGAACGCCGAAGCCCATCAGCGCAATTCCACTCCGCATCCACGATAGGTAAGTGCGTTCATTTGCTAGATGATCGCGCACCCGCTCAGAACGCCGCTTTGGTTTTTCTGAGTTAGCTTCTTCAACCTTTACAGACCGAGAAAACAATCGCATGAACGCCAAATCTTGATATTGATTAGAACCGGAAAGTCGTCCGAATCGTACCGACGTAGATCGTATCGTTACTATTGTTGTGTTCTGGGTTTAGAATAACAATTAATCCTGGTGTAACCGAGATGTTATTGTTCAACTGATAGCGATAGAGTGCTTCGATGTGAAACGAAGTATCTGTATCTTCACGCCGAGCCGAAACTGCGGTCGGAACTAACGCACCATAATCGCTACTAGTGACTTTAGGCGGCTGTCCAAAAATGATGCCTGCCAGATTTCCTTTTTTTCCTAAGTCAGGAAATGCTAATGTCACCGCCCAGCCCCAAATATCTGCTTTGTTACCTCTGCCCACATTGGCTAACCCAGTTCCATCTTCAGCGATCGCTTGGGTATAAGACACCCAACCTGACAGCGCAAAGCCAGGATTAAATCGATAGCTGGTTTCAATGCTGTATTGATTGGCAGAGGTTGCAACGCCGATCGGGGTAGCTGCTGTGTTTCCAATACCCGCTCCAAATGGCTGATTGGCGAAAGCACTGCCATAACCACCAGAAACAGTGACATCGTTATTTCCGCCACTAAAGTAGGAATGGGCATATGTTAAGCCGATACCAAAGTTTTTATTGGGTTCAAACGCCACTTGTGCCAACGCGCCATAGCTGCCGTTAAACAATCCGCTGCTGGTCGTAGGATCATTGCCACGACGGGCAAGATACCCTGCTGAGAATGTGAGGTTATTGCTCAACTTAAAGACGGCACTGATCCCCGATCCGGTATTGCTACCAGAAGAGGAGTTGCTAGCTCGGTAAATCGGTGAAAAGCGCCCAAATCGCGAGATTGTGCCAACAGCTCCCGATTGCAGAAGCGGGTTGAAAGTGTAGAAATTCTCGAAAAATTCACCACCGATCGCGTCCAATGTGATGGTGGTCTTACTGCCTAATGGAAAGCGATAAAACAGTTTGCCCAGTTGAACGCTATTATTTACATTCGTAGTTGTGTCAAAGACCAGGCGGGTCATATTTGTCCCGGTGACCGGCGCATTAAACGCAGTCGTATTGTTGGCTTCTAGACGGGTGAATAACTGATCTTTACCTGTGAAACTGGTGACGAGATTGAGACGAACCCGATCGCTAAAGATCGTATTTTCCTGAAGGTTGCGTCCTGCTGCCCCAAATGCGGCAGTTCTAGCAGCGTCTCGACGAACACCTGCGGGGGCGGCATCAATCACGCGCTGCTGGTCAGAGTTTAAAGCGCGATCTTCTCCTTGGACTCCAGCGATATTGAAGACCACTTCACCATTCAGCTTTGTGGTTGTTGAGAATTGTTGTTTTTCTAGCGTTGTCGTTCGTGCTTCTAGTTGATCAACTCGTCCTCGCAAAGTTGCCAATTCTGCGGCGAATTCTTCTTGTAACTTTTGTATCGTCGCTAAATCTTCTTTTTTGACGAGAGCTGCCGTTGATGCTGCGATTAATTCATTGACTCGATCGAGACACGCATTTAATCCCGCAGCGAATTCGTAACGAGTTAACGCTCGATTCCCTTGATAGGTTTTATTGGGATATCCTGCAATACAACCGTAGCGTTCTACTAACGATTGCAGTGCCTGAAACGCCCAATCTGTCGGGCGCACATCCGAGAGTTGAGACACCGAAGTCACTTGACCTACTTCATCAGTTGCCGCAGGTTGGCTCCCTTCTGAGGCGTAAGCCGAGAGTTGTGTAAGAGGCTTTTGAGGCGGCACCTCAGCCGCGTTGACGATCGTTGCAACATTGGTGCCCAACACGACTGGCAGCACTATTAGCGCGTTTAACGAGACTTTCAATGACATAGCGAATAACTCACCCCTTTAGATGATCAAAAAGTCTGAATGGTTGCAGCGATCGCAATAATTCTGTGTCGCTCTTTTAATCTACGGTAATTCAGTAGAGATACCGGACTTAAATTAGATTGATAGTGCCACAGAGACGGATTAAAAAGCAAGCGTCTAAAAATTTAGTTTTGAAGGCGCTGAAATACCTAATCTGAGATGCCTACAGAAACTACGGTAATTTGATAGGAATTTAATAGATTCTCTTAAAATGCTTGAATTACGAAACTACCTGTGACATACTCGTAGCTTAATCACTCAACTACGGTAATTTGATCAATTTACTGTAGTTTTGCAAGTGAAGGTTGATTGCTGGCTAGAATCCAGGGATCAGATTTAAAAAAATGCGGCAACTCCGAAGGGCTTGGGAGAGACGAAAGCTATGCAGATACTGTGGTTTATTCCAACACACGGCGATGGTCGCTATCTGGGCACGGGGATTGGTGGACGAGCAACCAGTTTTCCTTATCTGCGGCAGATTGCTCAAGCGGTCGATGATTTGGGTTACACAGGTGCATTGTTGCCCACGGGACGCTCTTGCGAGGATGCCTGGATTGTGGCAGCAACTCTGGCTGCTCTAACTCGACAAATGCGCTTTTTGGTGGCGATTCGTCCAGGTTTGGTGTCGCCCGGTGTGGCAGCTAGAATGGCATCGACCTTCGATCGGCTTTCTGGTGGGCGCTTATTGATCAATGTGGTGACAGGTGGCGACCCAGTGGAGTTGGCGGGAGATGGACTGCATTTAAGCCATGACGATCGCTATGACTTAACCGATGAATTTTTGACCGTCTGGCGACAAATTACTGCGGGTGAAGAAGCTAATTTCAAAGGAGACTATCTAGACATTCGCGGCGGTAAATTGCTGTTTCCGACGGTTCAGAAGCCGCATCCTCCGTTGTGGTTTGGCGGTTCGTCTCCCATTGCTCAACGCATTGCTGCAAAACACGTTGATGTGTATTTAACCTGGGGCGAACCTCCTGATCAGGTCGCTGGAAAAATTGCCACTGTTCGCAAACTTGCGGAAGCCGAAGGACGAACTTTGCGGTTTGGAATTCGCCTGCATGTTGTGGTGCGAGAGACTGAAAGTGAGGCGTGGGAAGCGGCGGAACAGTTGATTCGCTATGTGGATGAAGCCGCGATCACCACTGCTCAAAAAGCCTACGCACGTATGGATTCAGTCGGTCAACAGCGCATGACTCAACTTCACGGCAGCAGTCGATCGGCGTTAGAAATCAGTCCGAATCTGTGGGCAGGAGTTGGCTTGGTGCGCGGCGGTGCAGGAACAGCATTAGTAGGCGATCCCGGTACAGTGGCTGCTCGAATGCAGGAGTACGCCGACCTAGGAATCGACACCTTTATTCTCTCTGGTTATCCCCATCTAGAAGAAGCCTACCGAGTGGCGGAATTACTCTTTCCGCGTTTGCCGTTAGAGAACCAGCCCAAAGTTGAACAGCAACACGTCTTAAGTCCATTTGGGGAAGTCGTGGCAAACGAAACCCTTCCAAAACATCAAGCTGCCACTGTTGATTGACTAAACTAGCAAACTCAAACGAATAGGAGACTAGGAACAATGCCGAACTTACTACACGAACAAATTGACCAAACAATCTCGGAACAGCGCGATTGGGCACTCAGAAGGCAATTGAGGATTCCCAACAATAAGCGTCTCTGGGTTTTAGCCTGCATGGATGAACGATTGCCTGTAGAGAAAGCGCTAGGAATTGGCGAAGGAGATGCCCACATTTTTAGGAATGCAGGCGGATTAGTGACAGATGATGCAATTCGATCGGCAATGCTAACAACGCAGTTTTTTGGTACTCAAGAGATTATTGTTATCAACCACACTGAATGCGGCATGATGTCTGCCTCTGGCGATTTTCTCACCCAGGCATTGCGGGAGAAAGGAATCAATGTTGATGAGATTGCGATCGATCCGGCACTGCCAGAGTTAAAGCTGCCTAAAGGTGTGTTTTCTAACTGGATTAAGACATTCACTGATGTCGATGCAATTACCGTTAAGCAAGTAGATTTATTGCGACATTCTCCCCTCATTCCTAAAGAGACTGTGATTCACGGTTACATCTGGGAAGTAGAGACTCAGCAGTTACGTCGTCCTTACGAGCGTTTGAGTGAGAAGGTCAATACAGCAGAGGCGATGGGTACTCAAACTGCTGTGATTTCTCAAGTGACAAGTGCAGTTGCTTAACTTCTAATCTGACCTTTTAATTTCGAGCATCCTCTTATGCAGAAAACACTCAACAAACGGGCACTTGATCAAGTTATTCCTTGGGCTGTCCCGATCTCACTGATTATTATCTGGCAACTGCTGGCACAAACTGGGTTACTCTCAACTAGAGTATTGCCTGCACCGATCGCAGTTTTTCAAGCGGGAATTCATTTACTCAGCACAGGTGAACTAATCCGCAACATTGCAGTTAGTGCAACTCGCGCATTTACTGGATTTCTGATCGGTGGTGGAATTGGATTCGCTCTGGGATTGCTGAACGGCATTTCTTCAACCTCAGAAAAACTGTTGGACACTTCATTTCAAATGCTGAGGAACATTCCTCATTTGGCAATGATTCCACTCGTGATTCTGTGGTTTGGGATCGGCGAAGAGGCGAAGCTATTTCTTGTTTCAGTAGGTGTTTTCTTTCCCATTTATCTCAATACCTTTCATGGCGTTCGCACGGTTGATCCAGGCTTGCTAGAAATGGGAAAGATTTATGGTCTAAAGCCATTGGAATTATTTTGGCAAGTGATTCTACCTAGTGCTTTACCTTCTATTCTCATCGGTGTTCGATTTGCGCTAGGAATCATGTGGTTAACGCTGATTGTGGCAGAAACGATCGCGTCTGATTCTGGCATTGGCTACATGGCGATGAATGCCCGTGAGTTTATGCAGACCGATGTTGTCGTCTTCAGTATTTTGGTTTACGCACTGCTCGGAAAGCTAGCTGATGCAACGGCAAAGCTTCTGGAAGCAAAACTACTCGACTGGCATCCTAGTTATCAAACGACAACTGCTTGAAAGAATCCAACTGAAAGAAATCAAAAATTCTAACCCCGTACCTCAATCAAGTTAAGTGCAACCCATGACCTCAGTAACAAATGGCGCAGACCTGAAAGTTCTAAATCTGACTAAAGAATTCGGCAATCATCGGGTTTTACAAGAAACAAATTTAGAGATTTCACCGGGTGAATTTGTAGCGATCGTAGGGCGAAGTGGCTGCGGTAAAAGTACGCTATTGCGTCTGATTGCAGGGTTGGAGCGCCCCTCCGAAGGGAGAGTGTTGATAAATGGAGAACCTGTCAAAGGTTTGAATCGATCGACACGAATGATGTTTCAAGATTCTCGGCTATTGATGTGGAAGCGAGTTTTAGAAAATGTCGGGTTGGGTCTGCGAAAGCAGTGGCGCGATCGAGCAAGATGGGCACTTCAACAAGTTGGATTGGACGATCGGGCGACAGACTATCCCACAGTGCTTTCGGGAGGTCAGCGTCAACGGGTTGCACTGGCAAGAGCGTTGGTCAGTGATCCGCGGTTACTTTTACTCGATGAACCTTTGGGCGCGTTAGATGCGCTGACTCGAATTGAAATGCAGCGACTCGTCGAGCGACTTTGGCAAGAGCAGCAGTTTACAGCGTTGCTCGTGACTCATGATGTTGAAGAAGCAGTCACACTTGCCGATCGGGTCATTTTGATCGAAGCGGGTCGAATCACAATGGATCTGCCCATTACGTTTTCTCGTCCCAGACAGCGCGGAGATGCTGCTTTCGCCGCAACGGTTGAACACGTTTTAGAACGAGTTTTGAACACAGGAGCAATTCGCAGAGAACGCGCAGACACAAATGAAGATTTTGCTTTGAGCAAATGAGAAATTTCACGTTTGTTAATTTTGTTAACTAAGAACAATCGGAGTTTGAAAGATGCCCAATATTTTAGCGATCGCTGGCAGTCCCTCTCACCCGTCCAGAACCTACGGCCTCTTAGAATATGCCACCCAACTGATACAGTCACAGGGATTTCACAGCGATATTATATCCGTTCGTGATTTTCCCGCAGAAGACTTGGTGTTTGGACGCTATGACAGTCCTGCATTAGATTCTGTGAAAGCTTTGCTTGAAAAAGCCGATGGCGTGATCATTTCCACTCCTATTTACAAAGCTGCTTACACTGGCGTTCTCAAAGCATTCCTAGATTTGTTGCCTCAAAAAGCTTTACAGGGAAAAGTGGTGCTACCGATCGCGACTGGGGGAACGATCGCCCATTTGTTAGCGATTGATTATGCCCTGAAACCTGTTTTATCTGAATTGGGCGCGTGGCACTTGTTAGGCGGTGTTTATGCAGTCGATAAACAAATTCAACGCAACGAAAATGGCTCGATTCAGCTTGACGAAGAGATCGATCAACGGCTGAAACATTCGTTGCGTGATTTTGTCGAAGCCATTAATCAGGCTGTTTCTAAAGAATTGGCTCATGCGAGTTGAGCACTATTGTTAGACCTCCACTTGCTAGTAGTAGATGGGCTATCTCCCTCTCGTCTACTACTTCTTTTTATAAAAGTTGCAACACTAAACACAATACATTCTTGAGGTGATTTTCAATGCAATTACTTACTCGAACAGACTCCAAAAACTATAGTGGAATTGCAGCATCTTTGTCTAAAGAATTTGCAAAAACAGCTGTTGAGAGAGACGCAGCAGCAGGAACTCCTGACCACGAAGTACAACGCTTGCGCGAAAGCGGATTGCTACCTCTGGTTGTACCGAAAGAATACGGTGGAGTCGGTGCAACTTGGGCAGAAGCACTGAAAGTTGTTCAAGAATTATCTAAAGCAGACGGTTCGATCGGGCAACTCTACGGCAATCACCTTAATCTGACCACACTAGGACACGTTTCGGGAACGTCAACTCAAAAAGAGCGTTTCTATCGAGAAACCGCCGAACAGCAATTATTTTGGGGCAATGCTATCAACACAAGGGACACTCGATTGAAAATTCTCCCAGATGGTAATCACTTCTACGTTGATGGGATCAAAGGATTTGGAACGGGAATTTCTGCCGCCGATCGCCGCGTTTTCACTGCAATTCAAGACGGCGTGGAAGAACCCATCCTATTCGTGATTCCCAAAGAGCGAGAGAGATTAGTTTCGATTCAAGATTGGGACAACATTGGACAACGCCGCACTGACAGCAGCAGTTTTCTATTTCAAAATGTGCGAGTTGAGCAAGATGAAATTTTTGGTCCGCCCCATCCACCCGATAGCGCCTTTGCCACACTTCTTGGCATCATTGCTCAATTGACTAAAACCTATGTATATTTGGGCATCGCTGAGGGTGCATTAGAAGCTGCCAAAGCCTATACTCAAACCAATACACGACCCTGGCTGACTTCGGGCGTAGAGCGTGCCACCCAAGATCCATACATCTTGCATCACTACGGCGAGTTTTGGGTGCAGTTACAAGCCGCGATCGCGTTTGCAGATCAATCTGCTCAAAGGGTCAATGAAGCCTGGGATAAAGAATTATCGTTAACCCACGAAGAACGGGGAGAAGTGGCTATTGCCGTCTTTTCTGCCAAAGCATTTGCAACTCGTGTGGGACTCGACATCAGCACTCGCATTTTTGAAGTAATGGGGAGCCGCGCAACGGCTAGCCAACATGGGTTCGATCGCTACTGGCGTGATTTGCGAACTTTCACACTGCATGATCCGATCGATTACAAACTCAAAGAAGTGGGCGACTGGGTTCTCAATCATCAACTTCCCCTGATTACCCAATATTCTTAATGACCATGCGTACCCGAAACAAACGACGATTCAACCTTCTCAAAACGCTAAGTTTGCCTCGCTGGTTAGCAACGTTCGCGCTAATTTTGTATGTCGGCTTTCTGAGCAGTTGCAACCAATCAACGTCGCCAAAGCTCGATCGTCCCCAAACGATTCGCCTAGACTATGCCTATTACAATCCGGTGAGTCTGGTTCTCAAAGAGAAAGGCTGGCTAGAAGAAGATTTGGCAAAAGAGAACATCAAAGTAGAATGGGTTCTGAGTCAAGGAAGCAACAAAGCTTTAGAGTTTTTGAACGGTCGCAGCCTTGATTTTGGCTCTACGGCGGGTGCTGCTGCTCTGATTGGGAAAGCGAATGGGAATCCGATCAAGTCAATCTACGTTTACTCAAAACCAGAGTGGACAGCGTTAGTTACAGGTGCAAAATCAGATATTAAAACGGTTGCTGATTTAAAAGGCAAACGAGTTGCAGCCACGAGAGGAACTGATCCCTACATATTTTTGCTGCGATCGCTCGATCAGTTTGGTCTGAGCGAAAAAGATATCGAATTGATTCCACTGCAACATGCAGACGGTCGTGCGGCTTTAGAGAAAGGAGACGTGCAAGCTTGGGCAGGACTTGACCCAAATATGGCAAAAACTGAACTCGAAAGCGGATCACGTCTCTTTTTTAGAGAGCCAAAGTTTAACAGTTATGGTGTTTTGAATGTGCGAGAAGAATTTGCAAATCAGTATCCCAACTCTGTGAACCGAGTGCTAACTGCTTATGAAAGAGCGCGTCAGTGGTCACTGCAAAACACCAGCGAACTTAGGCAAATTCTGGCGAAAGAAGCCAAACTTTCTGATGCGGTTGCTGCCAAACAGTTAGAGCGAACCGATCTTTCAAATGCTCAAATCGGAGCTGCCCAAAAAGAAGTGATTCTTGCGGCGGGAGGTGTGTTGAAAAAAAGCGGCGTGATTAAAGACACGATTGATGTTAATCAAGTCGTTGCGTCACTAATTGATCCCCAGTTTATCGAAAAGGTTGCTAGTAAGTAGACCTAAACGCTATGAGCAGTTCATCATCCAAACGTCACTCTTCCATCACATCATTTAAAGCTCGATCGTATAAACCTCGAAGATCTCAGTGGAGTTGGGCACGAAGCTTCGTTTTGCCTGTAGTCCTCTTAATTGGGTGGGAATTCTTATCGCAAATTAGATTCTTCCTACCTAATTTACTTCCTGCACCTTCATCTGTCATTGCTGCTATTTGGGATTTAGCCTTGAGCGGTGAACTGTTTCATCACGTTGGGATTACGCTTTATCGAATCGTGTTAGGGTTCACGATCGGGGGCATTCTCGCAACAATCTTAGGCGCGTTGACGGGATACTCGCGCAGCGTTCATCAGTTTATCGATCCTTCATTACAGGCACTTCGCAGTATTCCTTCTCTCGCTTGGGTTCCTCTATTCATCTTATGGATGGGAATTGGTGAAACACCTAAGGTTGCCTTAATTGCGGTTGGCGTTTTCTTTCCGGTTTACTTAAATTTGATGAGCGGCGTTCAAGGTGTCGATCGTAAACTTGTCGAAGTCGGTAAAGCTTATCGTCTCAGCAGTTTGCAACTCATTTGTCGCGTCTTTTTACCCGCAACACTGCCTGCATACATTGTAGGCTTGCGAAGCGGACTAGGGTTGGGCTGGATGTTTGTGGTCGCGGCTGAGGTTATGGGCGCAAGTCAAGGGTTAGGGTTCTTGTTAGTAGACGGTCAAACTACAGGTCGTCCCACCATTATTCTTGCTAGCATTCTACTCTTTGCGGCTCTAGGAAAATTAACTGATGCAGGACTAGCGATCGCCGGAAAGCGTCTCTTACACTGGCAAGATTCTTACGGTTCACACACTTAATCAACAATTATGCTGCGAGTTGAGACTGCAACCAAGCAATTTGAGAACGGATTTCTTGCCCTGGACTCTGTGAATTTTCAGGTCAATACTGGCGAAATTGTTAGTTTAGTAGGTACCAGTGGATGCGGCAAAAGCACTTTGCTGCGTGTGATTGCAGGATTAGACTCGCCCACGTCTGGTCATGTTCTGATCGACAATAAACCCATTCTTTCACCTCATCCAGCGGTCGGCATTATCTTTCAAGAACCACGTCTGATGCCCTGGCTCACCGTACAGCAAAATGTTCAATTTGGATTAGAGACACTGCCCAAAGCTGAAAAAGAACGGCTCACCGCTCTGATTCTTGATCGCGTTGGCTTAACCCAGTTCGCTCAGGCTCTACCTCGCCAGCTTTCGGGCGGCATGGCGCAGAGAGTAGCGATCGCTCGCGCCCTCATCACTAAACCCTCAATTCTCCTGCTAGATGAGCCGTTTAACGCCCTAGATGCTTTTATTCGTATGCAGCTTCAGGATCACTTGTTGCAAGCGTGGAACTACGATCGACCCACCATGATTTTAGTAACGCATGATGTTGAAGAAGCAGTGATATTGAGCGATCGCATTCTTGTTTTGCGGGGCAATCCGGGGCGCATTCACCAAGAATTCACGATCGACCTGGCTCGACCTCGACGACGAACCGATCTGCATGTTCAATATTGGAAAGAAAAACTTCTGAATGCGTTGGATCTTTCTATCGATCAGCGAAGCGCGATCGAAGTATAGATCCTGTTTGAAAAGTGCTACAGATACCCTGCTGCAAAATTCTCCAGAGGATTGTATGAAATCACTCCATCACTTCAGTCAGACACAAGCTCATCTAGCCTTGGCTCCTGCGATTACCAACCACGGAGACTTCACTAAAACTCGCATCAGACTCCACATTCCACCTGATTATCAGCAAGAACCTGTGATCTCTCGGCTGGGTTCTGACTACGGCTTATCAGTCAATATTACAGGAGCAAAGTTAGCAGCCACGACTCAAGCAGGAATATTTGAGCTGGAGCTTAGAGGCACACCGCAGCAGATTCAAACAGGATTAACATATCTACGATCGCTCAACGTCAAAGTAATTGGCAAACCAAATGCAGAAGGAGATAGTTGGCACTATTAGAATAAAGAGTAGCGAACCCTAAAAGCGCATCAAATTCTGACTTCTGACTTCTCTCTAAATTTCGTAATGCCAAAACTCCTCAGCTTTCAGCAGCGTTAAATGTTGCGGCAACCGCTGAATTAACTTTTGCTGCTCAAACTGTTTGAGAATGCGAGTAACCGTAACGCGAGTTGTTCCCAAAAGCTCTGCCAGATCTTGATGCGTCAAGCGTAGCTCAATCAAGTGTCCTTGCTCGACTTCTCGACCAAATCGTTTTGACAGCCAGACTAATAGTTTGAGCAGCATTTCCTCAACTCGTTTGTGACTACGAATCAGCGTAAATGCCTCAGCTTGCTGGATGTGTGCCAGCAGGAGTGTTGAATCAAGAAAATAATCTCTCGTTGCAACCGGAACGATTTCTACGGGGGTCAGCGATTCGATTTGGTAGGGTTCCAGCATGGAGAGCGATCGCCCCACAATATCCCCCGCGCCCCACAACCCCAAGGTGACAACGGTGCCGTCCTCTAACCAAGTAATCGTGCGAACTACGCCCATCTCAATTTTCCAGAGCGTGTTTTGTTTGAGAGGAAGCAGTGATCGTCGCCCAAAGCTTTGTGTCTCAAATTGATAGACAAGAAGTGGAGAAATTGATTGCATGGCTGATCGTTTGAGCTTAATAGTCAGATTCCAGAACCGTCTAAAAACTCTTCGATTAATCTGTTAGAAGCCTGTGATTCAGTGGTGTCTTGCAGCGTTTCAATCTGTGCATTCGATCGTAGTCCTTCAACCTGTTGTTCTAGTGCTTGAAGGCGTTGAAATAAGGCTCGAATCACTTCAGCCTCTACATCAGGAAGTGAGTCGGCAGGTAGAGGACCTAGAGCCACTTTCTGTCGAGTCACCCGCCCCGGAATGCCCACAACAGTGCTGTGGCTTGGCACGTCTTTCAAAATAACTGAACCCGCTCCAATCCGAACGTCGTCTCCAATCTGGATGTTGCCTAGCACCTTTGCGCCTGCGCCAACGACCACATTTTTGCCCAATGTTGGATGGCGCTTCCCCGTTTCTTTTCCCGTTCCTCCGAGCGTTACATCCTGGTAGATTAAAGTATTATCGCCAATGATCGCAGTTTCACCAATCACGACTCCCATTCCGTGATCGATCATGACTCCTATACCGATTCTGGCACCCGGATGAATCTCAACTCCGGTTAACCATCGACTCAATTGAGAAATCAATCTGGGTAGAAACGGAAGGTTAATGCAATATAGGTTGTGAGCAAGCCTGTGAAACCAGAGGGCATGTAAGCCTGGGTAACAGACTAGAACCTCTACCCAATTACGGGCGGCTGGATCATGCTGTTGCATTAGGCGTAAATCAGTCAGCAGCCCGTTGAATGGGTTTGAAATCGTTGACTGCAAGCCTTCTGAAGTCGGGTTGGAATGTGCAGAATCTTTGGCAATCTGACTTGATCTTAGTGTGAGTTGCAGCTTTCTCATGAGTGTTATTTGTATACTACACTAATCCGCGCAAATTACCGTAGTTTAGTTAAGCGTAATCCTAGCATATTGCTGGGAGCATCCTTCAGGAATACAGCCATAGATTTCACTAGTGCCGACATTTAACCCCGTTGCACTGAGGTTGATTTGCTCTAAACTCTCTGACTTAGGAGCATTAACGTTGTGCTTCTTGGATGTACCTTTAATCTGCGAAGCTGGTGGACTGCTTCATGGCACACTTCACCCTAGAAGAACTCAGAAATGCTTAGACCCGACGATGCTCTTAACTTCGCTAGTTTTCTAATGGGGTCTCAACTGAGACCCCAACGACTAAGCCATTCATCGTCGGAACCGTAATAGCCTCCGGGTTCACGACTCCGAGGTCGCTTCGGTCTTTACTGTCCGAACTCTTTTAGCTTATCTCTGTGCCTCACTTCTCTCGACATTTTCTTTCACACTGCTAATACGTCAGCGCATAAACTGCTGACGACTGGAGACGACGATAATTTACACCCATGTCCTCAATCGCTATGGAAAAGGGGTGCGAAGCCCGATCGATTCTTAACCTGCGACGGGATTCAAAAGTTCTCGCAAACAGTCGTTAAGGATTTCCAATTGAAATAGGGGTATGGATACAGTCGAGTAGGACATCGCTGCCCTACCCTCTGCTTCAAAACCGTGCTTGCCAGTTTCCTGGCACACGGCTCCTCAACCATCGGGTGCTTGTCTTGCAGACCCCTAGCTGATGGCAAACTGCCTTGACTAAAGGCTCAGTAGCTTTGTTTTTGCAACTGCAACACCAACTGCTAAGTTGGCGCTTCATCCATACGTAGTCGTTAACTCGCTCATGACGTGTGCATTGCGACTCACAACGCGACTTTCCTGATGGTTGTGCCTCCGTCTGCATATCCTTTGGCTTTCCCAAAGGCGTTGGCTTCTGAGACAATCCCTCCCTCACCAGGCTTGTGGTTGACTACCGACTCTAGATCCCACGATCTAGAGAGCCTTGGTAAGGGTTACCTCGTTCCCAACTTCCGTTTTGCGCTGCACTTAGGCTCCCACTCTCCACCGGGTTTATGACGGGTGCTTACAGGTCAGCGTTGCAACTGCCTGTCGATTAGCCTTTCCCATTTTGGGCAAGCCTATCAACCCGCGTAGGCTTGTTCACGATAACGATGGTTCAAACGTGGATTCACTTTCGTTAGCCTTATGCAGCTTTGCCGGGCGGGATTCTCAGTCGGGTTCTGAGTGACCGCCTTTTATCCCTGCTTCAGACG
>Ga0209100_1001049_pt1 | contig 20376 bp, 29 predicted proteins | sample lystaG_FD_185480 | JGI IMG/M metagenome (GOLD analysis project Ga0209100, IMG submission 185480) | Glacier valley bacterial and archeal communities from Borup Fiord, Nunavut, Canada, to study Microbial Dark Matter (Phase II) -... | ecosystem: Environmental > Aquatic > Freshwater > Ice > Glacier ...
TCTTCTTGACTTCCATTTTCTTTAGATATAACAAATATTGACTTCTTACCCTTTTTGAAGAATGTTACTAAACTGTTCTTTTCTCTATTACTCTCTTTAGCACATCTTGATTTAATAGGTATTTTGAGTACTTCTTTGTACAACTCAATATTGTTTTCTTTTATATCCCTTATTTCCTTTAAATATGAATATCTCTGTGATAAAGGCGATGCTACTTCTCTTTCTTTATCTGACAAACCTTCTTCCAGTATACTTATGTCATTCATCATTCCGTAAAGTTCTTTTGAACCTATCTCTTCTAAATCTGATAAGTACTTAGAGTCTTCTCCCAATATGTCATGGAATGATTGTAGTTTATTTAATATCCTGTCAGACATATCTAAATGTTTTTCTGATGCTTTTGAAGGTAAGAAATTATAAATATATAATTTATTGAAAACTGTATTTATACGATTTATACGACCTACTCTTTGAATTATCTTAGTTGGATTCCAAGGAATATCATAGTTTATTATTGTATTACTTCTATGTAGATTTATACCTTCTGATAATGTATCTGTTGTTACTAATATATCTATTTCATTTTCTTGTTCCTCAGAAGCTGCATCAAAGTTTCTCTTAATCTTTTCTCTGTTACTTTCCTTAGACTTGCCCGTAAATTTATATACTTTATCAGTAACTTCTTTTTTAATCTTATCATTTAAGTATTCTGCTGTATCTGCATACTCCGTAAATATCACTAGTTTATTGTTTTTAAATTCTTCTCTATTGTTCAATAACTCTTTAAACATTTCCCATTTGTAATCTGTTGTTTCTTTTTCCCACAGATTTTTTATATCTTTAAGTAAATCTAAATCTTTCTTTACTTCAGTTACTAACGTTCCTTTGAATTTAGATGCGTCTACTGTCATTCCATCTAATATGCCTTCGTCTAGTTCTTCGTCTCCTAAAACTAAGTCTTCTACTTTATCATCTCTTATTACTCTTATTTTTCCTGTTTCAGTGTAAATCTTTAAGAAGCTTTCATGATTATTTATTATGCTTTCTATGGTACTCTTAAATGCATAAGAACTACTCTCTAAACGTTTAATAGCAAGTGCTTTCATAAATCCCACTAGATTTATGTTTTTCTTACGCTCTTTTTCTCTGTCTGAATATTTCCAAGGATTATACACGTCAAATGATACTAAACTTAATAATCTTATAGTTGTATCATATTTTCTTTCAGATTCCCCACTTAATACATATTCTAAATGCTGAGGATTCATTACCTCTGGAAAAATCAAATCTTGTTCAATCATATCGTTCTTGTAAAGTTTTTCTATATCGTGCCTTGTCCTTCTTATCATTATCTTACTTAATATATCAGTTCTTATTTTCTCAGATATTAATTTCAATTCTTGTTTGTATTTTTGTTTATTATTTTTATCTATGTCTTTCAGCCTTTTTTCTAAGTTTTTGAAATAACCCTGTAAATTTTTAGTTTCACTTAGTATATTACTATTGTATTTAGATTGGAATAAATATAACTGTGATTCTATGTCACTATGCACGTTGTTCAAAGCTGTAGCTGTAACTAATATAACTTTCTTATTAGCACATATTGCATGTAATTGTTCATATCTTAATGTACTCTGATTTTTAAATCTGTGAGATTCATCAATTACTACTATATTACAAATATTTTTATACTTACTCATTCTATGTAAAATGTTATCCAGTTTCCCAATTGATTCTATTTCACAACTTACTCCGAATTTGTCCATTACCCCTCTCCAATTACTTATTAAATGTGGAGGGCAAATTACTAATGGTTTTAGTCCTAATTTAGCTGTTAACATTGATGTTATATATGTCTTTCCTAAACCAACTACGTCTGAAATAAATACCCCTCCGTAATTGTCTATTATTTCTTCTGCTTGTGATACAGCGTCTAGTTGGTATCTATATGTCTTATACCCCTCACCCTCAAATCTGCTTTTATCTCCAGATTCTAACTCTTCTTTGAATAATTCTTGCAATGTTCGTAAATATAGTAGTTTAGGATGCATATCGTCTCTTACCCAGGAACCTTCTACTTTGTCTTCAAACTCTTTATTAACTGGTACCGAGTTTTCCCATAAGTATTTGAACGTGTCAGTTGCAAATCTATAGTCTGAATTATTTTTTAATTCTACGTTTAACTCTAATTGACCTCTTAAACCCATATATGACAAGTTACTTGAACCTGTAATTACTCTTCCTTTGTCTATATTCCCTTCTTTAAACGTAAATACGTACATCTTAGCATGCATGTTTCTTTCTTTATAACCTCTAATTTCTACTTTTCCCTCTTTTAATAATTGTAGAAATGTTTTAGCCCCTGTATCAGATTCTAAACTGTCTTCACCTTCATTTAGTTCAGTAGTTAATGTATCTTCTATGTTTTTCTTTATATCCCCTGTTGATATCATACTCTTTTCAACCTCTTGTAACATGTCTACTACTTTACTATCTGTATTTAAACCCACTATTATTCTTATTTTATCTACACCATCTAATTTGCCCTTTAATATATCAAAACCAGACAATCTAAAATATCCTACTAATATATCTAACTGTTTAGTTTGTTTTAGTAATGCGTCAACTTTATTTTCTAATGTATTGTTTTCTATGTTTGTAATGAAATTATAGTCTTCTTGTCTTATGTTGTTATTCATTCTTTCTCCTTATTTGCAGAGGTATTCTACTTCATCGTCTGTTAGACCGTAAAGTTGTTGAACTATTTTTTCTATTTCCTGTTCTAGTTGATATGTGTCTCTGTTTGTCAATTTTCGTTCCTGTATCTCTTCTGTATATTCACACAACCTACCTTCAAATTTACTAGGTTCAGGTATCATCATGTTACCCATCGCTGTAACTTTATGCCTGTACCAAGATTCTCTAAAAGGTGTAGCATACAACTTCTTGAATATATCATCAGTTATTTTACTATTTAACACAGCTGTCATATATTTTATAGTTCTATCACTATCTCCACTTATATAACAAAGTGTATCTAGTGCATATACCTCGTCATTACTATAAGTTGTTCGTAAACGGTCACATATATCTACAATCATACATACAGGTTTATTAAACCTATGCTCTGACCAATTTTGTTCTATATAAGTTCTATTTAATACTTTACCCATATTTTTAAGATGTTCTACTAACTTTAACAATTCTTCATCCACACTATTCTTATCTTTTATAGTTCCTTTAGTAATCTCTATCAGCCAAGCTCCCTTCCAGTTTTTTGCATACCTTCCAACTTCTTTAGCTGCAACTATTTTATGCAAGTATTTAGATTCGTTTATCCCTAACTCTTTTCTTTGTTGTTCAGTTATTATGAATAACTCGTTACATCCTGTAGTTACACCCATGCTTATATGTACTTCTTCTATATCCCCTAACTTAATATTATTCTTCTCAATCTTTTCTCTAATAGCTTTTAGTTTCTCGTCCTCAAACGTAAACCCTGTTTTTACCTGTCTTGACATATCTTCTATTTTAACTATTCTTTCATTCGCATGTATATATTCCCTTAAATCCATTTCCCTCTTAATACCCATGTTTTCCCCTTTTCTTTGGTCTATTCGTAAATCACTGATATCTATTCTTTAGCTCTTTTAAATATTTGTCCAATTCTTTTCCATTAAATTTTGTAACCCATTCGTATTCTTTACTACTTTTAAGGTTACCGAATATTATTACGTCTGTATCTTTAATGTCGTCGTATGTTTCATCTTCGAGTAGTCTGTAATACTCCCCCACATCAGCAACTTTTCCGCCGTCTATTAAATCCTGTTTAAGTTTAACTAAATCATCATTCATGTAACTTTCTATTTTTAAACTTATTTTTGAACCTGACAACAATAATATTTTACCGTTACTTAAATACTTAGCTGTTGCCCTAATATTTCCATTTTCATCTTTTAATTCTATTTCAAATGTCTTAGGTAATTCTACATTTTCCTCTACAGTTTCTTCGTCTGTCTCAGAATCATTGTCTGTTTCTGAGCTGTAATCTTCATAAATGATGTTTTCTGTAGTTTCGTTATCATCTGCTTCTTCCTCTGATGTTTCTATCAATTTCTTTTCTGTAAATATCTCTTCTTCTGATATCTCTTCTTCTGATATCTCTTCTTCTGATATCTCTTCTTCTGATATCTCTTCTTCTGATATCTCTTCTTCTACCTCTTCTTCTATCTCTTCTTCCGCTTCTTTTGTAAGTTCCTCTGAGTACTCTTTCCAAATTCCATCTATTTCTTCTAATTCTTTTGTACACTCATTTACTTTTTTATATTCCTCGTTTATTATTAATTCCATCGCTTTTTCTTGCAAACTTTCTTTTATATCTGACAATGTTTTTATGTATAGTTTTTCTAGTTCGTCTACACTTGTTGTTAGTTTGTTTCTTTCTACTATTTGCCTTAATTGGTTGAACATTTCTTTTCCTCCTCTATGTCTAATAATTTATTTCTTATACCTAATATTTTCTCATTGATATATATGCTATCAATGTATTCATCACTGTTTCCATACATTGCTAATTGTATTAATTTATTTATATTTACTTTTTTATCATTCCTCATACATTCACACAATGTGTATGTTATACGTTTAAGTAATTCAGTTCTCCTAATCATATATATTGTTTTACCGTTTATATCAATATTTATATTGCTAAATTCAGATAACTCATTTAAATATGACTTTATTACAATCATTTCTCCATAGTTTTTTATGGAATACTCACCGTTACTTATCTTTTTGTACACTGTTTGCCATACTTCTAGTACATATTTTACTGTGTCTATATCATAACCACTCAATTTAGATATCTCATCACTTAGCACTACATTTTTGAATTCCTCAATTCTTCTCATTAATTCAGATTTTATTTCAATATACTTGTACATAATGTTTAATAATATTACTTCTTTTTCTATATCTAATTTTTTAGTGTATGAGTATGCCATATTATCACCCAATTTTAAGTGTATTTCGCCTCTATTTTTGTCATATTTTACAAATGATTCTTTATTTATCCTAAATATACATTTACCTTTAACGTTTTTAAACTCATCTATTAATTTATATGTATTAATATATTTTGTATTTTTCAATTTAATTACTGTATTATTGTTTATTGAACGCACACTCTCAATATTTTCGTTGTTTAAATCTACATAACCCTCAGTATTTACATAGCAATACACTATTAAAAGTCTCATAGTCATATCTAATGAGTTTAACCCGTCTTTTATTAAGTTATTTTTACACATTTCTAAACTATTAAGCGTATTTTTAATTTTTGCTTCTTCACTTAATTTTAAATCTTTATCGTGCATTTCTTCAGATATATTCATATGCCAGAAACCAAAAAATAATCCCACTGTTGAAAAAGTTAAGTTTGTTAAAATATCTATTATCTCGTCATTCATATAATAGATGTTAAATAAGTATCTAAATCCACATTTTGAAAATATATATAATATAAGTAGTAATATACTTAAATACATAAATATTTTCTTATAAACTTTTATTCTATTATACCTCACCATTTTCCTCTATTTACACAAGTACTCTACTTCTTCATCTGTTAATCCGTAAAGTTCTTGAACTATTTTTTCCACTTCTGCTTCGAGTTGTGATGTGTCTTTGTTTTCTGATTTCAGTTGTTGTATCCTGTCAGTGTATCCGTTTAACTTCTCTAAATCTTTAGGTATTAACATATTTTCCATCACGTCTAATAAGACTCTCACTGTATCCCCTAATTCACTATTTGATATGAATTTTTTATATATATTAAATCCTATATTACTATTTAATATGTTACATACTTCTTTAGAATTTTTACTGCATACTAAATAAACTGTATTTAAATATGTTAATCTACATTCCGTGTGACAGAATGTAGGTGTTCTTTGAAGTGAACCATAACATATACCACCACGTTCAAATTTATCATATCCGTTAAATCCTCTTAATTCCCACCAATAATCACCTTTATTGTATCTTTCAAATAAACCTATACTTTTATTTTCGTTGTCACTTTCACATGAATTTATTAAATGATTATATATATTATGTAAATTTATTTTCACATATTCCTCAGCTTCTCTATTAACCTTGTTTTTATTTGTCCAACCCTTAGGTATCATTATCATATATTTGTTCAATACTTTTGAATATCTTTTAATATCTTTTCCTGCTAGTACTTTATATATCAATGTTTTTTCTAACTCATTCCAATTTATTTTGTTATACTCAGTTTCATTCAGTATGAAAGATTTATTAAATCCTGTAAGTATGCCCATAATAAATTCTGTGCCTTCAATACTGTTCAATGTAATGCAATTTTTCTTAAGTCTTTCTCCGATAGCCTTTAATCTATCGTCCTCAAACGTAAACCCTGTTTTGACTTGTTTAGCCATATCACTTAGTTTTACTTCACGTCTACCTGTCGCTATGTTATTTATGTAATCCCGCAAGTCTGTCTCTCTTTTAATACTCATTTTATCCTCCGTTTAGTTTGTTTAAATTTCTATCTCTAGTTCAAATTCTCTTCTGTTTAATTCTTCTTTGAATGCTCTTCTAATTGTATTTGTTAGTGCAAAATACTTTACATATGGTAAATGCCTAAACCCTGTTTCTATTTGCCTATATGTCACTTTTGCTATCCTGTAGCCATGTTCAGATAATAAATCTGAAAATTCTTGCTGATTTAAATTCAATGCTGTTCTTAATGTCAATAATGATTTGCCTAAATTGTTTTGATTAATTTCTATTTTGTCCATAAACTCATCCTCTTCTGTATAATTTTTCTAATAAAATTAAATATCACTAAATACTCTATACTTTTCAGTAAATGTACTTAGTGATATTTTTTAATAATTTTTGAAATATTTTAAATTTAACTTTGTTTTCATTCTATATACTTACCAGTATAAACTTTTAATTACTGTCTAGTTTTAGTTTTAATTTACTCAATGTTAATTTTTTTATATTTTTTATTTACAATATATCTGCAATTCGTTTTATCTGGAGTATTTAATTTATTTCTTCTATCATAATTTTTATTTGTTATTTCTACTACTTTACAATCCATGTCATATACAAATTTTCTAAATATTATTTTAAATTCTTCATCATATGATATTTCGAATAGTTTTAAATTACTCCCCATATTTTTTATATATGTACTTAATAATCTATTTGATGTTGCATATTTATTATCTTCTCCTTTTAACATGAATTTTTCGTAATTGTAAATAAATCTTGTTACCATGTCATCTGCTAAATTTAGTTTTTCACTTACACAATAATGTATATTTTTTAAATTATTACATAATCTACAATTTTTATTTATAAAATCAATATTATTGTATTTTATATTAAATTTACGTCTATTAAATTTCTCTAGTTCTTTGCAGTATTTATATGTATTATTCACAATATTTTCTAAGTCATCTACAGTATCTTTATAATAATAATCTGATGTTATATTATTCCCATGAACCTTATTTATGTATTCAATCAATTTTTTCTTGTATTTTGTATTTTTTGTATTAAGTACTTTATTTTTTCTAATTTCCTTATAATAACAGGATAATATCTCTATTAACTCGTCGTCTGCGTACATATATTCTATATTACTTATAATGTCCAATACCTTGTTTATTTCGGTTATGTACTCTTCAATAATTCTTTTTAAACTGTTCTTATACTCAAAATAGTATAATATCAATGTAACAAATCCGCTTCCGAATATTCCAGGTATCAATGCTATCATAAGTTTATATAAATAACTGTTGTCTTCTCTAATGTATATAAATATGCACACTATTAAACTAATCAATGTTATCGTAAATGATACAATTACAGCTTGTTTTTTAACTTTCACATTACCTCCTTTATAAAAAGGTAAATGATTTTACTATTTACCCCTTTAAAATATTTTAAATTTAACTTATTTTTCATTTTACATAGTTACTAGTATATACTTTTAAACTAGGATTAATATTTGTTTATTTATTAATCTTCTATCTCTCTAATTCCTGTTGTTTCAATACCATATTCTTCATATATCATCTTTATGTCTTCTATATTGGTATTGTCCGTAAATGTTTTCTTTATTTTTCTCCATGCCTCGTCTAAATTTTTCTTATTAATTGTTACTTCTTCTAGTTCATCGTTGCTAGTATACACTACTATTACTTTACTGTTTATCATGTATGTTATATTTATAAAACCATTTTTTAAAGTGTACGTATTACCCCTCCTGTTTAATTCATTTCTTCTAGATATGAACAATGAAATATAGCTTTATGTCCGTTAGCATATTTTATCTCACAATCACCCATATTATCCATAGACAACACAGTACAAGTAGTACTCTTACCATCATAAGTTACAACATATTTCTTTCCTATTTGGATATCGTAAATTGTTAACATATCAACCTCCTATATCTCTACCTTTATCTAAATAGAAGTAACATTAAATACCTTATCAAATTGCACTATTCTTAACTTATCCTCTTTGCAAGTCCATTCACTTTTTGTTGCTTGTAAATAATTTTCTGTTTCCATGAATAAATAAGGATATTCTAAACAATCTCTTGCTTCTATTTCATTTAAGTCTATACCATTTTCTGTTACAAAATCCAATAACTCTTGACAATCTTTTTCATTATGTATTTCTATTGCAATCTTACTATCTAAAAAATCTTGTTTACTTACCATTTTGCTACCTCCTAATTTCATACATGTTACCTTTAACATCTATGTTGTCTGTTTTTATTTTGTATCAAATTGTACGATTTAAATTTTCCTGTTTCTCTAAAAAATTTCCCAATTTATGTCGCAAAACCTTAATTTTGTATCATAACTTATTTTACTGACTTTTTAAAATAAAATATACATTCTAAGTTATTTCTAAAACACTTCATTAAATAACATTATTGTTAATTTTCTATTTCTACACACATATTTTATGTAATCAATATTTATTGCTGAATAATCTCCGTCCTTGTCTATAATTACGTAACCATACTCTCTATAATCGTCCGTGTCTGCAAACTCTATATTAAACCCTTTGTCTTCTACTATTTGTATTAATTTCTCACACTGTGCTTCTGTTTCTATTTTTATTGCTAACTTTCCTTTGAAGAAATCTATTTGATTATTTTTCATATCTAATTTACCTCCGTAATTTATCTTATTGCTGTTGGTGCTAAAAATTCAAACATCTGTATATTCCGTAAAATCATGAATGCTGCACATAATATTAAACATGCCCATATTATTAAATCAGCTAATTTCTTATTTTCTCTGTGCCTAATTATTTCTTGTACTACCATTACAGGTGTAATTATGTATATTATTATGTTATATCTAAATGCTTGATATAAATCAAATTTTATTAATGCTAATAAAGACCTAGTTATCCCACAACCAGGACAGTATAGTCCAGTTAATTTGTAGAATATACATGGTATGTTTATTCCAAATACTTTAACTAGTCCTACTGCCCCAAATATTGTCATTAAAATAATTAAGTCCTTATTTAATTTTAAACCAGTTCGTTTATTTCTGATTGAATTAAACATTCTGATATAATTCCCAATCCGAATAATCCCAATACTAAGTATAATATAGAATTATTTTGATTTACTAACATACCCCTATCATATTTAGCTTTCTGTAGCAACTGTCCCATTTGATAATACCAATATAATGCATATATTCCACATGTTATTACTGTGAACAATAATGCCATTCCCCCTGTTATTTTATGGTCATTTGCTAATATTCCCACATCTTCTGTCATATCCATAAACCAGAATAATCCGTAAATTCCACAAGTTAATAATGTAAATACTACTTCTTTACCTATACTTTTTTCTCTCATCATTTTTCTCTCTTTCTATTATTTTTTAGTATTTATTAATGTTTCATCTAATCCTACATCGCTGTTTACTATTAAATCTCTCTTAATTCTATTTTTTACATTAGTACAAGTCTCACACCAATCGTTGTATGAGTTAGTGCACTTAACTTCTCCGTAAATATCAAAGCATATGTTTAACTCTTTCTTTTTCATCTATTACCTCCGTTATATACTTATTTAAATGCTACTGACCTATGTTCTCCTGTCTGCAAATCTAACAATTCTACATGAGAATATATATTGAGTCTAGAACCCCTATTATCAGCAATATAAGTTATTTCATATAAGCTGTTTTCAAATAATACTATGTCTCCCTTGTTAAATCTACTGAATTCATGACTATCACTTGCTTCTTCAACATTGTTGTTATTTATATTATTCTCTGTTAATATTTTTTGATATGTTTTAATATCCATTTTATTTTCTCCTATTCTGCTATTTCAAATATTTTGTTCTCTAATAATTTATTAGTTATTTCTGAATTTAAGTTTGCTATACCTACTAAATTTAAATTACTCACTACGTCACTATCATCATAATGTACAAATACTTCTCTGTTTTCAATATTTATAATTATCTCCACATTTTTATCTGTTAATTTGTAATAATATCTATTATTCAATTTAAAACCATATCTTTCTAACATACCCATGTTTACATTATCTTTTAGTACTAATTTCCACATTTTTGTCCCCCGTTAAATTATTTTATTTTATTGTATTTTGTATTGAATCCTTCTTCTGTTACTACGTCACATATATACTCGTCATTTAATATTAGGTAGTCCCTATCTATTAAGAATATAATCGTTTGACCTTTTCGTAAAACACAACAATGTTCTTCCAATTTAAATTCCTCAGGAATATCTACTATACCTTCATATAAGTCTGTATCTTTTCTCTTATACTTAACGCTATACCCCTTATCAGACAGTAACTGCTCTAACTCTTCTTTATTGTCTAGTCTAAATTGTATTGCTTCATACTCTCTAGTTTCAACCTTCTTTACCTTAAATGTATTTCTCATATACCCCTCCGATGGTTATTAACCTTTACACTGTGTATACCACTTCTATTAAGTTATGATTTCTCATAGTTTCTAGTATTACAGACACGCCCTCAGCATTTTTATGTACCTCTTCAATCCAGTGCAACTCATCTTCGAACACCACTATATCATCTACGTTAAATCTTCCTAGTTCTTCTTTCTTATTTACTTCTGTTACCTCATGCCATGATTTATTGTATTTTTTTAATATGTCATCAAATGTGTTCATTTTTAATTTCCTCCTATAACTATAAATGAGTACAATTTACCTAAACTTAATTTTAAATACATAAATGATATATTTTTAGTTCTCATTAAATTACTTAGTAGAATAAATTTCAACCCTTTAAATCAATTTTAAACAACTTTTATTATCATTTAATATATTTAATCAACTACTATAAATTCAACTCAAATTCCCTTGGTTCTTGCCCTCAATCACATATTCCTCTACATTAAAACAATGCCGTAATTTATATTTAAAATCTTCTTTACAAATTTATAAACTAAATTTAATAATAATTTAAAAGTTAAGTTCAGTATTTTAAATTGTTTAACTCCTAATAAAAATAACTGGTACAATTTACTTTAGTATCAGTTATTTTTTTATATTTTTAACTATTTATTTCTATTTTTTAAATAAGTCAAATATACTAAACGTTGTTTTATTATACACCTTGTTATACAATGCTTTTTCAGGGTCTCTTATCCAACCCATTCCCTTCTTTCCATAGAATGGATTGATTGCTCCCTTTATTTCTTTCTTTAATCTTCCTGTCGTTCTTGCACTTATACTTTTCTTAATACTTGGCTTTCTAAGTCCTATCTTCATATCCTAACCCCTTTAATCTTTCATGTCTAAATACCTAAGTGTTTCTTCCAATACTTCATTAGTGCTTCTGTGTATAATTCATAGTTAATATCCTTATCTCCATAAAAACCCCTATCAACCCCTGCTAAGTCACTAGCTAATGCATCTAGTTCTTCACAGTATTCTAGTTCTTTACTCATTCTCTCTATTGCTTTATTTATTCTGTTTGCTATTAAATTTACCCAAATTCCATACACTTCGTAAATATCACATTCTTCTGTTAGTAGGTTATTTACATCTACTATAATGTCTGTATTGTAATCTACATCTTCTTTATAAAACAATATTGCAGAACCTTCATCTACAAGTTGCTCTATTTCAGCTAATACGTATGAATTATTATCTATGAATATAATATCCTCTTTGTCTAAATTAGTATGTCTGTTTAAATTCATGTATCTAGTTATTAAACTAATTTGTAAATTTCCATCTTTTCTCCAAGCTATGTAATCACCATAATTTGTACTCATTTTAAAACCTCCGCTTTATATTATTTATCTATTTTATATTAACTATAAAGGTCTCTCATACCCATCTGCCCAAAATGTATCTCTTACTATTCATTCTACATAATCTTCTTCTGTATGGTTGTCCTCTATCTGCTAATTTCACGCCTGTCTCAATAATTTGTGGTTATTTTAATAATATTATTATCTCCAATATACCTTTTCAAAAAATAAATAATTTATATTTATCTACATAACTGTCACTATTTTAAGTCAATTTGTTAGTGTGTTAGTATCTGGTGTATAATTTTTAATATATTATGTGATTTTATACACAAAATCAACTAAATTACTTATATTTATTCAATTTATATACATTTTTTAAGTATATATGTCAGCAACATAACTCCTGTAAGCATTGAAATTTCAACGGAATTGTCGAAATTTATTTTAAAATAACTCTTTACAAATATACATTTTAATGATATAATCATTACATATATAAAAAGCCAATGTTAAAGTACATTGGCTTTTTATATATCTACATATTATAATATTCTCTAACGTACTCTACATTCTCTGTACTTGTTGGATTAAGTTCATCTTGTAAACTCAATCTAAATGTCCCATCAATGAATGATTGGTCATCTGGTAATGTAAATTCATCTGGCTCTAAATACACTTTTTTTATTGCTTCTTCTAATGTATCTGCTTCTACTCTTATTACTCCTAAACTACACCACTCTACTGGTATTTTCCACTCTTTACTCATTTCTATTTCTCCTTTAAATTTATTGTACTATCTGTTCTTTCATTACATCAAATCTGTATTTGTGTTTTCTTGGAAATTCCTCTATTACCATATCTTCCATATCTTCTAAGAAATACTTTGTATATTTTTCTACCAATTTTTCACTAAATATCTTCTTTCTTTTTTCTATATGTTTTTCTTCAGTTTCATCGTAAATGTCTATAGTTACTAAGTATTTTCCTTTCACAGTTCCCTCTGAATTTTAATGTATTTTATATCATCATAACGTTTTTATTATTATACTTCTTCTATTAAATTTCCGTATTCGTCAATTCTATATGTTGTCATACCATTATGAGTATATCTAGTTCCATATTCATCTTCAAAAATTAAATTGTACCCTTGATGTTTTGCAAACATAACTATTCCTCGATATGGAGTATTATTGTTAATCCAATTCTCAAAATTAATAGCTGCTTCATCTCTAGTTTTACCTTCAAACTGTTCGTATCCTGTATCATAGATATATTTTACTATCTTGTTTTCATTAATTATTTCCACAGTATTAACCCCTTATTTATTTGTATTTAATAACAATCTGTCCAGTCTTCTCCCGTTTCTTTTCCCCATTGACTTCTTGGTGCCAATCTATCTCCGTTTAAACCGTAATCTGCTCCACAAATATCACAAGTATTTGTAAAATTAGTACATTGTATTTGCTCTCCACAGCATTCAACTACTGCGTAAAGTCTTCCTTTACATCTGCAATCAAGATTTTTATTGTATTCATTTTCTACTTCACATAACCATTTATCTGCTTCTCTTCTAGTTTCTTCGTCATGTGTTACTCTTTCAATGTATTCATCTGTTTCTCTGTCATAAATTGTTGCTTCTGCTAACCACGTTATTTTATTTTTCATTTTGGTTTCCTCCATAATTTATTTTATTATATTCTTTTACAGTGATTTTTTATTTCTTCTATTGTGATATCAAAACCGTTTTTACCTAATTTTTCTCTGTGTAATTCTATACTTTTTATGTATTCGTCATTTCTATATGTCACTATAAGTATCCCACCTGCCTCAACAGGTATTTTAAATATTCCTTGTAAATACATGTCAGCATATTTGTAAATTGTGAAATTTTCTGATGCTCTTAACTTTATTTCCTCGTATTTAGATTTATCAAAAAGTCTCATGCCTTACCCCTGTAATTAAAGTTTTCTTATTAGTGTACAATTATCTTTTATATCATACATATTTATTATAAAACCATATATTCCTATGTCACATTCTAATTTCTTGTTTTATTTTCTATCTACGTATACTAAATATTTGTTCATATGTGTGCTTTCATATTTATAACCTTCTATATATCTCTCACAGTATTCTCACCTTAATTCTCACCTTAATACTCATCTTCCCATTCTTCTCTTGGATTTAAATGTTGACCATATTTGTTATATAGTTCTCCACATTCATCACACTCATTCGTAAATTTTCTACATATTATTTCTTCTCCACAACTACATCTAACCAATGTATTTGTATACACTTTACCTCTCTTTTGACTTTCACTAAGTGATGCTTCTACATCAGATATGTATGCATCTACGCTGTCTTCATCAGGTATCATTGTTTCTCTCCAAGCTATTACGTCCCAAAAATTCAAATCCTCGTCGTATTCTTTTATTTCTACTTCTACCCAAACACCTAATACTCTGCTCATATTAATACCTCCTGTTTTAATTTAATATTCTATATATAATAACCTATGTTACTAAGTCTGTACATCATTATTTTTAAACATAATTTACCTAAAACATTAATTATAAATACTTCATTGATAATTTAATTGACTCAAAATAAAAAATAACCATACAATAATTCTTGTATGATTATTTATATAAAATTTTATTTATTCTATTACAGGTTCTTCTATTACAGGTTCTTCTATTACAGGTTCTTCTTCAACTGGCTCTATTTCAACTACTTCATTTTCAGCATCCCAATTTACATTAGCTTTAAATGTTTCACTTATAAATCTTATTGGTACATAAGTTCTATTGCTATACATATTTGCTTCGGTATCAATTTGTATGATTTCACCATTTACCTTAACTTCATTACTTCCTAGAGTTAAAACTATAACTGTTCCATCTTTTGTAATTGTTACTTCTTGAGTTTTAGCGTTCCATTGAACTTCTGCCCCTAAACCTTCTGTTATTGCTCTTACTGGAACTAATGTTCTTCCACCTTTAATTACTGGAGGAGTATCAAATTTAACGTTTTTACCCACTACGTTTATGTTCTCTACTGGAAGTGTTCTTAAATCTTTATATTGTGTTTTTAATGCTTCTGCTTCAACTATTACTTTGTCTAATTCTTCTTGAGTATATTCACCTTTTCTAAGTTCTTTTAAATCATCTTGTATTTTCTTAACTTCTTCTTTAAATCCATTTTTACGCATTTCTTTTAATTCTTTGTTCTTTAATTTAAATTCTTCTTGAACTTGTTCTCTAAGTACTTTTGCTTCTTCGCTTTTAATTTTCTCATCTTCTTCTAAAGCTTTTTCAGCATCCGTTACAACTTCTTCTTCCATTTCTTTAACTATTTTGTAAATTTCATCTACCTGTTCTGTTGCTAATGCTACTGCCTCTTCTATTTTTCCTTCGTTTTCTAATCTTAGTATTTCTTTTAATGTAGAATCTTTTTCATCAGCTAATTGTTCCAAGTATTCTCTATGTTCAGGTTGTGATAATATATCCATCAACTCTTCTACTTTATATTTAGTTTCTTCATCCACATTTGTTTGATTCATTTTATTTTCTACAGCTTGTTTTAACTGATTATCGTTTTCTTTTTGTTTATCATAATCTTCTTTTAAACCTTTTTCTCTTTGTTGCTCATTCCATAGATAACCTTTATCAGAATTTGAATTAAGAACGCTATCATATTCAGTTTTTCCTATGTTTTCTTCCACATTTTCTAAATCTTCATATGGTTTAACTTCCCAAGCAAATGCTGTAGTTGATAAAACCATTGTTGTTACTAATATTAAAGCCACTGTTCCTTTTAATTTCATTTCTTTGTTTCCTCCATTTTTATCTTATTATAAATCTTGTTTGATGTTTTATATAACCTTTGCACTCCGTTTTCCAATCTATAGTAGTGTACTAAATAAAACATAAGTACTATCATAACTATAGTAAATAAAACGGCTATCAAAGTCATATTACCTTTAAGTATATCAGCAATAAATATTATATTCAACAATATCCATGCCGTAAATAATGTTACTATTAGATGTACTAATCTTTCATGACTTATCCAAGCTATTTGAGTTTTAGAATATTCATATATTTCTTTTAATTTATTTAAGTCTTCTTCTTTATCTAGACTTTCAATCATTATTCGTTCTTGTTCAAGTAGATATTCATACATCTTTTAACCTTCTTTTAACTCAAATTTAAATCTATATAGTTACTAGTATAACCTTTTCAATACTGTTAACTTTTAGTTAATTCTCACCCACTACTGCTATGTTTGCGTATCTTACATCTTTATCTTTTATTTTACCATTTATAGCTTTGTCTATCTCTCTAGCTACTTCATCCATATTTTCATCAGATGTATTCCCATCTCCCCAGTCAACTTCACTCTGAGCCTTTGGTATATTTCCGTAAATTGCATTTTGTAAGCTGTAATCTGGTTTAATTTTCCAACCTTCTACATCTTTTATTAGTTTTACATCCACCGTGTTTTTAAATTCTATGTATTCTTCTTTATTCACTAAGTCTATTAGCATATCACTATTCTTTTTAATGATTTCGTCTTCACTTAATTTTGCTTCTCCAAGACTTTCATTTTCAATGTTTAAATTTTTAGAATTTTCTACATATTTTTCAACTACAGGTGTTAAATCTTTATTCTTTATTTCTACTTTAGCAATAACTCCTTTTTCAGTACCTTCTGTTTCTGTATCATCTTTTTGGTTATTGCTTGGCTTCGTTTCCTCTGTTTTAGTTACTTCTAATATAGTATATTCTAAATTCTCAAATATTGCTAGGTTTCTTTTTGTATTGTCTTCATCCTTTGCACCTATTAATATTGTAGCTTCATATTTATCTAATGTTTCTATGTTCACTGTTTGAATTGCTTCAAGTATGTTTGTTACTGCTTGCTCAGCTGTTTCTTCTGTTTCTTTAACTTCTTCTCCAGATACTTTCATGCATCCTACTAAAGTAACAGATAAAACAACTATCAATACTGCTGTCATTAATTTTTTCATTTTATCCATCCTTCTTAAGTATTACTTTCTTAAGTATTAATTTATATTATTAAAGGACTTAATACTTACTTATTCATAAATATGTAGTCCTAATGTTTTTATCCTTTACTTAATACTAATTCAACAAACTTTTTGAAGTTATTTACTCTTTTAAATCCTTCTGATTCTGGATATTCTTTTACTGTATTCCACTCTGCATCTTTTATAATCCTATTAGTACATTTATTATTTACTACGTTATCTGTACAATCATCTAAGAACCAATCTCCACATATTATGTCTTTTCTACTTATTATACATATATTTCTTTCAGAAATAAATGGGAAATGTTTTATTATCCATTCTTGTCTGTCTCTTGTCCCCTGTATACAAGTAGCTGTAGCAAATATTATATCATACTTGTTATCTACTAATTCTTTAATACCCTCTACTACTCCTTCAGCAGGTTCCAAGTCCTTAAAAAATCCAGGTCTTTCAAAATAATGAGTTACTTTATATTTTATATTTGGACACTCTACATATCTAAATCTTACTATATCTTTTCTTGATATTTTATTATCCTCATGTTCATTATTATATGTAATTATTACCTTACCATTTGTATCTGTCAATACGTCATCTACATCTAATATTACTGTTCCCCTACTTTTCTGCATAATATCCCCTAAAATTAAAATTTTTTAAAACATTAACTAATTAATACACTATTGTTTTATTTTATAGCCAAAATAAAAAATGGGGACACCATAAGGTATTCCCACTCTCTTTAAATAAATCTTTTATAATAATTTATTATTTGGTAATCTGTAAGTAAGCTATTTCACCATCAGTTATTACTACTTTAACTGCTGCACTATCATCTAAGTCAGTTGATTCAATTAAGTCTATAGTTTTTCCTGTTGTGTCTACCATTGTTACGTATTCTGCAACTCCATACCATTCAGTTACTGCACCTACTATTAATTGTACTAAAGTGCCTTTTGAGTTAACTGATTTTACTACTGCATCAGTAGTTGTCTGAATTGTTGCTTTAACTATAACTCCGTTTTCATCAAATTCTAATTCGTAAATTCCTCCATCAATAGCTGCATTTAAACCACTGAATGTGTCTTTCTTTTCTGTATAGAATTCTTTCTCTTCACCGTTCACAAATAATACTGGTATTTGTACTATATCTTCATCATCATTGTAACCTGTTCCAATATCAGTTGCTTTTTCCAAGTAAGCCATAGTTGTTTCATCAGCTGTATTATCTATATCTGCTGAATTAACTAATATTACTTCTAACTCACCATCTTTATTATATAATCCTGTACCGTTTATAGAAGCGTCTAAATAATCTTCTATTATAACTGGGAATTTTGTGTTGTCATTTTCAAATATTACTACATTATCAGCTAATACGAATGCTTTTGATTCAGTATTAATTCCTGTTAATGTATCTTCATCTACTAATGTTATTGCGTCGATTTTACCATCTTTGTTAACATTGTATTTTACTAATTGTCCTTTAGCTAAATCTGCTGTTGTGGCATCAGCAAAGTTTACAGCTGTTCCAGAAGTTATTAACAAGTCTAATTCATTACTATTATCTGTAGTGTCGTAAACTGCTGAATCATCAACTTTTCCGTCTTCTTCATCAACTGTCAATTCTACTTCAAATACCACTGCTTCATCATCAGCTGTAGCTAATTTAATTGCTGGTAATTCTTCAATTTCCCAATCAAATGCTCCGTCTTTTAATAAACCAGGTGCTACTGCTATAACTACACCGTAGTCTGCTCTTTCAGTTGTAACTCCATCAAATCCAACGATTTTATCATTATGGTCTAAGAAGAATGTTCCTTCATTACCAAGTTCTAATCTCATTTCATCTGTAGAATTATTATATACATCGTTAGCTGCTTTATTAAATTCTTTAGCTACATTATCAACGTAAACTTCTTTATCAGCTACATCTACTCTCTTAATTTTACCCTTGAGTACATTTCCTCTAGTAACAACTAATTTAAGATCTTCTCCATTTAATGACTCATAAGCAACTACTACGTCATCAATTTGAATTTCTTTAAGTGATTTAGCATCTCCTGTAATTGTTACTTTTGTTAAATCAACTTCACCATCTGTATCAACTGGTAAGTCAAATATATCTATGTTATCTTTTCCTGCTTTATAAACATTTTCAATTACTGTTGCTTCAGTTTGTTGTTCTACTATAACACCTTGTATTTCTGTATCAACATCAATCTTGTTGTTATCGTTAGAATCTTTTCCAACTACTATAACTTTATCAAATGCTACGTTTGGAACATCATTTAATGTTGTCAAATCATTCATGTCATAACTAGTTTCTTCATTTCCATTATAGAATAATTTAGTGTCAGCGTTAAATGCTACTTTTACTGAATCACCTTCAGCATCTTTAACATTTAATACTTTTAAATCAGTTGCATCTTTATCAACTGTTCCTACAACTACTAATGAATTGTTCTCTTTTACATAAACAACTTCTTTATCATCATTTATATAAGCTTTAACTGATTGATACATATAATCTGATAAATCTACCATGTTTCCACCGTAGTTTTTACTATCTTCATTTAATGTATCTGGTGATACTATGTAGTCTTCTTCAAAATCACTTAAACTATCTAGCAATACTTTAGGAGTTTTTCCATCAGCTTTCATTTGATAGTTTACATCTCCATCAGTATTTACGTTTACTGTTGCTACTTCTAATGCATTATAAAGTGCTTGTGCAACTCCACCCCTGTCTGCTCCTGAAGTACTCATTACTACGTCATCTGTTAAATCTAATTCAGTAGCTTTGATTTTGAAGTTTGTAGGCCATGTTCCTTTTACAACTACATCAGTATAACCTAATGCTCTTACTATCATTGTAAATGCTTCATCATAAGTTACTGTTGCATCTGGTCTAAAATTTCCATTACCGTCACCTTTAACTAAGTCTGTACCACTTGCTATTGAAATGT
>Ga0209100_1001050_pt1 | contig 20371 bp, 10 predicted proteins | sample lystaG_FD_185480 | JGI IMG/M metagenome (GOLD analysis project Ga0209100, IMG submission 185480) | Glacier valley bacterial and archeal communities from Borup Fiord, Nunavut, Canada, to study Microbial Dark Matter (Phase II) -... | ecosystem: Environmental > Aquatic > Freshwater > Ice > Glacier ...
CGATGAAGTGAAATTTAAAATCTCCTTTGATAAAGGGAATTCCGTCACCCTTACCGTCAACATTGTTGACAGCTATATTCCTGCTGCCAATGCCGAACTTGACGGACTAACGGTAAATGGCAGCTCGGTAAGCGGATTTGATCCAAACACCACCATATATAATGTGGAACTTCCCTACGGCACTGCGTCGGTATCAGTAGGAGCAATACCAGGTGATGCACATGCAACCGTAGCAATTACGCAGGCTCAGACTCTGCCCGGTGATGCAACGGTTGTGGTGACTGCCGAGGATCAAACAACTACAAAAAGCTACACTATCCATTTTACACTGGGAACTGCACCTACGCCGACACCGACTGTAACGCCAAGTCCAACGGCAGCACCTACGCCGACACCGACTGTAACGCCAAGTCCAACGGCAGCACCTACGCCGACACCGACTGTAACGCCAAGTCCAACGGCAGCACCTACGCCGATACCAACTGTAACGCCAAGTCTGACGGCAGCACCTACGCCGACACCGACTGTAACGCCAAGTCCGACGGCAACACCTACGCCGATACCAACTGTAACTCCTACGTCTGAAGCATCGACGAAACCAACAACTGTAGAGTCGATGGCAGCTTCTGAAAGCACGCCAACTGCTGTACCGGATGATACGAACTCGACCGATGGTGATGAGCCGGACACGACTGAAACGTCCGGCGGGATACCGCAGGACGCTGACATTATTCTACCGGTCATATCCCGTGTATCGCCTGACAATAAGGATAAGCTCATTCTTACTATTGATCCGACCGTATTTCCGGAAGGGACGATTACCATAGTTCTCCCGGATGGTTCTTCAATCGCATTGGACGGCACGGATAAGCTTATTGTCGAGGTAGAAAGACAACAATTGGACACAGACGGCTATCTGCCGATTCAAGCCATGGATTCTTCCGGAAATGTTTTGGGGGAATATCGAGTCGCGACAGCAACTTTAGATGGTGCAGCTGTAGGGAACAGAGCAGACTCCGGGTTCACCGACTGGATTTGGCGTGCTCTGATTATTGTCTTTGCCGCCGCCGCTGGTTCCATCTTCTTTATCATCTTCAAACGCAGAAAGCGCAAGAACGCCAGACGTTCGTAATATGTGGCTTTCTTTATAAGAGATTGAGTGTGAAGCGCATGGCAGAGAAAAACGGCCATGCGCTTCATCACTTTAAGAAGGATTCGCCCATGATCATTAACGCATGTCAAACATACTGTATAAGGAGCTTTGGAGATTCTTTGTAGGGCTGCTGAGCAATGTTGAAACGTAGATATAGACGTTGATTTGGAGCAAAAAATGATATAAAAGATACATAGAAAACATATTGAACCCTAGAATGGGTCGACTTTTTTTGAGTATATGTTATAGCACACTAAAGTTGTAACACCTTGTCCTTGTTTGATAAAAGCCAGGACAACTGCATGAAGAATTTATCAGCCTTTTTACTCGGATTTCCCCCATAAGACACAAACAAGACACAAATCGACCTAATTCATATATTTTCGGGCAAACAAAAAGCCCGCATCACTTACAGGCTGTAGGATTATCGTTTGGTACCGATTAACGGATTCAAACTGTTGACTTGGCTGATTACAAAAAATAGGAAAGGGTCTTTGGGGTGTTGGGTGGATTGCTGTAAAGGGCTGCAAATAGGGTGTTTGCGGGGTTTTAGGTGTGCTATCTTTTGGCGGTTATTTGTGGACTTGAACATAATTATGATCAAATTATGTTCAAACCAACTGTTTTGAACACGGTACGAATTGATGCAGCATATCGTGCTAATATATGTTATTTCTCGAGTAGCCAGTCGAGGGCATTAATTATCTTAATTCCTTCGTAATCGGCTGCCGGGTCTTCATCAAGAGTAAGGATGAGTTTGGGATAGTGGTCATTGATTTTAAGGAGCGGAGCGAGTTCTCTATCCAGTGTGCTTTTTTCCCGGACTGTTGCAGCGACCTGATAATAGGTTGTTTCTATTTCGCTTACGGCAACAAAATCAACTTCCAGATCACCGACCTGCCCCACATAGACAGAAAATCCTCTGCGCAGAAGTTCCAGATAAACCACATTTTCAAGGATATGCCCTACATCAGAACTGCGGCTGCTGAGCAGCATATAGCGAAGGCCAATGTCTACGACATAATATTTTTCAAGCGTCTTCAGATGCTGTTTACCCTTTATGTTATATCTGCCGGCCTGGTAAATCAGAAGGCTTTCCGTTAATGCACGGACATACTTTTCCACCGTTTTCTGATCGATCTTCCTGCCTGAAGAAGTCATCGTGTTGGCAATCTTGGTTGTTGAAAGCTGACTGCCTATACTGTCAAAAATAAACCGGGTGACGCTTTCCAGCATCATAACATCAGAAATTTTATAACGAGCAAGTACATCCTTCAGTAAAATGGAATTATAAATTCCCGAAAGATACTCCTGTACCTCTTTTTTATTGTTCTCATAATGCAAAATATACGGAAATGAACCAAACTGAACATACGACAGATATTTCTGTGAAAGTGATATATCTTTCTTATTCCCGTCACAATATTCTTTGAATGACAGAGGAAGCATTTTCAGTTCTATATATCGTCCAGTCAAAAGTGTGGCAAGCTCACCTGACATGAAATAGGCGTTGGATCCGGTAATGTACAAATCAACATTTTTCTTGATAAAAAGGCTGTCGACAACTTTTTCAAATTGCGCAACATGCTGGATTTCATCGAGAAAAACATAATTTAACCGTTCCGGCAAAAGCCGGTTCTTAACATAGTTGTATAGCTGCTTGTAGTCGGTAAGATCCTCATATTCTATGTCTTCAAAGTTGACAAAAATGATCTGGCTTTCATTTACACCATTACCCAAAAGGTAATCCCTATATATTTCAAACAGAGTGGATTTCCCGCATCGTCTGACGCCGGATAAAACCTTGATGATTTGTTTATCCTTGGACCGGATCAAAAAATCGAGATATTCCTGACGCTGAATTCTTTCCATCAATTTCACCACCTCATTCGTTACAAGATAGATTATATACCGAAACTATGCGAATAGCAATTGTTTGCGGAATATAATCCGCAAACAATTGGATTTTGTGATGTTTGTGGAATGTGATTCTCGAATTGAATTCAAAAATAACACAATCATCTATTTCGTAATAGTGAAGCAGAAGTTACAGACAGTTTGTTCGCTTCCATTTTCATAAAGGCCTTCTTCCATATATACGATTAATTAGTTTACTACCGTATGGTTATATGCAGGGCATGGTATAATCGAAATTACATGTGAGGAGGAAATGCCAATGCTTTCAGAGAACCACAGAACCGAATTCAAACTTAAATTGACGGATCAGCTTGAAAAACAAGTTGTTGGTTTTCTGAATTCGAGAGAAGGTGGCCATATCTTTATTGGCGATACTGATGACGGACAAGCAGTAGGTGTTGATGATATTGACAGTGTTCAACGCAAGGTTATTGACCGGATCAGAAATAATATTGTGCCGCCTGTTATGGGATTATATGATGTCCTGACAGAAATAATTGATGATAGGCAAGTCATACGAATTATTGTATTAAGCGGAGCCGAGAAACCATACTACATTCGATCAAAGGGGATGTCACCTGACGGTGTTTTTGTTCGGGTAGGCAGCTCAACGCAGCCTATGACGATTGAAATGATTGAATCTGTTTTTTCAAAGCGGACGCGTACATCTCTTAAGAATATTCCGTCTCCTCATCAGGATTTATCATTTGCACAATTGAAAATATACTATGAAGAAAACGGTTTGCCCCTGACGGACCAATTTGCAAGAAATCTGGATCTGCTGACTGAAGAAGGCAAGTACAATTATTTCGCGTATCTTTTAGCTGACAGTAATGGAGTCTCGATTAAGATTGCTAAATATAGCGGCAGTAATAAATCTGATCTGGTTGAAAATAAGGAATTTGGCTATTGCTCACTCATTAAAGCTGCGTTTAATGTTCTGAACCGTTTTGATATAGAGAATGTTCCTATGACTAAAATTACAAGTTCGATCCGTGAAGAAACATATCCGGTTGATCCAATATCACTTCGTGAAGCAATCATCAACGCAATTGTGCACAATGATTTTACCCGGGAGATTCCTCCTGTCTTTGAAATATATTCAGATAAAATTGTCATCACATCTGCCGGTGGCCTTCCTCTTGATCTTTCTGAGGATGAGTTCTACCAAGGTTTTTCAGCACCTAGAAATAGAGAATTGATGCGTGTGTTTAAGGATGTGCAGCTTGTTGAACATATTGGATCAGGCATTCCACGAATCTTAAAAAAATATGAAAGGTCCATATTCAATTTTTCCGCCAATTTTTTGCGGATCATATTTCCATTTCCAGAATCAGTTGTTGCTCGAATTAAAGCTATCGATGCCGATAAAGTGCCGATAAGTGCCGATAAGGTGCCGATAAGTGCCGATAAAGTGCTGTTAGGAAATCCGCAATATTTGCAGATTATCAATTATCTAGACTCACATGAGTCAGTGACGAATTCAATTGCGGTTAGTCTACTGGGTGTAAAATCAACACGTGCAAAGGTGATCTTACGCGATATGGTTGAGAACAATTTACTTGAATCGCAGGGTGAAAACCGCAGCAGACGTTATGTTAGAAAACCTCAATGATTCATATGGAGCGAAATAATGAAAGTATTTGATGTCATTCCGAAAGGGTTTTTCAGCATTCTCTCTGGCAAAAACAGAGAGATATATTCTGAAATGCTTCTTGTTGTTCGCCAGGAATATAAACGGTCAACACATGTTGATAAGAATATTTTGCTGGATCAGATGGTAGATCGCTTATCGGAATTGAATCTTCTGATGGACGTAGAAGCAGAGATACTGGAAATATCAGGAACCGCTGAAGATGACAGGGAAGTAGAAAAAAATACTGATGATAATGGCTGGCTCGATGACTCCGACGGACTTTCATTTTCAGGAATGGCATATGCAATTCTACGTCGACTGCTTTTTACAGGATGGCTTGAGCAGGAACAAAAGACAGGATCGTTTGACTTGCAGATAACGATTCCTTCTTATAGCATCAGCATGATGGAACTTCTTTATGAAGTTACGCAGGAGGATACCAGGGCTTACCAGAATTACGCGTTTGGTGTCTATTCCGCATTGCGGTCAATATTTGATCCGCAGTCGGAGAACTACCTGTATACAGCTCTGCACAATGCCTGGGACAATAGTCAGCAGCTCGCGGATGCACTAAAGATGCTTCTCAATAACATTCGCAGGTATCACCGGATGCTGGGAGAATATGCTTCTTCCAATGAAATTCTGCGCGAGCATTTTGAAGGATACCAGCAGTTAGTAAATGAAAGAATATTTCATCCTTTGGTTACACGAGATTCCGTTCAACGGTTTCGCCAGCCTGTACTGCTGATGATTTCACAGATTCAGGATGACTATACTATTATTGAAAAAATGGTTCAGCAGGCAGCTGCTGAAAAGCATTACAATAATGAAGCAGATGCGACGACTGGAGTTTTGCAGATGCTTCATGAGATATTCGATATATTTGATAATATTGAAGAAGTAATGATGGAAATTCAGAAAAAGAACAATAGCTATACCAAAGCATCCATCGATAAATTGATATATCTGTTCAATCAGGACAGAACCATAAAGGAGCAAATTGCTCATATAATGATGCAGTTTCATCAGCTTTCCGAGGCATCAAAAACCGACTTGTCGGAGAGCATCCGGCTGTCACGGCAAGCGTATTTTGCTGAAAGTTCGCTTTTTTCAAGAGGTAAACGTACGCTTCGATCAACGGAGATGCCACTTAAGATCGAGTTATCCGAAAAGAACGATCAGGACCTAACTGGATTTTTGAAATCTGCAAATACACGGTATTCCTACGAAAATGTTATGTATTATGTGAAACAGGTCTTTGACGGCAGGAGCATCATTCATAGTGAAGACTTTCCGGCGGAGACAGATGAACAATTTGTTCTGCTTTTGCTGGCCGTGATTAAGGGCAGTGAAACACGTTCGTTCTACCGGGTCGAGTTTCTTGAGGGTATGATGGAAACAGGCAAATTTCGTTATCCGGATATGCGATTTATTTTAAAGGAGGAGAAAAAATGAACGAATTGTGGCTCGAAACATATGACAAAATGAGTTCCTCTGAGAAGAACCAACTTGTTCGATGCATGAATTCTCTGCTTTCAAGAACATTTCTTTTGTCAGAAACATATGATGATAATGAAAAATTAATGAAGGGAAACAGCGATTACCGATTGGTTGATCTTTATTTTGACTGGGTTCACAGTTACCTGTCAATTGCCGGATGGGATTTGATTAAAGACCGCAATTTAGGTGTTATCTATATTGAGAGTTCGTATTCTTATAATCGATTGTCTTTGAACAGCATGACTACACTGATCTTACTGACGATTCGTCTTCTGTATGATGAGGAGAGAGACAAACTTGCATTAAGAAAAGAAATTCCGCTGACAACCGGAGATGTGGTTTCACGGTTATTATCATTTAATGCTCTGAAAAAGAAACCGTCAGATAAAGACCTTCAGGATGCGCTGCGTCTACTAAGCCGCTATAATCTCATAATTAGAATAAGTGGAAACTGGCAGGATGCGCAGTGTCAGTTTCTTGTGCTTCCAAGTATTCAGCTTGTTCTGGAAGGTGATGCTATTAGTCGGATTTATCAGAGTCTGCAGAACGATGAAGATGGATCTGAACAAGTATCTGCCGATGATGGAGAATTACTGCCCGGCATTGAGGAGGACGTATGAAATCTCTGACCCGCATGCTTCTGGTAAACTGGCATTACTATGATTTAGAGTGGATTGAATTTGACAATGTGAATTTTCTGACCGGAAAGACCGGTTCTGGCAAGTCCACAATCGTTGATGCGCTGCAGATTGTTCTTCTCGGTGATACCAATGGACAGCAGTTCTTCAACAAAGCGGCTAACGAGCGATCCAAAAGAAGTCTTAAGGGGTATTTGCGGGGAGAATATGGTGAAGATGGTGAAAATGGTTTTTTGTATCTTCGAAACGGTCCATTCTCCAGTTACCTTGTTTGTGAAATCTATGATTCTGAAAAAAACAAATATTTAACGTTGGGAGTAACCTTTGACTGCAACTACTCACCGACGGACGACAATATTTTCTTTATACTCAAAGACCGTATTCCGGAAAATGCATTTCTTATAAATCAAACACCGATGGAGATTAAAGATTTAAAACATTATCTTAAGTCACATTATGAGAAAAGCCAGTTTGATTTCTGCTCGACAGCCAGAGAGTACCAGGATAAGCTTTTGGGCCACTTGGGCAGCCTGAACCGCAGATATTTTACACTCTTTAAAAAGGCTGTCTCTTTTACTCCCATTACAGATATCGAGAAATTTATTACGGAAAATATATGTGACGCCAAAAAACCGCCGGATCTTTCCGGTATGCAGGACAATCTCAGACAATATAGGAAACTCGAACAGGAAGCCCTTCTGATGCAGAACCGGATCGATGATTTGGAGAAGATACAGATATTATTTGAGAACCTTCAGGAAGAAAAAAAGAAACTACTTTTGTATCAATTTCTCATAGCGCGTTCCGAAGAAGAAAGCTTGAATATAAAGTATTTGGAGGCACAAAAAAATCTTAGCGATCTTGAAAAGAGTCTTCAATTTGAAATAGATGCATGCAATCAGAGAGATTCAGAACTGGAAAGACTTCATACGGAGCATGCACTTCTGATTGAAGAAAGAGGTCAAAACGACTTATACAAAAAACAGCAGGATCTTACAAGTGAAAAAGAACTGTTGGAGGCGCGTACCAATGAACTGGCGGCAGGGATTAAAACACTTGTCAACCGTCTTAACCAATACGGATTGCAATGGCGGCTGTCGATTGAAGAAGCCGCATCATTTTTGAAAGGGCTCGAGCAGGAACCACTTATTTCTTCCCTTGAAAAAGAAATAAGTGAATGTAAGGATGTCATGATTCCCTTTCGAAAGACGGCAGAAATACTTTTGGATATTCGTGATTCAAACCTGGGATTACTAACATGGGAGGGATATAATTCCTTTCAAGCAGACTGTGATGCTTTTCAGACGAAGAAAATATTGCTGCAGAATCGTCTGGAATCACTTTCAGTGCGAGCACTTGAGGAGTTGGAGGACTGCCGGCTCCACATTAGCGAACTTGAAAAAGATATCAAGCCCTTCGACCCAAAAATGATTTGGTTTCGAGACGAACTTGTGCGCCATCTTTCTGAAAAATATGGGCGAGTGGTTCAGGTTGATATTCTTGCTGATCTTCTGGAGATCAAGACGCATAGGTGGGTTAACGTTATTGAAGGATATTTGAACCGCCAGAAACAGTATCTCCTGGTTGAACCGGAAGCCTATGAAGAAGCTATGTGTCATTACGGTAGACTGCGCCGCGAAAAGCATCTCTATGACGTAAGCTTGATCGACGGAGAGAAAGTCCGTAAAAAGGTATCACAGACCGTTCGTGGAAGCCTTGCAGAAGAGGTCGAGACGGATAATCAATATGCCAGAGCCTACATTGATTTTCTTCTTGGAAATGTTATGAAATGTGACAAAGTTGTTGATTTGCGTAAATTTGACAAAGCTGTCACAGATCAGGGTGTGATTTATCAGAGCTTTGTTACCGGATCCATTCATCCGCGATTATGGGAAGTTCATCTTATCGGTAAAAAGTCGATTGAGATGCAGCTAAGGAAGCAAAAAGCCCTTGAACCGGAACTTGAGAAAAAGATGGATCTTTTAGCCGGCTTTGTCAAGAAATCAAAAGCGCTTCGTCCTGTGGATGCAATGAACCAAAATGAAGTAACGGATCATTTTGAATGGATTGAAAAAGCCGAGGGAATACCTGCGCTGCGAGCGAAAATCAAGTCTCTGCTAAATGAACTGGGGAAATTGGATCTTTCCTGGATTGCTCATATTACGCAAAGTATTCAAGAAAAGAAGCAGAGAATAGACAAAGTATCCGGATTGATTTCCGAATCCAAAGAGAAGATCGGCGGTATTCGAGCCAGAAGAAATACCCAGAAAGACGAGTATATTCCGGAACTGATTGACCGGCAGAATATTGCGCGTGCAGCCAGCAGGAAATTTCCTGCAGATCTGACGGACGGATCCGGAGAAGGCAAGTTCCAAAGTGAACTTGCTGCCAAAAAGAACCCGGAAAAAATTGCGCAGGATTATCGTGCTCAGGTAGGTATGAGAAGCAACGCAGTGGCACAGACAGAAAGCAAGCTGACCAATGTGCGGTCAATCTATAATAGTACGTATAATTATTCATACGATGTCACTTCTTCCAACAACGCGAAATACAATAAACATCTGTTTGATCTTAAACAGGAAGAACTACCGAAATATGCCGATAAAATACAAAGTGCCAAAAAGATGGCTAATGAACAGTTTGCCAGTCAGTTTTTAGCTGAGATGAAGGGAAATATTGATGACGTAAGGGACCGAATCAATGAACTTAATCGAGCTCTCAAAAATTCAGCATGGGGGACAGATCGATTCAGTTTTCAGATTAGAGAAAATCCGGATTACAAACGGTTTTACGATATGATCACCGACCCGATGTTAATGGATGGTTATAATCTTATGTCCCAGCTTTTCCTGGAAAAGCATGGGACGGCTATTGATGAATTGTTTTCCAGAATTGCTGATCTTGGCGATGCTGCCGACACAGATGCAAGAGCACAGATGGAAAAAAATATTAAGCTCTTCACTGATTACAAAACGTACTTGCGCTTTGATATGATTTCAACGGATGAAAACGACAATCGACAGCGTCTCTCAAAGACTCTTTTAAAAAAATCAGGTGGAGAGACACAAACTCCTTTCTATATTGCGATTCTGGCATCGTTTGCACAGCTATATCATATAAATGATAAGAAACGTAATTGCTTCAGACTGATTATTTTTGATGAAGCATTCAGCAAAATGGATGGAGAACGTATTCGTGAAAGCATTCAGCTTCTGAAAAATATTGGTTTTCAGTGTATTTTATCGGCACCGCCGGAGAAAATCGGAGACATCGTACCTTTGGTGGATCGAAATATCGTGGTCATTAGAAATGGACATTCTTCTAAAACACATTCCTTTGATGCGCTGCATCCGGCGCTTGCAGCGATCATGGAAGGAGACGATGAAGATGAAAATTGAATTTCTGATTCTTAATAAACTTTTGGACAAATATGAGAAGAGTTCTCACTATCGGGAAACATCTTTGTCCAACCGAAGAGTAATTATCAAATTGGGTTCAAGATCTTTAGATTTGAAAGAATATGACATTGAGAACTATGATAAAAAAATGCAGATTCACTCGGCTGTTACTCATCTTTCAGAAAAGAGTCTTATTGGATATAAATGGGAACGCGCAGAAGAGGGCAATATTTTGGCCGAAATATGGCTGTCTTTAGAACAGCTGGATTCAGCCTATAGAGAGGTAGGAAGGATTCCCAAAAAAGACGTGGTAAATGATATCCTATCTCAAATTCAGCAGATTTTATCTTCATCAGCAATTAATCCTATCAATTCAGATGCGGGTTCATGGATATTACCCGCCCTGAATGAGATTTACAATTTATCTAAAGCATCGTTGTCCATATCTTCGGCTTTACCGGCAGAAGAAATGTTGGCAAGATCTTTTCTTAAATCCCTCGAAGAATTATCCAGAGCGAATTTTTCTGAGACTTCAATCCGTGCATTCAGCCTGTCCTGCTTTCATGATTCCAAATATCTGGAGAAAAATCTATTGTCGCGATTATTATCGTTTGTAAGAAATCAATGCCCCAATTTTCGTGATATACCTGCAGAAGAAGCCGTTCCTGAGATTGAACTTCTTGAAGCAGTAAATTTATATAGAAACCCAGAGATTTATGAATTCTGTGGCGCGGTTCAGGTGACCTTTCGAATATCACAGTTAAATGCAAATATGACAGTTGATTACGGGATTTTCGGGCGAGGCGCAGCTCTTCATTCAGGAAGCCTAAACGATGTGATTTCAATGGCTGCACCAGAAATATCCAAAGTCCTATTCATTGAGAACAGGACAAATTATGAGGATTTTATAGCGGGAAAGCGAGCACCTGATGAACTGGTAATTTACCACGGGGGATTTCACAACAAGAAAAAAGCAAACTATTTTCGCTTTTTGGTAAATGCGGTTCCATCAACTGCAAAAGTTTATCATTGGGGAGATATTGATCTCGGTGGTATGAAAATATTTATACAAATCCAAAAAGATATAGCGCAGAATCTCATACCATATAAAATGGATAGCCAGACGCTCCTGGCAATGAAAAACTATGGGATTACCTATTCTCAAGCCTATCGAAATCAGCTGCTGAAAGCGGTTGAGATGTCCGAATTTCTTCAATTTTCAAAACTCATTCAGGTGATGTTGGAAACGGGGCTGAGGTTAGAGCAGGAAGCCTTTCTTATGGAGAAGATAGAGGGATAGGATCAGCGTTTTATACTCTAATCGAAGATCTCCTTGCTGTCCATCCTGCCTATACTGCCACTTGCTGCCATGTGGTAGAAGGAGGCAGTATGTGATAGTATGCGGCAGAAGCGGCAATAAAATCCCGCGCGGGATATTATTGCACCGTAGTACAAAAAGTATGTTAATTTATGAAGTTATTGTATATAATGAATGTATATCTTACCAGACAGGAGGAGAATAGCATGATTGAGAGAAAAGAATATTTTGAAAAGCTGATTGGCTACAAGGATAAGAAGCTCATCAAGGTGATCACAGGTGTCAGACGCTGCGGTAAATCCACACTTTTGAAGATGTTCCAGGAGTATTTGCTTGAGAATGGCGTCCAGAAGAATCAGATCATTGCCGTCAACTTCGAGGATTACGAGTTTGATGAACTAAAAGACCCTAAAGTTCTTTACCAATACATTCTTGACAGACTTTTGCCGGACAGGAAGTCCTATATCTTCCTTGATGAAATTCAGAATGTGAATGAATTTCAAAAAGTGGTGGATAGTTTTTTTATAAAAGACAATATAGACATCTATTTGACCGGATCCAATGCATATATGCTGTCCGGCGAACTTGCGACACTCCTTTCGGGGCGTTATGTAAAAATTGAAATGCTGCCACTTTCATTTTCTGAGTTTGTAGAGGCACGGGGACAGGGGAAAAGTTTGGATGAGAACTATCAGGAATATATAGAAACCAGTTCATTTCCCTATACGCTGCATTTGAGCAAAGATAAAAGACAGATCAAAGAATACCTAACAGGTATATATGATTCAATTCTGGTTAAGGATGTTATTGCACGCAAAAAAATAGCAGACGTTATGATGCTGGAAAGTGTAATCCGTTTCCTGATGGATAACATTGGAAACCAGCTGTCAACTAAGAAAATCAGCGATACCATGACATCGGGCGGAAGAAATATCAATGTAAGAACCGTAGAGTCCTACGTATCCGCCTTTATGGATTCCTATATTGTTTATCAAGCCAAGCGATACGATATCAAGGGGAAACAGTATTTGAAGACATTGGAGAAGTACTACATCGTGGATATCGGTCTGCGAAATGTAATGCTCGGAAACCCGGGCAAAGATATCGGACATGTTCTGGAAAACGTTGTCTATCTTGAACTGATTCGACGAGGATATGACGTGTATATCGGCAAAGTGGACGATGTTGAAGTGGATTTTGTTGTAAAGGATGAAAAAGGAACAAAATACATTCAAGTGGCGGCAAGTGTTCGCGATGAGAATACCCTTGCCCGCGAACTTCGTCCGCTGCAAAAAATCAGCGATCATTATCCCAAATTTATCATGACATTGGACAGGGATCCGGTTGCCGATTATGAGGGCATTCGAAGGATCAATGCATTGGATTATTTCGTGCATAAGATAGAAATCTGACAAATATGATGTTGGGACCACCTAATTGACTTGACCTGTTGACCTGCTGTTCACGTGAATTATCAAGCTCTTTTCCATTATGCATGTTTTCAATTTCCTGCGATTGAGGTATTTTTAGTTGCTGGATCACTATCTATTTTGCGATTTGTTTGCTGACTCAACATGGATTATGCTCAAATTATGTTCAAGTCAGCAGTAATTTCTTCAAGAAATTTTCCTTTTTATATTTAGGAATACTCAAAGTCCTACAGCCTCTAGGAAAATTTGTTGTGGAAAACTAAACACAGTACTGTCGACTTGCTGATAATAGAAAATTAAAATCACCTTTTCCGGTTATACTTTTTCAGTAGAGCCCTGCAAATAGGACGTGTCAGGAGTATTTATTGATATATCTTTGCGATCTGGCTGTCAATATCGAATTTGAACATAAAATTATGTTCAAATTATGTTCAAAACGACAGTTCAGCCTAAAAAAACTCGCATTTTTGGACAAACAAAAAGCCCGCATCCCTTTCGGGCTGTAGGCTTATCGTTTGGAGCCGATTAACGGATTCGAACCGTTGACCTGCTGATTACAAAAAATAGGTAGGGCTGTTTGGGGTGTTAAGTGGATTGCTGTAAATGGCTGCAAATAGGGCGTTTGCGGGGTTTTAGATGCGGTATCTTTTGGCGAACATTTGTTCGTTTGAACATAAATTATGTTCAAATTATGTTCAAGTCAACTGTTTGAGAGAAGTGAGGAAGGATTTGCCGATTTGTTGAGGATTGCAGCAATTTTCAGATAGGTTTTCCGTGGACATAACGCAATAGCGATTTCAATTTTCTCCTTGTGCTTCAAGCAGGTTTCTTTCAGCCATTTCTCTCAGGATCTGTCTTGTCTGAGAGGCTTTAAGATTCAATACTCCCATTGCCTCTGAACTTGTAATAGAATCATGGGTTTTCAAGTAATCCATAATATATATGTAATTTGAGTTCATTATCGCCGATTTGTCGCCGGTTATCGCCGGTTATCGCCGGTTATCGCCGGTTATCGCCGGTTATCGCCGGTTATCGCCGGTTATCGCTGGTTATCGCCGGTTATCGCCGATTATCGCCGATTTGTCGCCGGCTATTACCGATAAAGACTTGTCGACTGCCGGATATCTTCATTCTGCACATTTCGTTCAGCAATATTTTCGGGTAAGGATATGTAATTCAAAGAAAATTAGTTGAAAAATTAAATGCTGACCGATCATATTTTTTCAAAATACGAGGAATTCCTGAACCAATATGCTCAACTAGGCGTACATCTTTGAAGATGCGCATCAACTCTCTGTTTTTGGGAGCTGAAAAACCTTGATAGAATTCTTCTTCGCGGCTTGAACGAGTGATTCGTGTTTCAGCGGAACATTTTTGATACCCAATCGATTAAAGATCTAAAAAGATCTCCATTCTGCCTATACTGCCTATACTACCACTTGCTGCCATGTGGTAGAAGGCGGCAGTATGTGGTAGTATGATTTCATAAATGCTTCACTGAGAAAAAAGAGGTGATGAATCATATGATGGAAACAAGTCAAGTTGAATGGAAAAGGGAATTTACGGAAGATTTAAAAAAGGAACTTGTCGCATTTGCGAATACGCAGGGTGGTGAACTTCTTGTAGGGATTGCAGATGATGGATCTGTTCAGGGTGTCACAAGTCCAGATAAGGTATCCGCACAAATTACAAACATGATTAGAGATGCGATTCGCCCGGATATGAGTTTGATTACTTATGTAGAAATTGAATACCGGGAGGATAAGCCGATTATAAGAGTGAGAGTAAATCGCGGGACAAAAAGACCATATTATATTGCAAAAAAAGGAATGACTTCGGCCGGTGTATTTGTTAGGCAGGGAAATACATCAGCGCCAGCTTCCAAAGATGCTATCCGTGAGATGATTCGTGAGACGGATGGTTACAGTTTCGAAAACTATCTTTCATTTGACCAAAATCTTGCTTTTGAATACTGCAGCAAAATATTCGCCGAGAGAAATATTAAATTCGAGAAAAATCAAATGCAAACGCTTAAAATTATTAATTCAGATGGCTTTTATACGAACTTAGGACTTCTTCTATCGGATCAATGCTTCCATAGTATTCAATTTGCGTGCTTTCAAGGAACAGAGATCGGAACATTTGTTGAACGACAGAAGTTTTCGGGATCAATCCTGAAGCAATTGGATGATGCTTATGCAATCATGAGTCGTTATAACAGGACAAGATCTGAGATTTCAGGACTCCATAGAACCGACAGCAAAGAATACCCGGAAGGAGCTCTCCGCGAGGCACTAATTAATTCCGTTGTTCATAGGGATTATGATAGGGATGTCAGTACCAACATCCGGGTTTTCGATGACCGAATTGAAATTGCTTCTTATGGTGGCCTGCCGGCAAACACCACTATTGAGACGTTCTTGCTCGGGCTGTCTATTCCAAGAAACAAAAATCTTGCAGATGTCTTCTATCGGTTGGAACTCATTGAGGCATTCGGATCAGGAATACCCAAAATGACCGATTTGTACCAATCCCAAGGCAAGGAAATTATATTCAAAACAAGTCCCAATGGATTCATGGTATCTTTGCCAAGTCTCTCTTATCAGGCAAATCTAATTTTGAAAAATCAACCTAAGAAAATTATGCAGACACAGAAAATGGGGTTACAACAAGAGCGGACAGAGGTTGCATTTGATTTGATCAAGCAAAAAGGTCCTGTGTCCAGAGTTGAACTTGAAGATGCTTGGGGAATTGGTAGGACGATTGCTGCAAAATTGATAAAATCACTTGTTGAAGGTGGCGAATTGCTTGTACAAGGCAAAGGCAAAGATACGCGCTATGATATAAACCGAAATCTTGAACATTCTCTTCACGTAGATTTGATGAATTGAATATTGCAAAGGAGTTACTGTGTGGAAGAGAAAGAAGAGTACATTTTCCTAAAGACGGAAAACGAAAGGCTTCTCGATGAGAATCAAAAGCTTCGGATAGAAAACGCTGAACTTAAGTATCAGATTCAAAAATATGAGGCACAGCTAGTTGATTCAGGTGTTTTAGATTCTCGAAATATTACGCCTTTGATGGGAATTGACGATTATCAAGACTCGAAAAACTCTGAGATGATTGAAACATCGTTTCAGCGAGACAAGGTAGCTGATGTATCTGAAAATGCAACTCTTTATGTAAATACGAGTCAAATTCAAGTCTCGTTCGATCAATTATTATCGTTTGCAGAAAGTACTCCACAAAGAAACATAGACAAAACCAGTTCTACACCGGAAAAGCTGGAATTGTTTCGTTCACTGTTTTGCGGAAGAACAGACGTGTATGCAAAACGTTATTATAATATGAAATCCGGAAAATTCGGTTATTCGCCGGTATGTGCTAGTGCGGGGAAACCACATCTCTGTGAGAAGAAAAAATATACTTGCGGCGAATGTCCAAACCGAGAATTAATTTCGCTAAGTGACAAGGTCATCTGCAACCATATTATTGGAGATGATGCGCTTGCCCGTGATGTTATAGGTATATATCCAATATTTCCGGATAACACGGTTTGTTTTCTTGCAATCGACCTGGATAAAGAAAATTGGAAAATCGATGTGAATGCAATCCTGGCTGCCTGTAAACGCGCTGGCATTTGCCCGTCTGTTGAGCGGTCCCGATCAGGGCAGGGCGCACATATATGGTTCTTTTTTGAGGATCGAATTCTTGCCGCAATGGCAAGGAAATTCGGGAACGGGCTCATTACACTTGCGATGGAGATTGACCATACGCTAAAGTTTACTTCTTATGACCGACTGTTTCCCAATCAGGATGTACTTCCCAAAGGCGGTTTCGGGAATCTGATTGCACTACCGCTGCAAGGTCAGGCAAAATTGAAGGGAAACAGTCTGTTTGTTGATAACTCACTCAACCCATTTGAAGATCAATGGGCATATCTGTCACAAGTCAAAAAAATTCCGTTGCAGCAGGTAAAGTATTTGGCTGAGGAACTATGCAGGCAAGGAGAAATGGGTGTACTGATTGCAGAAACAGATAAAACAGATAAGGAAGATATAGTAAAACCCTGGGAGAAGAAGCCGGCTTCAAAACAAGATACATTTCGTTATACAGGGACGGTCCGGATTACAAAAGCTAACATGCTCTATATTGAAAAAAGCGATCTGCCTGAGAGTTTGTTGAATCGAGTCAAAAGACTGGCAGCGTTTAAAAATCCTGCCTTCTATAAAGCACTGGCGCTTCGTTTTTCGACATATCAAATTCCGCGAATTATTGACACGTCTTTTGAGGATCAGGGGTATCTTGGAATCCCGAGAGGGTGTGAATCTGATCTTGTTGATTTTTTCCGAAAATGCGGAGCACAAGCAGACTGGGAAGACAAAACGTGTGACGGGTTAGGACTTGATGTTTGCTTTCAAGGCAATTTGGATGAAGATCAGACGGTCGCGGCACAGGCACTTCTCGAGCACGAAAACGGTGTATTGTCTGCACCTCCCGGATTTGGCAAAACAGTAATTGGCGCATACATTATTGCAGACCGGAAGGTGAACACGCTAATCCTTGTTCACACGACAGCTCTTCTAAAACAGTGGAAGGAATCGCTGTCCAAATTTCTGCTGCTGAATGAAACTCTTCCAGACGAGCCTGTGAAAAGGGGAAGAAGGAAAGAGAGAAGTGTAATTGGAGAACTTGGTGCCGGGAAAAATTCTCTGAATGGGATTGTTGACATTGCCATTGTTGCTTCACTTTCCGGCAATTCCGAAAGGAAGAGTATCCTTAAGAACTATGGATTGGTTATCGCTGATGAGTGTCATCATGTGTCTGCAGTAGGATATGAAGACGTAATGAAAGATGTGAATGCGAAATATGTGTATGGACTGACCGCTACTCCGATGAGGCTTGACGGACATGAGCCAATTATATACATGCAATGCGGCCCGTTGCGGCATAGAATAGACCCTAAAGAACAGGCAGAAAAGCGCAGCTTTGGTCACGTGGTTATTCCTTGTTTTTCAGAGTTGAAGATGCCGGAACACATGAACCAGAATGATAGAAACATGAATATGATTTATGACGTTCTATGCAGTGATTTGCCCAGGAATGAGCGGATAATATCGGATGTCATGACTGCCGTTACCTTGGGACGCAGTCCGATTGTGTTAACCAATCGATATGACCATGCCCAATTTCTTTCCAGCCGGCTGTCTGCACTTTGTCCGAATGTATTTCTGCTTTCAGGCAGAGGAAAGTTAAAAGAAAAGGCCGACACAATTGACAGAATTCGGGAGATCCCGGCTGATCAGCCAATGGTACTTGTAGGTATTGGAAAGTACATTGGCGAAGGATTTGATGTGCCTCGGTTGGATACACTTTTCCTTGCTTATCCAATCGCCTGGAAAGGTAATCTGGAGCAGTATGCCGGTCGATTGAACCGCAACTACAAGGGCAAGGAAGAGGTGATTATCTACGATTACGTAGACTATCTTATTCCTGTTCTTGAACGAATGTATTACAAACGCCTGAAGGGATACAAACGTATTGGATATTCTTGCCGGACTCACGCGGATCCGGGTGCAAAAAACACTGGAATGATCTATGACCAAAATGAATTTGTATCTATTTTTGACGAGGACCTTGGGAAAAATCACCAAGAGATTATCATATCCAGTCCGTATGTAAGTCGAATGCGTGTTGAGGCAATTATTGGAGTCATTCAAAGAATAGAAACAAATGATTGCCGGATTCGGATCATGACTCGTCCTGCAAATGATTATCCGACTGACATTCAGGAAAAAATTGCGACATCAATATCGCGTCTGGAGTCTGCCGGAATTATTGTTATACGAACACCGGGACTATTCTCGAAATTTACAGTAATCGATCAGGAAATAGTATGGTTTGGAGATGTAGATTTCTTGTCAAAAAGTAAAGAGGACGCCTATGTACTTCGGTTTGAGAATAGGGAAGTGGCAAAAGAACTGCTAAAAAAAGTGGGATTGTGAAATTCTGTTTGGAGATCAACTGCACGAATAATTGGATTGCTGTTGGGATCAACTAAATTGACTTTACCTGTTGACCTGCTGACCTGCTGATTAAGTAAGCGTGCGCTGCTATATATCGTTTTGTCTCAAATCACAAAGAACAAAATCTAAAAATAGTATCTTTATCTATCCATCCGTTGGTTTATCTTTCGAATTCTTCTTTTTCCGAATTATTCTTTGTTTTTTCCATAGATACATTTCGCTCCATCACCTTGATGCACTTTTTCAGACAAGCAAGTAATGGGGCGTTATCATTGGTGTCATAGTAGTGTAAAAGTGATTGATTAAACTCTCCGGCATTTTTTGAATCAATCGTCAATAGACCTTTGCCATTCTGTATAAGTATTTTATTAGCAATCATTGTTGCCGTTCTTTTGTTTCCATCCCAAAACAGTTGGTTTCTGACTGCGTAACAAAACACGTGCAGAGCTTGATCCACGGGATCATCGATTTTCTTCATTTCTTGAAGTTCCTGTGTGACGTCGTTTTTATCAGGAACAGCAGGCTTAAAATCAGTTCCACTTATTCCAACGGACCCCGTTCGTAGAACACCCCAATCCAGACTCTCATTTCTAGATACAAATTCATTCACTTTGCAAATGAAATCTACGTTCAAATCATCATCAATATGACCCAAAACATACTTCCATCCATCGCGAAGATTGAGGACAGTTTGAATATCACTGACCGCAACATTGTTCACAACCGCACCATCGAGAATTGTTTGCGTTTGCGGAAAAGTAACATTACATCCTTCGATGTAAGCGGAGTTGAAAACAAGTTCTACAAACAACTTCTTTGCCAAAAATAGGTTTTCATCTCGTTTCATAAAGTTCCCTCCAGACTGTTTCTCCTATTGTATCACGTGTGATTGCCATTTGGCTTCTGGGGTCTTAGGGGTATCCCCCAAACAAGTGGCCTCTTGGCATGATTGTCAGTCCGTAGCGGACGTTGAAAAGTCCGCATTATCACCGCAAAAAAAGAATGAAAACGCTTGTTTTCGTGCCTGATCTGATCCAGATCACGAGTTTTCGAACCGGATTTGCTCTGGATCAAGGGTTTGGAAAAGATAGAGGGATAGGATCAGCGTCTTTTTGCTCCAAACAACCGGTCTAATTGCTGCCGCATACTGCCTACATACTGCTACAAAGTATGTGGCAGAAGGCGGTAGTATAGGCATTAATACAAAAGACTTATTGTATTACAACGTAAAAAGTCTTTGCTTCTAGAAAGTTATTGCATATGTGAGATATTTCAGATGCTATTTTACAATGCAATTTCGAGTACCACTGATTTTGCATATTATGAATGCTGGTTTACATGAAGGTAACGATATG
>Ga0209100_1001052_pt1 | contig 20312 bp, 26 predicted proteins | sample lystaG_FD_185480 | JGI IMG/M metagenome (GOLD analysis project Ga0209100, IMG submission 185480) | Glacier valley bacterial and archeal communities from Borup Fiord, Nunavut, Canada, to study Microbial Dark Matter (Phase II) -... | ecosystem: Environmental > Aquatic > Freshwater > Ice > Glacier ...
CTGATTGATCAAAAAAGCCACTTATATACAGGTACTATGAATATATTAATGCTCGGGTGGGAACTTCCTCCTCACAACAGTGGTGGTTTGGGTGTAGCTTGCTATCACATGTCAAAAGCACTCGCCATTCAAGGGGCGAAGATCGACTTTGTTGTCCCATATCGCGCTGAGCATCCGGGCATTAATTTTATGAAAATTCATAGCGCAACTGACTTAACTCCACTTGAAAGATACGGACTTGGTGCTTACGACAGCAGCAAGGTTATCGACAAACCACTATCCAAGGCTGATGTTAATGATTTGAAAGATATGCGCGGCGTACAAAAACGATACGTGAAATTTGTTGAGAAGCTAGTCCTTTCGCTCAAGCCGGATGTTATTCATGCCCACGATTGGCTGACTATGGAGGCTGGCATGCGCGCCAAAGAGCTGTCGAACGTACCATTGATTGTCCATGTGCACGCGACCGAGTTCGATAGATCTGGCAATGAGCAAGGTAATCCGATCGTCCACGAAATTGAATACCAAGGCATGATGATGGCCGACAGAATCATTGCCGTTAGTGAAATTACAAAAAACATTATTATGCAAAAATATGGAATTCCGGCAGATAAAATTGAAGTTGTCCATAACGCAATCGATGCGGCTAGTTTCGATAATGGCTATGAATATGACTTCAATACTTATAAATATCTAGAAGCCTTAAGGAATGAGGGCCACACTATTGTCGCTACTGTAACTCGCTTTACTGTTCAAAAAGGTTTAGTTAATTTCATCAGGGCTGCCGCCCGAGCCTGTGAGAAATACGACAAACTTGCCTTTCTGTTGGCTGGTGACGGTGAGCAACGCGACGAGTTAATTAAACTATCATCTGACCTTGGTATCGCCGACAAAGTATTCTTTACTGGTTTTATCCGTGGCAAGAAATGGCGCGATGCCTATAGCGTGGCTGACATATTTGTGATGAGCTCGGTCTCGGAGCCATTCGGATTAACCGCCCTAGAAGCGGCTTATCATGGCAATGCAATCATCATTACGCGCCAATCTGGCGTTGGCGAAGTACTCAATAGCGTATTCAGATACGATTTCTGGGACGAAGACACGCTAGCTGATCAGATTATAGGTATTGCAACTTCGGATGTGCTGCGTGAGTCATTGCAGCAGAACGTCAAGAATGAATACGATAGAATCTCTTGGTATGATGTCGCAAAATCGTGTTTCCACATCTATGAATCTATGCAACAAAAGGTTTTGTCATGAGCAAAAGAGGTATAGTCTTATACCTTCACGCTCATCAACCATATCGAGTTCGTAAATATAGCGTATTCGATACGGCCGTCAATCACGATTATTTTGATGATCCGATATATGACAGTGGTCAAAATAATGAACAGGTATTTAAAAAAGTTGCTGATAAATCATATAGGCCGATGAATGCTATGCTCGAAAAGCTATTGGCTGATCATCCGGAATTTAAGGTTTCACTGAGCATTACTGGCGTATTTATTGAACAAGCCGAGCTTTGGGCGCCCGACGTGATTGAAAGCTTCAAAAGGATCGTAAGTACTGGTCGTGTCGAAATTGTCGCCGAGACTTATTATCATTCACTAGCCTATTTCTATAGCATGACTGAATTTGAGCATCAAGTAGAGGCTCATCGCATAAAGATTCGCGAATTATTCGGCGTTGAGACCAAGGTGTTCCGTAATACCGAGCTTTCATATAATGATTCAATGGCGAAATGGGCTGAGAATTATGGTTTTAAGGGTATCCTAGCTGAAGGTTGGGATCCGATTCTACAGTGGCGAAGTCCCAACTTTATGTATCGACCCGCCGGAACAAAGAGTATTTCTTTACTTCTGAAAAATTATAAACTCAGTGATGATATCGCTTTTCGATTTGGTGATAAGAACTGGCCTCAATGGCCACTCTCATCAAATACCTACAATGATTGGGTTAATCAATCAGTTACCGGCAAGTCGATTGTTGATCTTTTCATGGACTATGAGACATTTGGCGAACATCAGTGGGAAGATACTGGCATCTTTGAATTTTATGAATCATTTATTAGTAAGTGGCTAAGTAATCCGGCAAATACATTCTATACCGTGTCTGGTGCTATCGATGCGTTCGAGCCGGTCGGTGAAATTAGTATGCCCGACACTGTCACTTGGGCTGATAATGAACGTGACTTAACTGCCTGGATCGGTAATAGTATGCAACAGGAGGCTTTGCGATATATATATGCGATGGAAGACGACATTCTGCGTACAGAAGATATCGAGCTGATCAGTGACTGGCGCAAACTTCAAACCTCGGACCATTTTTACTATATGTGTACGAAATGGTTTACGGATGGTGATGTGCACGCCTATTTCAGCCCATACGAATCCCCTTATGATGCCTTTTTGTACTATATAAATGTTGTACGTGATTTGCGCTGGAGGCTTCACCACGACCATCACACCGGAGGTCTGAATGGCTAGACCAATTGTTTTAAGTAATGGCGAGTTGCACGTTGGACTAAATGGCTTCGGATTAGTTCATGATTTTTATTACCCATATGTTGGGTTTGAGAACCATTCAACCGGAAGCGAGTTAAGGCATCGCGTGGGTGTTTGGATCGATGGAATCCTAAGCTGGCTTGATGATCCTAACGAATGGACTTTTACTTTTCGTTATCCTCACAGTGCCTTAATTGGTCACACCCTGGCCAAAAACGAACGACTCGGAATTATATTAGAATTTGATGATTTTGTAGATGCTCAAATCAGCGTCTTTATTAGGAATATTCATATTGTAAATTTACAAGATCAAAATCGCGAAATTAGATTGTTCATGCATCAGGCATTTGCGATCGGTGACTCTAGGAGTAATACCGACACTGCTCAATACCTGCCGAATGATAATGCCATTCTTCACTACCGCGGTCGTCGAGCCTTCATTATATCTGGTGATTATGATAATCGTCCATTTGATCAATACACAGTCGGATTGTTCGGCATCGAAGGCAAAGAAGGTACTTATCGTGATGCAGATGACGGCGAATTAGGGCAGAATAACGTTGAACATGGTCGAGTCGACTCTACGATCAGGTTCAAGGTTAATATCGACGCCAACAGCTCACAGCGAGTTCATTATTGGATTGCGGCTGGAACATCGAACCGAGAGGCACTCTACATCCATAAACAAGTTCAAAAAGATGGTGCTTTGTCATTTATGCGTCGAACGGCTGATTGGTGGCACGAATGGCTCGAGCCAGCCTATAAGGTGCTTGAAAAGATAAGCCCTGAGCACCGCAACACATTTCTACAGAGTATAATGATAGTCAAATCCCAGATTGATAAACGCGGTGCAATTATTGCCAGTACCGACACTTCGATGCTGAATTATTCTAGAGACGCCTACGGCTACAGTTGGCCACGTGACGGTGCTTATGCACTTTGGCCATTAATTCGTATGGGCTACACCGACGAAGCACGCCGTTTCTTTGAATTTACCAAGCGCGGACTCCACACTGATGGATATATGATGCACAAATATAGGGCTGATGGCGCTTTAGGAAGCAGCTGGCACTCATACGTTCATGATGGCGTTATTGCTCCACCTTTCCAGGAGGATGAAACAGCTCTACCGCTATTTATGTTTGCCCAATACTATCATATGCATCCAGAAGTGAGCTTACTGAAAGAGTTCTATAAAACCATGGTTGTGCCGATGGCTAATTTCATGACAGGCTATGTCGATGAGACAACTGGGCTACCAGGCCCAAGCTATGACTTATGGGAACAGACTTTCCTGATAAGTACCTATACGACCGCTGTAACCTACGCTGCACTGTTGGCAGCCTCTGATTTGGCGTTGGCGGCCAATGATCAAGATAACGCTGTAAAATGGCGCCTAGCGGCCACTGATATCCAAACAGCGGCCCATAAGCATCTGTATAACGAAGATAGAAAAACTTTCTATATGGGCTTGAACGTTAAAGGTATTCAGATAATTAAAAATGACGTCATTGACTGCTCAAGCGTATTTGGAGCTTATATATTTGGATTATTCGCGGCCGAAAGTGAAGAGATGATATCGTCAGTCAGGACTATCGAGCAGCTATTTGGTACGAATGGGATAGTATTAGGCCTACCACGCTATGAAAACGATGACTATCGACGTGCTAGCCCCGGTATAACTGGTAACCATTGGTTCATTACGTCTTTTTGGCTAGCTCAATACTACATTGACTCTGGTGAAAAGCAGAAAGCCTTAGATATCTTGGATTGGGCAAAAAGCCATTCATTAAGTACCGGTGTAATGGGAGAACAACTTGATCCAATTACAAATCGGCTAGTATCGCCAGCTCCTTTGACGTGGACTCATGCTGAATACATCGCAACGTTACTCGATTTGATCTCGAAAGACGGTACAACCGCATGAGTAGCGTGATTAAATTGACAATTAGTCGAATTAAAAGTAAAGTATTTTTTCGTATTAATAGCATAAAGAGAAAGAAGCTAGTCGAACGATTTGCTAGTAAAATTGGATTAGTATATTTTGGCTTCGTTGACCAGAATTCAGATGAGCACAGGATTGTTCGCGGACTAACTGTTTCGTCTTCACATCAAGATGATCATTATTCAGTAGGATCGGTCGGTGGTTATGGTGTGACGTTTGTAGACCGAAGCGATTACGTTGTTCAGCCGAATGGTAAGTCTGAATTAACTAACTGGTTGATAATTGCGATTGATTTACAAACAAAACAACCAATCCCCCATTTCTTTATCGGGGCTCATAATCACGATCAGCAACCTTTTGAGGCGTTATTTTCAACTTTTCCCAATATGAAGGAACTTAATATGGGTACTTTTGAGGCCTACAGTGCAGAATTTACTAGTCGTTTCTCGGTCTACGCGCGACCGGCAAAGGCTATTGAAGTTGAAAGGATTATTACAGCTGATTCGGCAAGGATCCTGGGAACTCATTTCTGGCCCCTTTCAGTAGAGCAGCACGACAACGTATTGTATGTATATGCGGCAAACGAAAACGTGACCACTAGCTTGTTAGATACGATGCTTGAAAGTGGATTATGGTTGGCTGGACATTTGGATGCCCAAGCCGAGATTGAATAGTCTAAAGATTGACTATCGTTTTTTCTGTTTTACTTCGTTACGACCAAGACTTTTTTTAGTCTCAACATATAGCGCATGAGCACGCACAATTGGATCATATTTTTTAAGTGAGATTTTTTCAGTAGTATTCTGAGTATTTTTGGTCGTGTAATAAGTACGGTGACCGCTTAATTCGCTCACTAAACCAACTAATTTTCGCTTTGTGTTCTTCTTTGCCATGTAGTTCCTTATAAATTTGTATAGACTATTGAGGTGAATTATAGCAAAATATATCGCTAACTACAAGTCGCCTATCTATAATTATTAAATGAAAGCGGAAAATCGAAGTCATGAGCTTGAACAATTTGCATAACATTTTGCAAATCGTCCTTGCTACTGCCAACCACGCGTACTGCTTCGCCTTGAATTTGAGGCTTAATCTTAGGTACTTCTTCTCTAATCAATTTAGTGATCTGTTTAGCCTTATCCTGGTCAAGACCGGCTATAAAGGGGACTTCTTTTGTCGCCTTTAGATTGCTTACCACGATAGTCTTTTCAAGATTAAGCGATTTGCTACTTTGTTCGCGTGAGGCTAGCTTCTTGCGGACGATATCGATGATACTATCAATCTGCCATTCATTAGCTCCAATGACCTTAAAGCCAGCCTTATCGCCCATCCAATCGATTTCAGCAGGCGTACCTTTAAAATCATATCGATTACTTATTTCTTTTTGCGTTAATGCAAAAACATTATTCATTTCTGCTTTGTCGTATTCGGATACTATATCAAAACTATATGTTGCCATACGCCTATTATAACAGTTCGTTGATAAGGTGTAAGCTTGTATGGTAAAATTTATCAGGTATGCCGTGATAGCTCAGTTGGTAGAGCGCATCCATGGTAAGGATGAGGTCTCGGGTTCAACTCCCGATCACGGCTCCACGTAACACTTGAAACCACAGTGATTATCGGATAAGATAGTTAAGTATCTTTGTACGCGCCGCCTTAGCTCAGTTGGCTAGAGCAGCTGTTTTGTAAACAGCAGGTCTTCGGTTCGAGTCCGAAAGGCGGCTCCAAATACAAGATACGCTGGAATCGTGTAGTGGCAATCACAGGAGACTGTAAATCTCCCGCCTTTCGGCTTCGTAGGTTCGAGTCCTACTTCCAGCACCAAATTATGTAGCCCACCAGAAATGGTGGACTATTTAATTTGACGATTGACGCGGTTATTATGATCAAATAATTTCAAGGTCATTCCCCTGAGAGCTAGATATCCTCAGGGGCTTGACCGTCGTGCTCTACGCCGCGATATCTGCGGCCGGAAGGCCGCTAACGGTGAATGTGATGCGACCATGACTTAGCTCGAATGAGCCATCGTCGTGTTGGACAACGCTTGTCTTGCTGACAGGTGCCATCCAAGACAGGAGGAGGTTCCCAATTCGCCACATGATGAACCAGAACCCGTTGTCGCCTTCACCGAACCTGTCGATGATGATACCTTTGTGATCATGACCGAATGAATCTGTCACGGTCAAGGTGTCGCTGCGACAAAGCGTTCTACGACTGGACGCTTTAACGTCCGTAGTGCAATTATCGACGGCCATATCCGATCCCCTCATCGATTGAGCTATCTAGGCTCCTTTTTGCCGGACTATGCGTTTTAAAGCTAATCCTTTCTCTTGAAATACATGCGGACATTAGTACTATAACACGTATTGTACTTGGGTACAATTATAGTATACCTATATTTAACTACGAATTAAGTGATAAATAATTCAAGGAAATATCCCGAGAGTCAGATTCTCGGGGTATGACCGTATGCTGGCGTTATGCCACCGCGCTGAGAACCATGAAAGGCTGAGACTTTGCGATGAGGCTGATGCTGTCATCGCCAAACGGAGCAACCTTGATGTGGCCGAAGTTCTCCTTCCACTTGAAAGGTTCGCCGTTGGGCCTTCTGCCTTCCACGATGAACTCGCTGAGTTGTTTGGATTCATCATGACGAATGTAGCATGCGTCGATGACGATTCCCCAATCACAAGCTCCAATTCGAGCACTCATGGCAAGGATTGTTCCGGTGAAGCATGCCGACGACACGGCGACCAAGAAATCTGGCACCTCATCATCGTTACTCGGTGTAACTAATACGGTCATATACATCCCTCCCTCCGCTGTAGGATAAGCTATCTGACAGCTTTTCGGACAATAAAGCCCAACACACCCCCCTGTGTCTAGCGTTCGGTTGGAATGTTGTCATTATCAAACATGAACGCATATTTTGCAAGCGTTAGTATGTATAAATTTATAAGCTAATTTTAGGTAGTATCAAATATAGAAAGTAGCCACTATATATAGTGGCTACTCATCAAATTCAAGGAGATATCCCGAGAGTCGGATTCTCGGGGTATGACCATAATGCGTTGGTTCAGACGGCGTAAATCGCTACTGACGAATACGTCTTCGAGTAGGCTCCAAGCTTGAGCCTGAAGCTGTCGTGACAAAACCCCTTCACGTCCAGCGAAGATATCGGCTCATGCCAATCGACGAGATTATCATCGGAGTCTATGTATTGGACTACAAACTCCATCTCCTCGTACTCATCGCTGTAACGGACACAGCAACTCACGACTGGCGCAGCGTTGCGGTCATCAACGCGAACTTTGATTGTGTCCATGGCATCTGCTGAATTGATGATATGGGCGACCTCCCGCAGGAAGCCGAGAAGTTCATCAATCCTGACCGGCCTTGGTGGTATCAATACGTCCACGTACATCCCTCCCTCGAATCAGAGAATAAGCTACCCGACAGCTTTTCGGACAATAAAGCCCAACACACCCTCCTGTGCTCCTTGTCTAGTTAGGATAATATCATTATCCAATATATACGTGTAATTTACAAGCATCGCAAAGTTTAGGCTATATAGTGTTATCGACTATATAAATCTAACGAAATTACATAACTCGTCTAGGTTGACGAACTCGCTTTGGTTGACCCTGGGGAATAATCATCTTTGCGGCCTTCTCGCGGAGACTAACTGCCAACTCATTTTGGCCAGTTCGTTCGTAAGCGTCAGCTAGGATATTCAATGTTTGCGGGATTGGGTCTAACTCAACGGCTTTCTCTAGTGATTCAATCATTTTCCTGTCATGGCCGAGCTTTTCTTGAACCTTAGCATACGCGATATGTCGTGACGCCAACTCATTATCAATCGCAAGCGCCTGCTCGAATGCCAATGCGGCCTTGTCATAACTCTTTGTTTCGTAGTAAATTAAGCCGACATTATGCAGGCTACTAGCACTTGGCTCGAGGGACTGCGCGATCTCAAAACATTCAATCGCATCAACAAGTGATCTTTGTTTAGCATAAAGTATACCGAGTCTGTTATAGGCGCTGGCATTTCGTTCATCGATACGTAATATCGTGAGCAAGGCTTTTTCAGCTCGAAGGTATTTATTTGTTTGCAATGACTCTTGAGCGATTGTCCAAAGCTGATTAAGCTTATCGGATATCTTTACCGGCAAATCGGCTGTAACTTCGGTGATTGTTTGGGGCTGATAAATAGCCCAGGCACCTAACATCAAAATTAATAAAAGACCTAACATATCTAACGTCTATTATAACAGACTAGATTACCATTTGCGCTAAGCAGATTCGAATATTTCCATTAGCCTCAATCCGTTGATAGGCCCTTAGTAATTTGTCGATATGGCTAATCGTGTCCGCGTTAGGGTTCGCGACGATACTCTTTTTTAGGATGTTCGCAGCATCAAGCAATAATATCAACGCACCGGGTCTATTATCTTTATAGCGCTGAGCAATTAAAAGTTTTTGATACAAACTACTCCTTAAGAGTTCGCGAGCGTCGCGCACCATGACACTCCGTTCGTCAAAGTACACCTCATCATTAAAGAGGCGGGTTAATTCAGCTGGTAAACCGTCAGCCATAAACAACAGCTGTGAACGTTTCTTTTCATCGTCTAATCCCAACAGGTCGAGTAGACTCTTGGACTGTTCCGTGGTCGCAGGTTTGATCTCTAGAATCTCGACACGTGAGATGATTGTAGGCAATAGTTTTGAAGCAGAGTCTGATACGAGAATAAAGTATACGCCTTCACCCGGCTCTTCTAGTAGCTTCAGGAAGGCATTTTGAGCCTGGTGAGTCATGCGCTGGGCGTAATCAATAATAATGATGCGATCACCAACTGCTTTGGTTCTAGTGTCGCTATAAAGACGTCGCATGGCATCCACACCAATAACACCTTTATCTAAATCAATCTTATCGTCCTTTTCAGGCAATATAATCATAGGAATAGTCCCACGAAGTTGTGCTATATGGCGCGCGATAGTACTTAGGCCAACGCGACTCTTACCAGTTAGTAGCAATGATTGAGGCAAGTTTCCAATAACAGCTGTGAACTTTTTTTCACTGGCTGGGTTGATTATTGGTTTTTCTGCACTTTTTATATCTGGGCCTCCGGGAAGTACTTAGTTAGGTCTGTTGGAACTGGGGCAGTGAAAGTTCGGCGATCGCCATTTGGTATCGTAATCTCGAGGCTGAATGCATGTAAAGATAGGCGGTCGGCTGCTTTACCATATATCTTGTCGCCTAGAATTGGCGTACCAATATACTTCATATGAACACGTAGTTGATGCGTGCGACCAGTTCTTGGCTGAAGTTTTACGAGTGAATATTTATCATCAGAGGCAACTACTTCGTACCTAGTAAGGGCTGATTTACCGTTACTGCCGACCCTAAAGGTGCTAGGCGCAGATGGATTGCGTTCGATCGGAAGGTCGATATTAGCCTTATCTAGCTTCGGAACACCAGCTAAAACTGCAAAGTATGTCTTTTTTACTTTTCTATCTGAAAATTGTTTTTGTAACATGACTGCAGTTTCGGCATTGCGAGCACCAATCATTACACCACTAGTGTCACGGTCTAAGCGATGGATAATTCCGGGACGGTTAGATTCGAGGTTGTATGTTGTGTAGCGACGAAAGAATTCAGCAGCCGTAAATTCATCATTTAAAGCACCCTTGGCGTGTGACAAGATGCCACTTGGTTTATTGATAACAACAATATTGTCGTCGATATAGATAATTGGGATTTCATTTTCACTAAAGTCTGGAAGATCAGGAGCGTCGATCGATATCATATCTATGTCAGTAATGTCCTGCTTGGGAGAGATTACCACTTTTCCGTTGACGCTGACATGACCAGCTTTGATGTGTTTTTGCCAAGTGCTCCGGGAAGTCTCGGGGTAACGCTCGGAAAGTTCACTGTCGAGTCGCTTCTTGTCAGAGATTACTTCGAAAAGATAACAGTCTTTACCTCTGAACGGCATAGCGTATGTAGTCACACTATCTCGAGGATTTTTTGCTAACTCACCTTTTACGTTGCTCTTTTTGGTTTTAATTTGTGCCATAACGTAGTCAATATCGTCATCGGCGGTATCGTCAAACAGAATGTAGAATTGTTGCTTGTTAAAACGAAAAGAAACTAGTGTATTGATCGGATTTGGATTTGACATCTTGACTGTCTCGACATGGCGAGGCACGTTCTCATCACCAGCTAGTTCGTAGCGGCGCAGGACGTCTAATATATCGCGACTAGATACTTTAACCATTAGTTAGCCTTTTGTCGCAGACCGACGGCCTGTTGGGCTCGTAGAAGAGTCGCATTTGCAGTTACGGCTAGGTCACGCTCTGATTGTTCAAGTTTAGCAATAACTTCACTATCATCAACTGCCGCAAGTTGTTCCTGGAAATTAGTTAAAAACATCTCAACTTCACTAGCGACAATAGTTTTAAAGTCACCATAGCTAGTTTGGCCCTCGAATTGTTCGATAACCCTCTGAAGCGAAACACCCTGCAACAAAGCTAGTATCTCTAACAGATTACTAATACCTGGTTGATTCTCGCGGTCAAAGTGAATTTCAGCTTTATCGTCAGTGGTTGCGCCCATGACTTTCTTGGCAGCGGCCTTCGGATCATCGCCTAAAAAGATAACGCCACGACCAGAATCGTCACTTTTACTCATCTTTTTAGTCGGATCGACTAAGTCTTTGATGCGTAGCCCTTGGTCATTACCGAAAAACTCATGTTGATCTTTGACTGATTCTGGAATAGTAAAAATGTCCCCGAAACGTTTATTCAAACGTTCGCCAATATCGCGCGTAAATTCAAGGTGCTGAGACTGGTCATCGCCAACTGGTACATACTTGGCATCGTAGAGCAAGATATCTGCTGCCATAAGAACCGGATAATTAAATAGACCGACACTCGTCCTATCATCACCTATTGAACTGGATTTGTCTTTAAACTGAATCATACGGCTCATTTCGCCGAATCCAGTAAAACAGTCCAGAATCCACGTCAGCTCGCTGTGAGCTGGAATAAAGCTTTGGCGATACAGAAAAATACTGTCATTATCAATTGGCAAGCCCGCGGCTACAAATAATCTAGCATTATGTAAGATTTGATCATAAAGCTTGTCGTGGTCAACTGGGGTAGTAAAACTATGTAGGTCAGGAATAAACATATTAATCTGATACTTGTCAGAGTTCTTTTTCGCCATATCAATAATTGGCAAGATACTACCAAAATAATTACCAATAGTTAAATCATTATTGGCACGAATTCCGGTTAAAATTATTGATTTTGTCATAGTTACCTTTATTATACATGGTTTTGTAGATAGTATGTTGTATTTGGTAGGTGATAAACGCAAAACAAATGAAAAATGGTAGTCGATGCCAACTACCATTTATCACTTCACAACTACTAATTTTAGCGTTTAGAGAACTGTTCGCGTTTACGAGCAGATCGTAGACCATACTTTTTGCGTTCTTTTTCGCGAGAATCGCGCTTAAGAAATTCAGCCTTTTTAAGAACTGTTCGCAAATCAGCAAATCCAACAGTAATTGCCTTGGCGATAGCTAGTTTAATAGCATCGACTTGACCGGCAGTTCCGCCACCTTTAACCAAGATAGTGATATCAAAGTCTTTTTGCTTACTAACAAGAGCAAGAGGATCAGTAATTTCAGCCAAGTGTGACTTGTTATTACTTAAATACTCTTCAGCTAGCTTGTTATTAATTGTGATCTTACCTTTTCCTTTGTACAGACGAGCGCGTGCAGTTGCACTTTTGCGTCGTCCAAGGCCGTAAAGATATTTTAATTCAGCCATTACATAACCTCGACTTTCTCTGGTGTCTGAGCGCCATGGGTGTGTTCATCACCAGCAAAGATGCGCAAACGCTTTAGGCGTTCAGCAGCAAGCTTATTGTGAGGAATCATACCTTTGACGGCTTCTTCGATAATTCGTTCTGGGAATTTTTCGCGCATCTGGCCAAGATTCTTTTCGCTAATACCACCTGGGAATCCAGAGTGACGATAGTATTTCTTGTCAGTTTCTTTGGCGCCAGTAACAACAACGTTAGCCGCGTTGATAACAACAACGTAGTCGCCATTATCAATGTGTGGTGTATAAGTTGGCTTGTATTTACCGATAAGGTATTTAGCAACCGCAGTAGCAACGCGTCCAAGTGGAGCCGTTGAGGCATCAATTAGAATCCAGCGATGATTTACTTCACTTTGTTTCTGTGAATACGTTTTAGCATTAACCATTACGCTTTCACCTCCTCAATCTTTTCATCTACAGGAGTAGATTTAATCTCATCAACAAAAGCAATCGTCGCCATCTGTGTACCGTCACCTACGCGAATAGCCGTACGTTCAACTCGAACATGACCACTGCTTCGTTTAGTAAGTTGAGGTGCAATGATGTCAAACAATCGAAATGCCGCTTCTTGCGTGCTTAGAGCAGCAATAACTTGACGACGATTGTGTAAACCACCCTTTTTTGCCTTTGTAATGATTTTTTCAATATAACGCACTAGCTCTTTGGCCTTTGGCAATGTAGTCTCGATTTTGCCATGCAAAACCAAGCTTGTTGCCAAACCTTTTAGTAGTGCGCGTCGTTGATCGCGCTTGCGACCAAACTTGCGTCCGATATATCCATGTCGATGCATAATTAAAGTTCCAATTCCGCCAATTTTTCGTTTACTTCATCAAGAGCCTTTGATCCAAAACCTTTAAGTTCACGTAGATCTTGCTCACTTAGAGTGACAAGGTCATGAACTGTTCGGATTTCGTTGTTGATCAAAGCGTTGGCAGTACGTGCTGTTAAATTTAGCTCTTCAACAGGTGTATTCAACTCGTTCTTTTCGTTATCCTTATCTTGACCTAATGCAGGTGCAGAATCGACGACAGTTGAGCCGGATAGTGCAGTGTATTGATTGACCAAGATAGCAGCTGCTTCTTCAAAAGCCTGACGTGGTGTGATTGAACCATCAGTTTCGATACTAAGAAGTAGCTTGTCAAGATTAGTCTCTTGACCGACACGTGTGCTTTCAACCTTGTAGCGTACGCGTAAAACTGGACTAAAGATAGCATCAACAGCGATCATATCACTGTGAACTCTCTTAGCGCTTGAAGTTTCAATCGTTTGATAGCCACGACCAGATTCAATAACAAAATCGATTAAAATAGACTTTTTAGGGTCATCGATGTTGCAGATAACTTGTTCTGGGTTGATGACTTCAACATCGGCTGTAGTCTTGATATCACCTGCAGTGACTGGACCGGCACCTTTTTTCTCTAGGCGAAGCTCAACTGGCTCATCACTAAATGATTTTAAGTGAATGTTCTTGATATTTAGCATAATATCGATAACGTCTTCTTTGACGCCAGGGATAGTAGTAAATTCGTGAGTTGAACCATCGATGCGAAATGCTACGACTGCAGCACCTTCGATACTTGATAGTAGAACACGTCGCAAACTGTTGCCAAGTGTGTTGCCGTAACCGGTATGTAGTGGTTCGATATCAAATGTCGCGTTAGTCGCGCTATGTTCGTCGATACTTGCAAGTGCTGGGTTGTAAATAACTTTTGTCATATTAATAGGCTCCTTAACCTTAACGTGAGTAATACTCTACGATTAACTGTTCTTTGATATCTACTTCGGCTTCTTCGCGCGTTGGCAATCCAGTTATCGAAATAGTTAATTTATTTTGGTCGCTCTTGATCCAGCTAAGAGGTCCTTGGAAGGTATTCTTAACTACTTCATCGATTTGACTAAAATATCCAGACTTTGAGCTCTTTGGGCGAACCGTAAGTTCGTCACCGATCTTTAGGCGGATTGATGGAATATCAACACGACGTCCGTTTAATAGGAAGTGTCCATGTCCGACAAGTTGTCGAGCAGAACGACGGCTAGTTGCAAAACCAGCGCGGTATACGGCGTTATCGATACGAAGTTCAAGTAACTGTAGTAAAAATTCACCAGGTAGTAAGCCACCACGGTTCTTTGATCGATCAGCTTCTTGCATTAATTTTGCAAACTGCTTTTCGAGTAGACCGTAAGTACGACGAACTTTTTGCTTTTCACGTAGCTGAGTCAAATATAGACTTGGCTTGCCTTGACGGCCGTGAGCATGCTGACCGGGAATACCAGTCTTGGTAGCCATAACTTTGACCGCTTTGGGGTGCATTGCGAACCCTTCGCGTCGGCTTTGTTTAACAATAGGGGAAGTATCTCGTGCCATAACCTAGGCCCTTCTCGCTTTACGTGGACGTACGCCACCATGTGGAACGCCGGTCACGTCTTTAATACTATCAACAGAAATTTCAAAACTACTCATTGCACGAATAGCTGCATCTCGACCAAGGCCTACGCCCTTTACGAAAACATCAACTGATTTAACACCAAATTGACTCTTAGCAGTATCGGCAACTTTTTCGGCTGCAATCTGGGCTGCATAAGCAGTACCTTTTTTGCTACCACGAAAACCACTGGCTCCGGCGCTTGATGCAGTAAGTGCATTGCCACCTTTATCAGTGAAAGTAACGATTGTATTGTTGAATGTTGATTGAATGTGCAATTGTCCAGCGGGAACTGATCGGCGCTGCTTTTTCTTGTTCGTTGTTTTAACTTCTGCCATAATCTAATTCCTTTCTACGTCTTAGACGCCGCTTTCTTTTGAGTTCCACCAACAGCAACACCTTTACCCTTACGAGTTCGTGCATTCGTACGAGTACGTTGACCGTGGACAGGAAGACCATTCTTATGACGCAAACCGCGATAAGAGCTGATATCCTTTAGACGCTTAATATTATTAGTTACCAAACGCTGCAAATCACCTTCTACGGTATAATCTGCATCGATTATCTCACGTAAACGTTGTTCTTCAGCCTCGGTGAGATCTTTCACCCGAGTGGTCGGCTCAATCTTGGCCGCCGCAAGGATGCTCTTAGCAAAATGGGGACCAATGCCGTATATATACGTCAAAGCGGTCTCAACCTGCTTTTCAGAAGGGATTGTTATCCCAGCTATTCGAGCCATACTTAACCCTGCCTTTGTTTATTCTTAGGTTTTTTCTTGTTGATGATCCTTAGTACACCTTTACGGCGAACCAATTGGTCATCGGGACTGATTTTTTTGACACTTGCACGAACTTTCATAAGCGTTCAAAAACTCCTGTTACCTTTAAATTTAATCTTTTAGGCGGAAAGTGATTCTTCCCTTACTTAGATCGTAAGGAGTCAACTCTACTTCCACCTTATCGCCTGGAACAAGTCGGATATAGTGCTTGCGCATTTTACCTGAAATGTGAGCGATAATACTATGGCCATTCTCAAGTTCTACCTTAAATTGAGTATTAGGCAGTGATTCCACTACCTTCCCCTGCAATTTAATTACTTCTTTTTGACTAGCCATAAGTTACAGTTCACAATTATACACCATAGAGAGGCCTGCGTAAAGAGATAATGACAATTAAGATAAAGCTCGTGTACTGTGTACCCGGACTTGTTGATGGCTCTATTATATAGTATGTGGTTTGAGTGTCAATATTTAGGCTTTAAAATCAATTTTTTATACAGCGTATAGAATTCCCGTTACCCTTGGCTCCTGTGGACCGCAGAACGGTGTCGACGCCCGAGTTCAAGGTATGGCGCCAGGCGCTTGTTCCAGACTCTGAACTAGACCACAAGGTAGCGCCAGATGTTTGACCGGCAAAGCCACCGCCAACGAAACGGTTACCAGCAAGGGGCATATTAAGGCCGGAAGTGCCACTAGGTTTAAGTTGGGCGCCAGCCGTGGCTAGACCCAAGTAATTTTCTAGAGTTGTCAATTCAGTATCAGTTGGAATATGGCCATTGATTGGACAAATGCCTCGGGCGCCAACCGTAGTCACATATTGCATAGCTTCATCCCACTGGTAAAGCGCACCGTAGGTTGTGCAGCTTGAAGCCATGTCGTAATAGCAGTATTTTTCTAGTATAGCGTTGTCGGTCTCAGTGTTTGCTCCAGTCAACTGAGTACCGACATTGAGGTTGGTTTTGGCCCAGGTCTGAGTACCAATAGTTAGCCACGGGCTAGCAGCTATAGGACCTAATCCGTTACTGTAGACGGTGCCTGGGAAACGTAATGTACCAATAACTTTGACGCGTATGTATTTATTAACATCAGCCGTGACTAAAGTATAAGTGGGGTTAGTGGCGGATGGTATATCGCCTAGGTTTGTAGCGAAGCTGGCGTTATCTGCTCTTTGCCATTGGTAGGTAGCGGTAGGAGTGGCCAAAGATGGGGTTATGGCGGTAGTGAGAACAGAGTCTTCTTCAGGTATACCTGTAACAGAGGCGGAAGTCAAAGGAGCTGGAACTATGGTAACCGATGGAGAACCATCGGTTACTTCCAATATGATGGATCCACTATTGATAGATAGCGTAAAACTAGTAGCAGTGCCAGTATATGATTCTATGGTATTATTACCGCTTAGTTTTAGGCAGTATCCTGTGTCTGTGCCACCCGTAGGTTTTATTGGGCAATTGTTAACATCAAAGGCCGTAGATTTGTTGCCAATTGGATATGAACCGTTTTCGATATTAAATAACTTAAATTGCTTTGATGAGTCAGATAGATCCAACTGTATGGACGATATAATAGCTTTATTATTAATTCCCGTGTAAGACACGATGGTAATAGCAGCCAAAATACCAATCACGACGACGACAACTAGAAGTTCAACTATTGTGAAAGCGTGCTCATATGCGTGAGTTTTGGCCATTAATTATTTATAGCATGAATTTAACCTTAAGCGCAAGCATAAATAAGCTTTTATTATAAAATCAGATTATTACAAATGTGCACGTCGAGACCGTTTGGCCTCACGAGAGGTCTGCTTCTTTGATTGCAGACCTCTCGGAATAGTTGTCGAGATGTTAGTCGAGGTCGATCCCTTCTTCCTGATATTCCTCACTGACGGGCATCTCGGGAGAATTAACTTGATCGTCATCCTCATCGAGTGATGCCATGATTGCTTTGATCTCAATGTAGGCATCGTCGCTCATCTTCGTCTCCTAACCTGTTGATTCTTCTGGGCATCAAGCTGGTGGTTTTGCATCCTTGTACGCACCGGCGCCATTGAGCTCTTGGATTCGCGCTAACGCGTATCTTCGAACAATCTTGCTCGCCTCGGGTGATTTGGATATAACCCTCCACTTGATGAGCTGCTCGTCGAGCATGTTGTGATAGTTCATGAACCTTTTGTAAAGCAGGATGGCAAGCGCTACGTTAGCTATTGATGAAATTGCAAGCAAAGTTACCATTTATCCTCCAATGTAGGCAGTCACGTCTTCAAACGTGCACTGTAATAATCTGATTTTTAAAAGTACAAAACACCAATAGTTTAGCACAAATTGTTATAATGTCAATATGCAGGACTACTTGTAGTCGTCGTACGTAACCATCAATGCGCGCGAATTAACTTGGCGAAGTGACTCTAGTGCTACTGAAACTACGATAAGGAGACCTGTACCACCGATTGATAGCTTACTACCGGTAACGCCTGCGATGTTATACATCAGGTATTCGCCGATGAACGGCAGGACTGCAATTACACCAAGCGTTAGCGAGCCGAACAACGTCAATCGATTAACGGTACGAGTTAGGTATTCCTCAGTCTGCTTACCTGGGCGGATGCCCTCAATGAAACCACCTTGTTTTTGAAGATTTTCGGCAATTTCATTTGAGTTGAATATAATCCCTGTATAGAAGTAGGTAAAAAGGATTACTAGCACGAAGTATGTTGCGGGGTATATAAATGCCTGCAAAGTTGAGCCCGTAAATGCACCAGGACTTGGTGTCTGAAACCAAAGTATAAGATTCTTGGCTAGATCAGAGAATGCCACATTATTAGTAGCTTTTAGTATTTGACCTACAAAAGCCGGCAATGACAAGAATGAAACCGCGAAGATAATTGGAATGACGTTAGCTGAGATCAACTTAACTGGCAGAATACTCTTGATCCCACCGTAGCTACTATTTCCATGGACACGCTTGGCATAATTAACCGTTATAACGCGTTGGGCCTCGTTAACTTTTACTAGGATATAGAGCACGATTAATGATGCTATAGCTAATGCTACCGCTACCCAGAACGATAATGGATCAACCGGTATGGTAAACCAGCCAAAGACATTTAGGGAACCTTTTGATGTGTCAAATAGAGCGCTACCGATAGTACCTAGTGTCTTTGGCAGTTGACTGATAATACCAGCAAAGATGACCAGGCTAATACCATTGCCAATCCCCTGTTCAGTTATTAGTTCACCTAGCCACATGAGTAGGATTGATCCCGCACACATAGCTGTCACAGCGACTATCCATGAAGTCAGTGAAGTGTTAGAAGCTACGGTTGAGTTAGCTAGAACCGTCTGGCGAAGAATAAATACGAAGGCAACTGATTGGACGACAGCAAGAGGCACGCTAATCATGCGCGTCCATTGATTAATCTTTCGGCGACCAGACTCACCATCCTTATGAAGCTCTTCAAGCTTTGGAATCGCCTTCGTAAGAAGTTGAGTCACAATAGACGATGTAATGAATGGACTCATACCGACTAGAACAATTGAGAAGCTAGTCAATGCACCGCCCGTTAAAAGGTTGAGAAAGCCGCCAAAATCAGATCCACTAATAATACTGTTAACCACTTCTTTTAATTGAGTGGGCTCAGCAAGGGGAACTGGAACATGCGCCAACAGGCGGTAAGCAACAATGATACCTAATAAAATAAGAACACGCTTTAACATATCGCGGTTCTTTAGTGATCTCAGAATTGTTTTCCAGTTCATGGTTCGATATTACCCTCTCTATGACCTTGATGACAAGTTCTTATTGCTACTCCGCAGAGTATCTATGCTAAATATAACAAGGATACTCTGGGAAGTGCAACAATCTTACTATTAAGTAACTTTTTCGGTTGACTTTGTGCTCTTTTTCAATGGTACAGCAGTTTTTACAAAAGTTCCACCGGCTTTTATGACAGCCGCCTTTACGCTTTTGCTAGCTCCAGCAACTTGAAGAGTGATAGCCTCAGTTAATTCACCACGAAGGATAACCTTGACGGCGTGATTAGGGGTTGAGATATAACCTTCTTTGAATAGCAAGTTATTATCAACAACTTTACCTTTAAGGGCATTCAGATGATCAAGATAGACAACCTGAGCCGGTGTTCGTAGTGATTTAAAGCCTCGTGCCTTTGGAATAGCTGAAACAAGCGTACGTGAGCCACCAGCAAACATAGTCTTTAGTTTCTTACCAGTTCGTGAATTTTGTCCTTTTGTACCACGTCCAGCTGTTTTACCTTGGCCGGATGAAATACCGCGTCCGACGCGTTTCGGACCTTTTGATGAAGTGATGTCAAGTTCATTATACTTAGTCATTACTTTGTCTCCTCTGCGACGGCCTTCTTGACGATAGGTTTCTTAGCTGGCGCATTTAGCCATTCGCTCCTAGGTACCAAGCTACGAAGAGCTTCGATGGTTGCGTAAGCAATGTTCACTTTATTTGTTGAGCCAAGTGATTTAGTTAGTAGATCGCGAATACCAGTTACACCGATAATCGAACGGACTACACCACCAGCGATGATACCAGTACCAGGAGAAGCTGGTTTGATCAGGACGCGTGCGCCTGAAAAGCGCAGTTCGCAGTCATGAGGAATTGTATCTTTATTAACAGCAACATGAATAATGTGCTTTTTAGCGACTTCGGTTGCCTTAGCAATAGCGGCTTGGACATCTGCGCCCTTAGCAACGCCGATACCAACGCGAGTCTTGCCATCACCAACGACAACAAGTGCCTTAAAG
>Ga0209100_1001056_pt1 | contig 20251 bp, 21 predicted proteins | sample lystaG_FD_185480 | JGI IMG/M metagenome (GOLD analysis project Ga0209100, IMG submission 185480) | Glacier valley bacterial and archeal communities from Borup Fiord, Nunavut, Canada, to study Microbial Dark Matter (Phase II) -... | ecosystem: Environmental > Aquatic > Freshwater > Ice > Glacier ...
CGGGTACTCAGAAGGGGACCACCGAAGTGGTCCCCTTCTGATCAGACGGTTGTTGCTAGAGAACGTTGACGTCCAGCGGGATGCCCGGACCGAAGGTGGTCGTGACAGTGCCCTTCTGGATGTAGCGGCCCTTCGCGGAGCTCGGCTTGGCGCGCGTGATCTCGTCGAGCGCTGCCTTGATGTTCTCCTCGAGCTGCTCGGCCGGGAAGGCCGCCTTGCCCACGATGAAGTGCACGTTGGAGTGCTTGTCGACGCGGAACTCGATCTTTCCACCCTTGATCTCGGTGACAGCCTTCGCCACGTCCGTGGTCACGGTGCCGGTCTTCGGGTTGGGCATGAGCCCGCGCGGGCCGAGCACCTTCCCGAGACGACCGACCTTGCCCATCAGCTCCGGGGTGGAGACGGCGGAGTCGAACGAGGTGTAGCCGGCGGCCACCTTCTCGATGAGCTCGTCGCCACCGACCTCGTCGGCGCCTGCAGCGATCGCGGCGTCGGCGGCCGGTCCGGTTGCAAACACGATAACGCGGGCGGTCTTGCCGGTTCCGTGTGGGAGGATCACCGTTCCGCGCACCATCTGGTCCGCCTTGCGGGGGTCGACACCCAGCTTGAGGGCGACCTCGATGGTGGAGTTGAAGTTCTTCGAACCGGTCTCACGGGCGAGTCCGACGGCTTCGTTGGGCGTGTAGAACTTGCCCTCTTCCATCTTCTCGGCAGCGGCGCGGTAGGCCTTGGATTTCGAAGCCATTATGCGTCCACCGTGATTCCCATAGAGCGAGCGGTGCCCGCGATGATCTTCTCTGCCGCTGCAACGTCGTTCGCGTTGAGGTCGACCATCTTCTGCTCGGCGATCGAGCGGAGCTGATCCTTCGACAGGCGTCCCACCTTGGTGGTGTGCGGGGTGCCGGATCCCTTTGTGACTCCGGCAGCCTGCTTGATGAGCTCCGCGGCTGGCGGGGTCTTGAGGATGAACGTGAACGAACGGTCCTCATAGACGGTGATCTCGACCGGGATGACGTTGCCGCGCTGCGACTCGGTCGCGGCGTTGTAGGCCTTGCAGAACTCCATGATGTTCACGCCGTGCTGTCCAAGCGCCGGCCCGATGGGCGGTGCGGGGTTGGCGGCGCCGGCCTTGATCTGAAGCTTGATCAGACCCGTGACCTTCTTTTTCGGTGCCATTTTCTTTCCTTTATTTTCGTGCCGTCCGGAGGGGCGGCGCTCCCGACATCCGGGCTATTCCCGAATGCGGTGGTTTGTGTGGGCCCTAGAGCTTACTGACCTGGTCGAAGCTGAGCTCGACCGGTGTCTCACGCTCGAACAGGGAGACGAGCACGATGAGCTTGCCGCTCTCCGCCTTGATCTCATTGATCGATCCTGGCAGGCCGGCAAAAGAGCCCTCCTTGATCGTAATGGTCTCGCCGATCTCGAAGTCGACTTCCTGGGGGATGGAGCGGCCGATGGCCTTACCGCCCTTGGCGCCGGCCTTGGCCGGAGCTTCGACGATCTGCACGAGGCTCTTCAACATGTTGAAGGCCTCTTCGAATCGCAGCGGCGTCGGGTTGTGTGAATTGCCGACGAAGCCGGTGACACCGGGAGTGTGACGAACGACGGACCAACTGTCTTCGTTCAGGTCCATGCGCACGAGCACGTAGCCGGGAATACGCACGCGGGTGACGAGCTTGCGCTGGCCGTTCTTGATCTCGACGACGTCTTCCATCGGCACCTCGACCTGGAAAACGTAGTCCTCCATGGCCATCGAGACCTTGCGGTTCTCGATGTTCTGCTTGACCCGCTTCTCGAATCCGGCATAGGAGTGGATGACGTACCACTTGCCGTAGGCGGCTTTCAGCTCTTTACGGAACTCGTCGTAGGGGTCGACTTCGACCTCTTCTTCTGCCTCGTCTACAGATGCCTGCTCGGCGAGCTCGGACTCGATCTCTGCCTCGAACGCGTCGTCGAACGGTACGACCGTTTCGGACTCACCCTCCACGAACCCGGCCTCGTCATCGGTCGCTTCGACGGCGGCCTCCGCTTCACCGAGAGAATCAACCCCAAGAGCGTCGGCGACGACGGCATCCGCCTGGGGGTCGGCGGCGAGCGCCACCGCATCGAGAGCGGCATCGAGGTTTGCCTCTACGTCAGTGTCGGTGTCCTCTTCGTCACGGTCTTCATCCACGAAGTGAAGGGCGCCGCTTTCGGCCGACTCGGCCGAGGATTCATCCGCGGCCAGCTCGTTGCCTTCCTGCGCTTCGTCCTCCTCTGAGGACTGCTCGGCGGCAGTCGCGAGGTCGATGTCGTCGCGGTTTGTTCCAGACACTGTGAATCTCATTCCATTTCTTGGGGCGAATTCAGCACGTCGCGTGCCGCCGCCGGTTCGGGAGCCTCGGCCTCCCCTGATCAGATCGTGCAACCAGATCCTGTGACCCGATACTGCTGAAGAACTCTATTTGCCGAAAACGGTATTCACGCCGAGGGCGAAGACCAGGTCAAGCCCGTACACCAGCGCCATCATGATGACCACGAAGACCAACACGACCCCGGTGTAGCTGAACAGTTCCTTGCGTGTCGGGGTGACGACTTTTTTCAGCTCATTGAGTACCTGCCGGAGGAACAGCACGAGACGGCCGAACGGGCCGCGACTGGTGCCGCGATCCTGCCTGGCATTCGCGACGATATCCTCACTCGGCTCGTCGATGACATTTCTCGCCACTTGGTTGCTACCTTCGTCGATACTGCCCACCCACGCTGGTGCGCGAATCGAGCTGCAGGGCGGACAGGACTTGAACCTGCAACCTGCGGTTTTGGAGACCGCTGCTCTACCAATTGAGCCACCGCCCTTCGCAGTCGAAGTGACATCATCCGTGCGACCGGGTGCGCCCCAGGGAGCGAAATGGGCACACGGAATGATGGCAGATTTCAACTACCACGCTCCAGTGTAGGCGACGGTTCCACAGGGTGCAAAGCTGGGTCGAGTCCCTTGCCACTGCGCAGGATGCACGTACCAATGCACACGATGCACGCTCGCGACTTGTAGCCCTCACCGCGGGCGCCTCAGAGCCGGAGTCCGCGTTCGAGGACGATGTCACCGCGAGCTTGGCGTGCCGCAGGTTACGGAAGCGGTCACAGCAGGTGCGAGAACAGATTTGTCGGCAAAGACAGGTCTGTTGGACCAGGAGTGAGTCATCGTTGTGGACCGTGACCTCCATCGATGAATGGACGTCCTGGCCTGGGCGTGTTCCCCCACATTCGCGGGATTTGGACCGACGGTCGAAAGTGTCGTTGCTCCTCCTGGATGGAAAACGGATTAGATCCGCCGTCAGAATCTGGGGCAACGCCCGGACGGTACGCGGCGGAACCGGCGACCGCTACGGGTACCATCCGCGTGGGTGATGACTGTTGGTACAGGTTCCAGATATCTGACGTCCGCCGCCTGCCAATCCAGTGCGCAGTTGACTTCAGTGGTCTCGCCGAGCGGGCTGCTTGACCGCGGTCGCAGGCCGCATGTATGGTGATGGCGTTGCTCCAGATCCCGGCGGCGGTCAATCACCGACCGGAGAGAACATGAAGACTTGCCGATTATCATCGGCGTAATCGCCGTCATGCTGCTGACCGGTCACCTCGCGCAGTCTCTGAACGTCCTGAGCTACATCGGCACCCTGCTGGTAATCGTGCTCATCGTCATTTTTGCCAGGGGCCTCTCGGGCCGATCCAGCGTCTGAACGAGCGCAGCCAATCGCGGTCGCTGAGTTGCGCCGCTCGCCGTGAGACATTCAGCGATTCCGAAAACTTTCCGGAACAAAGATCCTAAAAGGAGCAATCGTGAGTCAAATTGTTGAAGTCGTCGACCTCAATGTGCCGGTCGACGCGGCCTACGAGCAGTGGGCAAACTTCGAGTCGTTCCCCACGTTTTTCACATTCGTTGAGGAAGTCACGCGCATCGACTCCACACACCACCACTGGCGTATGAGCCTGGCCGGCAACAGCCGCCAATTCAACACGGTGATCACCGAGCAACTCGCCAACGACCGGATCGCCTGGACAAGCACCGCAGGGGAAGTCGACCACGGCGGAGTGGTCACGTTCCATAAGTTGAGCGACTCCACCTCTCGCATAGCCGTGCAGATCGACTGGGAGGCGGAAGGGTTCGCGGAAAAAGCCGGTGCGGCGTTGAATGTGCCTGGCCATGCCGTCAAAGCCGAATTAGGACACTTCAAGGATCACGTCGAGGCCGCATCTTCCGACTCGCGGTGAGCGAACCTTCGCACCGCCTGCTCTCGACGGGTTCGACGGGGCCCATCCCGGGTAATCGTCCGGTGTGTTGGGCGCTTCGTCAGGAAACCCGAGTTCCTGGTGTAGTTGTCGCCTTCGATCTCGCACAGTCCGGTCAGGTCACGGTGCTTCCCCGGGACTGCAAAACGACCACACATCCCTGCACCCCGCTGCACAGCCGCTGGCGAGACTGGCAGGGCGGTCATCCGCGACCACTAGTGTGACGAGGTGCTACTTCGACTGGTCCTGATATCGCGACCAGTGTTGTGGGTGAATACGATCGGCACGACCGCGATCGCCATGTGGCTCTCGGGCCATCTGTGGCAGTGGGACGTCGTTCCCCTGCTGTTGTGGGTCACGCTGCCGTTCAATCTCCTGATCTACGGCGTCAATGACATCTTCGACCAGGAGACCGACGCGTTGAACTCGCGGAAGGGCGGCTTCGAGGGCGCCCGGATCGCCTCCTCCGAGTCCCGGCGCATTCTCACCGCGGTCGTGTTGACGAATGCGCCCTTCGTCGTCTACTTCCTCTTCGCTCTGCCGTTGGACGCACTTGCCTGGATCCTCGCCTACATCGTCATCTTCATCCAGTACTCCGCGCCGCCGCTGCGCTTCAAGGCGAGGTCCTACCTGGACGCGCTGAGCAACGCGGCCTACGCATTTCCCCTCGTGTTCGTGCCTCTCGCCTTCAGGGAGTCCCCGGTCTGGGTTGCCGCGATCGGGCTGATGGCCTGGAGTGTCGCCAAGCACACCTTCGACGCCGTGCAGGACATCGACGTGGACGGAGCTGCCGGCATCGTCACCACGGCGGTGCGCCTGGGGCCGCAGCGGGCCATGGTGTGGAGCGCTGTCTGGTGGTCGGTGTCAACCGTCTGCTTCGCATTCGTCAACATCCCGGTTGCCGTGGTGAATGCCGTGATCGCCGGCTGGCTGCTGCTATGCCTCCGTCGGGATCCGACCCCGAACGGTGCCCGCCGTCTCTACCGGTATTCGATCGCGTTCCCCTATGCCGCCGGTTCGGTAGCCGGCGTCCAGATCGTGGCTTCGTTGCTGCTCGGAGGCTATTCATGATCGCAACGACACGGCGGCGGATCGTGGTGCTCGGGGCCGGCATCGGCGGGCTCACGGCTGCCGCGCTGCTGGCCAGGGCCGGGCACGATGTCACGGTGCTCGAAAGCAACGACTGGATCGGCGGTAAGAGCCGGCGGCTCGAGATCGGTGGCCAGCGAATCGATACCGGTCCCTCCCTCATCACTTTCCCGGCGGTGTGGGATGAACTCATGCGCCGCTACGACGCGCTCGGTGCAAATGGCGCGCCGAGCGGTGCGGGCGATGCCGGGGGCGACTCATCGGCCGGCCAGCTGCAGCTGCGGCGTCTACCCGAGGTGGGGCGCTACTTCTACGGCGGGCAGACAGTAACACTGCCGGTCGAGGAGGGCCACCCCTGGCGGGCGGCGTGGGAGCGCTTCGATCGTGAGCACGGCGGCCTCGGGCCACAGATCACCTCGCTGCTCACCGCCGATCCGATCGGTCCGAAGGCGCTTCCCGCGGTGGGTGCCCTCGCACGCCTTTACGGCACCCGGATCACGACCAAGCGCTTCCTCGACGCCCTGACCTGGATGCCCGAGGGACTGCGCGAGGTGATCGCCATCCACACACTGAACGCGGGGGTGCCGCCCACCCGGAGCCTCGCGCTCTACGCGAGCATGCCCGCGGTGATGGCGAGGGACGGCGTCTGGGTCCCCGAGGGTGGGGTCTACGAGCTGCCGCTCGCACTGCACCGTCTCGCTCTCCAAGCCGGTGCGAGGGTACACACCGGCGAGAGTGTCGTGTCGGTAGAGCGGTCGCGGGTGCGCACGGTCGCCGCCGAGTACCGGGCCGACCTGGTGGTGAGCGCCCTCGACCCGGGGGTGCTCGCCGGACTCCTGGGCGGCGGGCCGTCCCGGGCGCGAGGGCTCACCTGCTCGGGCGTTGCCATCTACGGCGTGCTCGACCAGCTTCTGCCGGATGCCACGGCGACGCACTCCGTAGTCATGCCGGATGACCCGGCCGCCCTGCACCGCAGCCTCGCGGCGGGGCTCGCGCCCGAGCAGACGATGGCCTTCGTGAACTACTACCGTCCAGGCGAGATCTACCCCAACGAGAAGGCCACCGTCGCGTTGCTGCTGACCGCACCCGCCGACGGCCGACGGTACGGCCTCGACGACACCTTCGTGCGACGGGAGGTCGGGCGCATCAGCGAAGTCATGCAACTCGATCAGCCCATCACCCAGTTGCTCGGCGAGTACGAGATTCTCGATCCTGAGTACTTCGCGGGCTGGGGCGCCACGGGCGGAGCGCTCTACGGCGCGACCCGCCCGCTCTGGCAGAGCGGCCCGTTCCACGCGCCCGCCTACCGGGACCCTCGACGCCGGTGGCTCTGGCGCGTCGGGGCATCCGTGCACCCCGGTGGTGGAATCCCGGCGGTGCTCGGCGGGGCAATGACCTCCAGCGCCAAGCTGCTTCGGAGCCTGCGAGGCTGATGCGGGCCTCATTCGGTGCACCATCCCCGCTCTGCGGGCCGCGCGCCATGCCTCCGTGATGCACCCGGCGGCGCCCCCACTGGCCGAATGGGCCGACTCTTGCTAGCCTTTACCAGTTCGTTACTTATCGGTATCGAATCCCGATCACGCCCGAGTGTGTCGACTGCCAACGCAGTTGCGACTCGCGGCAGAGGACTTACCTGGTGACACAACAACAGCGACGGGGATCCGCCCTCAAGAGGGCGACCTCTAAAGTCACCGCAATCGGCGCCCTGTTCGGAGTTGCAGCGCTTATCGTTTCCACCTCATTGCCCGCGGCGGCTCTGTACCGCGCGGATTCGGCATCCGCCTTCACGCGAACCGGTTCCGCGCTCCGCGAGTCGCCGCCCACCCAGTCGTTCGCGGCGAGTACCGAGGCGACGCTAGCCGCTCTCACCACCCCGGGCCGTGACGGCTATGCGATCACCCTTCCGCCGCCTCCACCCCGGGTCCGCCTCGCGAAATTGGCGAATTTCGCGCCTCGAGGGAACCTGCTCTATACACCGAACCCCAGCGGCACCATCCAGTGGCCGTTCACTCGCTACGTGCCGATCGCCAGCGGCTTCGGACCGCGCGTGGCCCCCTGTGGCGGATGCTCCTCGTTCCACGATGGTCTCGACTTCCTACCGGGAGGCGGCGCTCCGATCGGTGCCATCGCGCCCGGGGTCGTGACGATTGTCGGTCAGGACACCGGCGGCTCCTCCTCCTACGGCACCCGGGTAGTGATCGAGCACGTGGTCAATGGCCAAAGGGTGGAGAGCCTCTACGCGCACATGATCGCCGGATCCCCCGCCGTCACGGTCGGCCAGACGGTGACCGTCGGACAGACACTCGGCCTGGTTGGAAACACCGGTGCCTCGACCGGCGCTCACCTTCACCTCGGAATCTTGATCGGTGGAAACTTCATCGACCCCTATGCCTGGCTCACCGCCAACGCCAACTAGAGGTCTACTGCCACTTCAGACGTGCACGCCAACCAGCACAGGCTCCGGCTGCAATACGACGCCGTAGGCCCCGAGCACGCGGGTCTGGATGTAGCGGGCCAGCTCCGCGACCTGTGCCGCGGTCGCATCCCCGGTGTTCACAATAGCGAGGCTGTGCTTGCTCGAGATCGCTGCGCGCGACCCGGGGAGACGGAAGCCCCTCGCCACGCCGGAATGCTCGATCAGCCAGGCCGCACTCAACTTCATGCCCCCCGGCACCGTGACCGCAGTCGGAGACAGTCGGCCAGGGTCGTAAGACTCGAGCGGCGTCACCCGCGGGTTCGCGGCGGTAGACGAGTCGTTCTTCACCGGCCAGCGCGGAACATCCAAGGGCAGCGAGCGGGCGAACTCGAGGCTGACGATCGGGTTGGTGAAAAAGGATCCCGCGCTCGCCGAGTCCGGATCAGCGGGATCGAGCAGCATGCCCTTCGCGCCTCTCAGCGCGAGCACCGCTGACCGCACCTGCGCGACCGGCAGTCGATCACCGACGGAGACGCCGAGGGCGGTCGCGAGCTGGGCGTGGTCGATCGGATCGCTCAGGGCGTCGGCGTTCTGCGACAGCTCAAGGTCGATGGAGATGACGATGCCCGCGCGACCGCCTTTGAGCGCGGAGCACCGGTAGCCGAGCCCGAGTTCGGCGGCCGGTAGGCGCAGGAAGTCCCCGCTGAGATAGTCGAGAAATTCAATCGAGACCAGCGTGGAGGAGAGTTCCTGGCCATAAGCACCGATGTTTTGGATCGGGGCCGCCCCGCACGAACCGGGGATACCCGAGAGCGCCTCGATGCCCGCCCACCCCTGCTCAACCGCTGCAGCGACGAGGCCATCCCATGACTCGCCGGCCTGGACGCGCAACACGAGATTCTCGCCGGGCAGCCGTTCGATCCCGCGGGTGACCACATGGATGACCGTGCCGGGCACCCCCTCATCGGCCACGACCAGGTTCGACCCGCCGCCGAGCGCGATCCAGTCATCGCCGGTCGCCCAGACGGAGCGCGCCGTCTCGATGAGTTGCTCACGCGTCTGGGGTGCAAAGAATTCCGCAGCCGCACCGCCGACACGGATGGTGGTGAGTTCTCGAAGATTCATCGTTCAGGCCACGCTCACGCGCGCCTGTGCCTTTCCGAGGACTGTCGCGCTGTTGAAGGTGACGGTGAGATCGATCCGCGCGAAGTCGCCTTCCAGCGCGCCGACCTTCGCGGTGACGGTGACCAGGGCGCCCTCCGCGGCATCCACCGGCACCGGGCGGGTGAAACGCACCCGGTAGTCGAGCACCCTGCCGGGGTCGCCTATCCAGTCGATGACCGGCTGCACCGCGAGCCCCATGGTGAGCATGCCGTGCGCGAGAACTCCCGGCAGTCCCACCAACCGGGCAACGTCGTCGCGGTAGTGGATGGCATTGAAATCACCGGATGCCCCGGCGTAGCGCACCAGGGAGTCCCGGCTGAGCGCGAACTCGGCCTCGGCAACGACCTGCCCGATCTCCAAGGACGCCGCCGTGATGCCGGTCATTCTCCGCCTCGAACCACGAGGGTGGAGGTGGCGGTGACAACGTGCGTGCCGTCGGCACCGAGGATCGACGACTCCGCTGTGACCATCGAGTGCCCACCGAGCGACTTGATGCTCGCGACAGTCAGCGTCGCGGTGAGCTCATCACCCGCGACGATGGGACGGGTGAAGCTGAAGCGCTGGTCACCGTGCACCACGCGGGAGAAGTCGATGCCCGCATCCGGCTCGGAGAGCAGCTGGTGAAGGGTGAGGTCCTGTAGGACCACCGGGAAGGTGGGCGGTGCCACGAGGTCGCTGTAGCCAGCAGCGTGCGCGGCTGCGACGTCGAAGCAGAGCGGGCTGGTGGCAAGGACCGCGCGCGCGAACTCGCGGATTTTCTCCCGCCCGACGAGGTAGGGCTCGGTCGGCGCAAAAACCCGGCCGACGAGCTCGGGGTTCACGATCATTCAGATTCCTTGGGCACAGCGAAAGCCTAACGACCGAACTTGCCAACCAAGTGAGCCCGGCAATGAGGAAAGCCCCGGCACCATCGCTGGTGACCGGGGCTTCTCGAAGTTAGTGACTTACTGGCAGCTGTCGCACTGCAGGTCGTCCATCGGGTCGAGCGGTACCGCGTATCCGCCGATGAAGCTGTTGTCGTTCTCCATGAGAGCCTCCTAGGTGACTGTGGTGAATCGTGCTGGTGGTTGAATGTGCCAAAAATTTGTTACTGGGCTACCGGTTGCCGACAACCGGTGCCGCCATGGGTTCCCACTATATAACCGGAATGACACTCCTGTCATTCCACAACATCTAGTGTTTCGGCGTGTCGCGATATTTCTCAGGCGAAAACTCGCCGCTCACAGTCCCGCACCGTCGAGACCGGTCTGATCACCCCCGAAAGGCCCGTGGGCATGCCCCAGTTCGCGAGGTACTCGTTATCAGAATGAGACTTTTCGGGAACGCTGGGTTACCCTGACCTGATGACTTCTTACGCTGCGAAGCTCGGTGCTCTTGTAGCAGCGGGTACTCTCATCGCTACCGTAGCCATCCCGGCCTACGCCGTTGTCGGCTCCGCAGCCGTGATGTCCAGCCGCGCAGCACCGGTCCAGGCGGCCCCGGTCGTCTCCACCGTGGCGCTTGCAGCGCCATCCCGTGACGGCTACTCGGTGACCAAGCCGCTGCCCGTGGCCGTCGTCATTGCCGCGGTCGGCCAGGCGCCGGTCGCGAACCGGTTCAGCGGGATCACCGTGAACCCTCCGGCCCCCCTGTACAGCGGTGCAGCGGTGCTCGCGTACGCGGCTCAGTTCGTAGGGGTCGTGCCCTACGGCATGGGAAACAGCCCCGACACCAGCTTCTCCTGCGACGGTTTCACCCAGTACGTGTTCGCCGGGTTCGGCATCAGCCTTCCGCGTGGAGCCGACTACCAGGCCCGCCTCGGCGTCAGCATCAGCAAGGCGGATGCCGTAGCTGGCGATCTCGTCTACTGGCCAGGCCAGCACATCGGCATCTACGACGGCGCGGGCGGCATGTACAACTCGCCGCGTCCGGGCCGCTACGTGGAGCACGTGGGCAGCCTCTGGGGTTCGCCACTGTTCATCCGCCTGACCCTGTAATCGCCCCGGCCCGACGTGGCCTTCGGCGCGCCCGTCGCAGCGAGTGCGCTACAGCAGGAAGATCGGCAGCGCCCCGGGATTTCGAGCATGCACGATGACGAGAAATACCACCGCGTCGAACAGCAGGTGCACCGTGAGCACATATGGCAGCGACTTCGTTCTCGAGTAGATCCACCCCTGCAGCAGCGCGAACGGGATGGTCAGCAGCGGGCCCCACGACTGGTAGCCCAGTTCCCAGAGGAAGGACACGAAGATCACCATCTGCAGGAGGTTCGCCTGCCACACCGGGAAGTGCCGCCGGAACAGAACGAAGACCGTGAGGATGAAGAACAGTTCGTCCCAGGTTCCGACCGCGTTGACTCCCACGAACAGCCGGGCGATCTCATCCGCCCTCGTCACTGCAGGCCAGTTGAGGTAGACGCCCGAGGAGATGAAGTAGAACGGCAGAATCAGCCAGCCCAGAAAAAGCACGAGGGCCAGATAGCCCCACTGCACTCGCGTCCAGGGCCATCCGCCCCGCCAGGGAAACCGGATTACACGGTCCCTGAACACGAATCGCGAGATGAGGTACGGTACCGAGACGGCGAGCGCGAGTACGACACCGAGCAGGAAGAAGTTGCCCCAGTTGATGTCGGCCTCGACCGACACCGCGGACACGATGAGCATACCGACCGCGATCAACAGCAGGTCTCGGAAGAGTCCCTTGGTTCTGGATGACCGGTCGAGGGCCCACGCGATGATGAGGGCGAGTACGAGCATGCCGTATGCGGCTATGGTCTGCAGCAGCGACAAGCCACGGTAGGCGAACATCAGGGGCGCCGACCCGCTCAGCAGGATGGCGGGCACGAGTGCCCACGACAGCGCGGGGCGCGGCGGGGAGTCGATCACATCAGCGGGCACGCTGCTAGCTTCCCACGACCGTGCTCGCCAGGTAGTCCCGATGCATCTCCGTCTGCGCGAGGGCAGAATACAGCAGGAAGTCCTCGAGCTTCGGCCAGCCCGCCGACCAGGTGAGACGGGACGCGATCTGCCACGTGCTGGAGTCCGGGGCATCCGCAAGCACGGTCGCAACTTCGCGTGATCGGCGGCGATGATGCTCAGCTGTTTCTGCGGCACGATCGACCACCCCCTGGAAGCGGTAGCCATGACCCGGCAGTACCTCGTGGTCGGGATACCCGCTCACTCGCTCGAGGCTTGTCAGGTAGTCGGCGAGCGGGTTGGTGTCGCTGGGCGCGCCGAGTCCCAGCCCGGCATACATCATCGGCAGGAGGTGATCGCCGGTAAAGAGCAGCGACCGCTCGTCGTCGCGCAGGCACAGGTGACCGGAGGTGTGCCCGGGTGTGAGCATCGCGCACAGGTCGAAACCCGGAATATCGAGTCTCTCGCCGTCGACGAGGGTGCGGTCGGTGGCGGGCGGCACGAAGCGGGAGGCCTGGTGGGTGACCCGCAGGATCTCGGCGCGGCGCACGTTCGGCACTCCCCAGGCGTCGAGCTGCAGCGCAGTGGCATTCGCGTCGGCGGGGGTTTCGAAGGGCGAGCCGATCGCGACAGCCTCGGTTTCGTGCAACTGGAGCGGAGCTCCGGATGCTTCGCGCAGCCGTGCGGCGAGACCGATGTGATCGGGGTGCAGGTGCGTGGCGGTGATGGAGCGCACGTCCGCGACCGAAGCGCCGAGGGTGCCGAGCACGTCGGTGACAGTTGCCCAGTTCTCCGGCGAATTCCATCCGGGGTCGATCACGTGGAATGCGCCATCCGAGTCTCGCAGCAGATACAGCAGGGAATACGGGAGATAGCCCCCCGGCATCCGCTGGGCGAGGGCCCAGACGTCATCGCGCACCCGCTCGGGCTCCGGGATCGCGCCGGCCTGCGATGCCTCGAACTGGGCGGGACTGGTGGGATGCATGGGGCCCTCTCCGGCTGCGGAGGCGATCGCCCCCTCCAGAACGATACGTGCGGTGCAGACTCCCGGCCTCCACGACCAGAATGGAGGAACTCTTCACCGCCCTCACGAATGGAGCCTCATGTCTGCACTGAATCTGCCCCTGAAACTCGGCTACAAGGCATCCGCGGAGCAGTTCGCACCGCGGGAGCTCGTGGAGATCGCTGTGGCGGCGGAAGCCCACGGCTTCGAGAGCGTCGCGGTGAGCGACCATTTCCAGCCCTGGCGCCACACCGGCGGCCACGCCCCGTTCTCGCTGGCGTGGATGGCCGCGGTGGGCGAGCGCACCTCGTCGATCCAGATCGGCACTTCCGTGATGACGCCGACGTTCCGCTACAACCCAGCCGTGCTCGCGCAGGCCTTCGCGACCCTCGGATGCCTCTACCCCGGCCGGATCATGATCGGGGTCGGCACCGGCGAGGCGCTTAACGAGGTCGCGACCGGATTCCGCGGGGCCGGCGCGCAAGACTGGCCTGAGTTCAAAGAACGGTACGCCCGGCTGCGTGAGGCAGTGTCCCTCATGCGCGAACTATGGACGGGCGACAGGGTCAACTTCGCGGGTGAGTACTACTCGACTCATGACGCGAGCATCTACGATCGGCCGGAGGGCGGCATCCCCGTCTACATCGCCGCGGGTGGCCCCGTCGTGGCCGGCTATGCGGGTCGAGCGGGCGACGGCTTCATCTGCACCTCCGGCAAGGGCATGGACCTGTACACCGACAAGCTGATTCCTGCGGTCGCGGCGGGTGCCGAGAAGGCGGGACGGGATGTCGCCACCATCGACCACATGATCGAGATCAAGCTCTCCTACGACAGCGATCCCGAACTCGCGCTCGAGAACACTCGCTTCTGGGCACCGCTGTCGCTCTCCGCCGAACAGAAGCACGACCTCACCGACCCGATCGAGATGGAGGAGGCGGCGGACGCCCTGGCGATCGAGCAGGTCGCGAAGCGGTGGATCGTAGGCTCAGATCCCGATGAGACGACCGGGAAGATCGGCGAGTACATCGACGCCGGCTTCAATCACCTCGTATTCCATGCGCCCGGACATGACCAGCGCCGCTTCCTCGAATCGTTCGAGCGAGACCTCGCGCCGCGGCTGCGTGCGCGGGGCTGAGCGCTGCCGGGTGTCACTTTCGCGGGTTCCCGAGCCTCCCGAAGGGGTCAAGTTGACACCCGAGTGGCATTCCGGTGATCGCATGGCTCGACCATCACATCAGCCTAGATGCGCGGGGTGCGCCGTGGCAGTTCCAGCGGGCGCAACTTCACCGACGCCCGGCTCAACTGACTCGGACTCGCGTGGGACGGGGTGCGTGCGCTCGAGCTTTGCGCCCTCCACATCGACGTCAGGGAGGATGCGATCGAGCCATTTCGGCAACCACCAGGCCGATTTTCCGAGCAGGTGCATCGCGGCTGGGATGAGCAGCATCCGCACGATGAAGGCATCCAGAAGCACACCGAAAGCAAGCCCGAAGCCGATCGGGCGGATCACCGACGACTCGGAGAAGACGAAACCGGAGAAGACCGAGATCATGATGATGGCGGCAGCCGTGACGACTGCTCGACCGGCGTGCAAACCACGCTGCACCGCGACCTTCGCCGAGGCTCCGTGCGCGTAAGCCTCGCGCATCCCGGAGACCAGGAAGAGCTGATAGTCCATCGCGAGACCAAACAGCACCCCGACCTCGATCACGGGAAGGAAGCTCAGGATGGGCGCCGGATCGTGCACTCCGAACACGCTGCTGAGCCATCCAAACTGGTAGATCGCAGTAATGCCGCCGAAGGTCGCCAGGAGCGAGAGGACAAAGCCTGCCGTCGCGGTGATCGGTACCAGGATCGAGCGGAACACCAGGATCAGGATGAGCAACGACAATCCGACAACCACGACCAGGTAGAGCGGAAGTGCCGCCGACAGCTTCTCGGAGACATCGATGTTGGCGCTCGCGTTGCCGGCGACTCCCAGCGCGATCGTGCCGGAATCCGAAGAAATTGGAGACATGTTACGAAGGTCGTTCACCAGGGCCTCCGTCGACACGCTCGACGGACCCCCCTTCGGAATCACCTGGAAGGCGACCACCATTCCGTCCGGTGAGACGCCGATCGGTGCGACTGCCGCGACATTGCCAACGGATGTGACCCTGGTGCCGATGGCGATCTCCTGGCGCAGCAGCTCGTCGCCGCTCGCCGCAGCCGGCAGGTCGGCAACAACGAGAAGCGGGCTGTTCTGGCCCGCACCGAATTTGTTTTCGACGGTCTTATATGCCTTGTACTGGCTCGACGAGGTCGCCTCCGACGACCCGACCGGCAGCCCGAGACGCATGCTCATTGCCGGAAGGGCAATAACACCGAGAACTGCGACGCCTGCGACCAGGGTGACGATCGCCCGCCAGGTCTTCATCGGTGTGTTCGGGACCCGGTTGGTACGGGCGTGCCCGATGGCCAGGCGCTCCTTCTTGCGCAGGATCTTCAGCCCGACAAGGGACAGCATCGCCGGGGTGAGGGTGATCGCCACCAGAATTGCCACCACGACAGCGGCCGCCCCGACGGTTCCCATGAGTCCGAGGAACGGGATGCCGGTGATGTTGAGCGCAAGCAGCGCGACGATCACCGTCGTGCCCGCGAACACGACCGCGTTGCCGGAGGTGCCGTTGGCCAGCCCGATCGACTCGTGCAGCGGCATCCCCCGCTTCAACTGCGTACGGTGCCGATTGAGAATGAATAGCGAGTAGTCGATTCCGACCGCGAGTCCGAGCATCACGCCGAGTACGACCGTGACCGAGTTGAACGCCACGATTCCAGAAAACGCCATCGCGCCCAAGACCGCGGCGCCGAGGCCAACAACCGCGCCGACCAGCGGGAGGGCTGCCCCGATGACAGTGCCGAGCATTACCAGGAGCACGATCGCCGCGACGATCACTCCCACGATCTCACCCACTCCGAGGACGCTCGGAACCCCCTGGGCGATGTCCTGCGAGACGTACACCTTCACCCCATCGACACCGGCGTCAGCCTTTGCCACAACCGCGCTCTTCAGCGTGGGTGACACCAGGTTCGTCGATGTGGTGAACTGGATGGTTGCGACGGCGCTGCTGGCATCCTTCGAGACGAATCGGATGTTCGACGAGAGGTCGAGAAGCTGGGAACCGAGCTCGAGCTTGGCGCTCTGCTCGTTGAGCGTCTTCGCGTTGGCATCAATGGTCTTCTGATTGGTGGTGATGGCCGCCTGCTGGGTGGTGATCCCCGCCTGCTGCGCATCAAATTTCCCTTGGGCGGCGGCGAGCTGGCCGGCGGCCGTCGCGGCAGCCTTCGCCCCATCGAGCTGCTGCTGGCCCTGGTCCAGTTGCGCCTGGCCAGCCGACAGCTGGGCCCGGGCGCTGGCGATCTGTTCCTTGCCGGCGGCAATCTTCGCGCGGCCGTCGATGACCTGCTGCCGCTTGCTGTCCAAATCCGCCTGGGTGGTGAACGGGTCGTTGGCCCTCTTCACGCCGGTCATGTCGGCGATATCCGCCAGCATTTTCTGCACGTCCGCCTTCTGCGTGTCAGTGAAGGACCTGCCGGAGGTCGTCTCGAGGACCAGGCTGCCGCTGCCACCGCTCACCCTGGGGAACTTCGCGGCCAGTTCATCCTGCACCTTGGCGGTCGCCGTTCCCGGAATGCTGATCGACGGGGATGGTACGCCCGCGAACAGGGCATATCCAACCCCGGTGAGTGCGATGATCAGCACCCAACTGACGATGACGGTCCAGTGCCGTCGCGCTGAGAATCGTCCGAGGCGATAGAGGAGGCCGGCCATGTCGAAACCCCGTTCCTTTCAGTGGTGCGTGCAGTGTGGTGCGTGCGGTGTGATGCGTGCGATTTCAGACGGTGGGCAGGTACCCGGACCTGATGGTGTCGGTGAGTCGCTCAAGTAGGTGGTCCCAGTCCGCGCGGGCGTGGGCATCGGTGCGGCTGACTGACTGCCCGAGCCAGCGCTTCGCAATGACGACGACACCGTTCATCAGTGAACCAACGAGCACCTCGGTGTCAAGCGTGTCCGCCTCCGGATAACGCCGCGCGACCTCGTGCAGAAGACGTTCGGCGGCGCGCGCGAAGGTCTCATCAGTGAGCGCACGACCTCGGGAGTCGTCACCGTCCGGGTCGCCGAGGATCTTCGACAGGGAAGCGATTACCGAGGGCAGATCAGCGTGCCGAAGCATCTCGGCCAGTTCAGTGAACATCGAGGCGCGACTGCCATCCCCGACTGGGCTGGCAGCGACCGCGGCGATGAATTCGTCGATGATCACCTCAAGGGCATCGGCGGAGAGGGCAAGGAGAACTTCGTCGATCGACGCGAAGTGATTGAAGACCGTGCGTCGGGCCACGTCGGCCCGCGCGGCGAGCTCGTCGACGTTGAACCTCGGGCCGCCGCGTTCCTCCACGAGATCGTGCGCTGCGGCCAGGATCGCCGCGCGATGACGCGCTTTGAGGGCGGCTCGCCGATCGGGCGTACTGGACATGATCACTTTGATCACACTAAGTGCATCGATGCATCCAGTGCATGCTTTTCATCGTATTTTCAGCTAGCTCACGACTTCATCCGCTCGCGGTGGGAACACGACCTCCCGGCGGGGGTTACGCATCCCGCCGCGACGTCATTCAGCCTCCCCAAGACCGCGTATCCCCCGCCAACAGGTTAGAGGTGTCCCCGCATCGCCTCGATGAGCTGAGCCACAGTGGGAGCACCGGCAAAACCCGTGTCCGTCCGATAGATCCGGCAGGCAAGATCCGACGTCCGCCCATCCGTCGGGAACGCATCAACGCCGTCCAAGACGATCGTTGGCGAGCCCGCGAACGGAACCTCGGCAGCATCGGCGCTGGTCGTCAGGAGACGATACGCGACCTCGTCGTCACCACGACCAAGCTCAACCAGGGCCGCCTCGACTCGCGTCCCTGCCTCGACCCAGTTCGGGCACTCATCGATATGAAGGATCTCCACGCGCATACCCAAGTGTCCCACCGGGCACGGCTCCCGCCCGGGTGCTGCTTGGATTGCCCAGCCTGGTCCGAATTCGATTGGCAACGTCACGCAACCCTGAAGTTCGGCTGTCAGGACTTCGCGACCCCCGCGGCGTGGTCCGGAACCGACGTGAACTTCTCGCGGGGCGGTCGACTGTACTCGCTGGCCTTCGGTCGATCGGGGATGGTGACGGACTTCGGCGCCAGATGCTCGTAGGGCACCATCGACAGCAGGTGACTGATCGTGTTCAGCCGCGAGGCTCGCTTGTCGTCGCTCTCCACGGTGTACCAGGGTGCATGCTCTGTGTCTGTCAGCTCGAACATATCGTCCTTCGCACGAGAGTAGTCCTCCCATTTCGTGATCGAAAGGAGATCGGTGTCAGAGAGCTTCCACCGTCGCATCGGGTCCTCAAGCCGGGATGTGAAGCGCCTCTGCTGTTCAGCGTCGGATACAGAAAACCAATACTTGATGAGGATGATGCCGTCGTCGACCAACATCCGTTCGAAGGTCGGCGCGTGGTCCAGGAACCTGCGGTATTCCTCGGGCGTGCAGTATCCGAGCACGTGCTCTACTCCCGCGCGGTTGTACCAGGAGCGGTCCATCAGCACGATCTCTCCCGCTGTCGGGAGATGCCGGACATACCGCTGGAAATACCACTCGCCCTTTTCACGCTCACTGGGCTGCGAGAGTGCGACGACTCGAGCTGTTCGGGGATTCAGGAACTGCATCACCCGTTTTATCGAACCGCCCTTTCCTGCGGCGTCCCGTCCTTCGAAGATCACGATGACGCGCGCACCGGTGGAGTTGATCCAGCGTTGCATGGTCACCAGCTCGATTTGAAGTCGCTCCAGCTCGTCTTCGTAGACGTTTTTCGCCATGGACTTGTGTTTGGACTTCCGGGACTCGTCAGACATCATCTCTACTTTCTCGGGGTCGTGGTTTCAGTCCGGGGGATCGGCAGCAACCACTACAGAAAGAGCGCCGGGCGTGATCCAGATCTTGGCCGCGGTTGCCGATGATTAGCGTCTGGGCGGTGATGCGGTGGCTACCTCGGCCATCAAGACCATATCGGAGCCGTGGTTGCGACCTGTCTGATATTGGGCGCGCGATCGCGTCAATGCAGGCGAGCCATCCGACCCGTTTCTTCGGGTCTTCGTTCGTTTTTTCGACCATCCAGGTATCTGCTCTGACCCCTGCCATGGCCAGGAAACCATTGGTGTCAGGTGAACCGTCCTCGCGATGGATTTCGACCACGCCGACGTCAATCTTGCGGGCATTTCGGCGAAGGGCGAGGTGAATGGAATGCGCAGGACCGTCCACGGTGAGCTCGAGGTTAGGTGCGAGGAGGTGCCCGAGGGCAGCAGTCCAAGCGGGGATGCCCGAGTCGGTGAGCGCTTCGGCCAGAGCACGAGCGGGGCCACCTCCAACTGCTGTACCGATTTCGTCCCGATCGATCTTGACCGGGCTGAAGACGATCGTCCTGCAGCGACCCGTGGAGGGGGCCGCCAGCAAGCCATCAGCCTCGAGCGATCGGGAAGGAATCATAGGCTGACTGTATTCGCCTGTCACTTCCCTGTCACTCCCAACCAGCCATACAGTTATCGCAATTAGCGCGCGCGCGAGCCGCCGCTATTCTGGGCGCGTGATGACCAATCCGGTCAAGAGGGCCGCCCCAACGATGGGGCGGAGTACTGCCGTGCAGTTCGGTGCGATCGTTCCTTTCCTTGCTGGCCATGGACTCGTTGCACATTCGATTTATAGCTTTCTGCGCGCGCGCTGCGCACCCCTTCAATTCCGCTTCAGCGAATGAGGACGACGTCGGTGGACGGACCCGAAAGACATTTCTGGCGATCCAAGTTCGTCGCAGAAGGGGGTACGTGACGCCTCAAGCACGGCGATCGCTCCACATCACCGCCACTGTCCTGATCGTTCTCGGAGTGCTGTGCTTCACCGTCATTCTGATAGGCGTTCTCAGCCATTCCGGCATAGCCAGCTGGGACAAGCCGCACGCACAGTGGATGCATGCACACCGATCCCCCGATGTGACTGCAGTGATGATCGGGCTGACGATCACATCCGGGCCGGTGGTTCTTCCCAGATCACCTTCGTCGTCACCGTTGTCTGGCTCATCTTTGCCAAATATGCGTAGCGCCCGCTGATTCTCGCGAGTGCGATGATTACGGGAGTAATCGTCGCCGATAGCCTCGCGCAAACCGTCCACCGTCAAAGGCCGCCGGCAGATTTTATGCTCATCGGGCACGAAACCACGTTCTGCTTGCCGTCAGGGCATGTCCCCGGCGCGAGCGACTTCCTCATCCTCACGGCTTTTCTCATCGTGTCCCGCCGACCCAGGGCATGGGTCGTGGTGCTCGGGCTCGGCCTCGCCTGGCTGGGCGTGCTCGCCG